>JAABUK010010440.1_pt1 | contig 12393 bp, 7 predicted proteins | sample 5559141 | NCBI WGS metagenome assembly JAABUK01 (sample SAMN10711869, study PRJNA513367) | rock metagenome | isolation source: Antarctica rocks | place: Antarctica: Victoria Land, Pudding Butte nord | collected 2016-01-03
TTCTATACTAGATATTATTCTACTTATATCTATTAGAGTTAGATATATAATTATACTTATCTTTTTAATACAGTTATTATATTTATATAAAGCTTAATATCTTATTATTTCTAAATTTAATTTAAGCTTAAAGAAATAAAATCGCGTTACTTTATTAAGCAGAAGATTAACTCAGCAAAAACTTATATAATAACTTCGCACAAACTAAAGCAATTATATAATGCTAGTTAAAGTCAGCACTAAGTCATCTCTAATTATGAAGCGACTCTTTTAATGGAGGGCAGAAGGTGATCTGGTAATAGATCTAAGATATATAAATTCTCCCTTCCTTCAGTAGCGGCAGTAAGAGTGAGATTACGGCGCGATGAAGCATCTTTTACCAGGGATCTACCTTACCACACCACCAAGTGAGGAGTATGTAGCTTGGCCACATCACTGTCTGAAGTTAACAACGACGAGTCCCACGACAGGGGCTGCGGTGCGTGTGATACTGCCCGCCAATAGCATCACTGTCGGAATCGCGCATGAGGCTGCACGCCACCAACATAAGTCTGCGTCTGCCCAATCGATCTTTGGGGCATTACTTATGCTGGGGACGGGAAGGCAGCGCTCGTAAATTCAACCACACTGGCGCCTCAGCCTCTTCGCAATCTGAATTTAGGAGAATCATCAGGGCGTTGCAGCAATGCCTCGTCAGCTGGTGAAAGATAGAAGCTGGCTTCCTCCGGGCCAGGGATATCATTCAACAGCCACCTTGCATATATTCCTGCCTGACTTGGAGTAAGCCTCAAGATGAGGTCACATTGCCAAGTCCTAAGATATGATGACGTGCCATATTCTCAAGATCGTTGACACGACTTGGAGTAAAAGTCGCAGTCACAAACGTTTTTGATTTGGCATCCGCTCGGAAAATATGCTAGAAACATCGAAAGTCCTGCCATAGGTGTTGGCGGCGCAACGTTAGATCCTAGGAGTGAAAGATTCCTGGGAAGCATTAGACCGGGGCTGATGCTCAATACTCACATTCCTAGGATCTTCAAGTTTGTTCCTAGGCACATGAAAGTAGATCGTAGGACGGACGTCGAAGAGACGGCAGGCACCGAGCCTGCAAACACATCGCCTGAAACCATTTTTGAAACTTCTGAGTGATATCTGTGCCGAACAGAGAACTTCATATCATGCCAGTCAGGGATTGCAGAGACAAGCGTCGTGAGGAGTTAGGGATCGTGGGCTCTCGTCCTTTGGTGATGTTGTTTTTCCCACTTCCAGAATCAGGACCTTTCCCCGGTAGGCCTAGCGGGACCTGGGCAAGGATCATCATCAGTCAAAGCTTGGCTGAGCCAACCATGGTGATTCTTGATATTCCTGTGATCATGATTCAAATACACATAGTTCTATTGATACCACTTGTACACTGGCGAAAGACCGAAATTTCATCCAAGACATACCAACTGTCGCGTAAAATACATCCCCAAAATCCCCACTGTACGCCTCTGAACACAACAGACCATCTCGAACGCCCCTATCCTCTCAGTTTAATGGTCATCCGCAAATATCGATCAATCCCCTTCAAGTCTTGTAGTGGATGCTCGCCTTTCGAATCCCCGTTTTCCAAGGTGATGCCGTCTAAAAGTTCTTCCTCCTCCTCTTCTGCGGGGGCCAGAGTAGTGAAGGCATTCAAGCCCCCGGCTGGGTATTGTTGGGCATTGTACATATTCCCTGAATGCATTGAACGCTGTTGCTGAGGCGGCGCGGCAGTGCGTTGCGATATGAGTTGCATCACTTGAGCGTTTATCACTGCATCTGTTGCGGCTTGGCTTGCGGTAGGGAAGCTTCCTGCAGGCTGACCCATGGTGGGCTGGTTGATCGGGAATGCGGCTGCGACGGGGACGCATCCCGCGGGCTGGCTCGCGGCGAGCTGGCCAGCAAAGTGCTGCTGTGGTGACGGGTAGGCGTATGGTGTTCCTTGGAGATCTGGGAAGGCGTAGAAGTTCTGGGGATTTTTGGCTGCATGGGCAACACGGAATGAGGAAAAGTCTGACCCCTCTCCATGCATGTGTCGAGCTATGAATTTGTCTGCCGGTTTCCTCTCTATGATGGCTTGCAACTCACTCCGATACATAACAACAGTGCGGGTACCAACTTGTGGGTCCTGGTAGCGTAGCGCTATAGCGGTCAGAGGGGCTCTCATTATTCCCGATCTGCTCCGGCCGATGGCTATCCATTCGGCATCGGTATCACCCAGCAGTTTAGGCTCCCAGAAGGACTTGTCACGTGAGAGGCCATGATGCCGAAGCCCAATCTCTGGTGGCCTCTGCTCACGAGGCATCGATTCGATCAACTTCCAAATCACCGATCCAACGCATTCTGATTGTGCCAAGATCTCATGCAGGCCAGGTTTTGTCTCGACGACGTATTGTTTGACTTGCTTGTTGAAATTTCTGTACGCCTTGATGGGCAAATTATCATCCGTATATCCTGGTCGCAGACGACGTTTCACTGGAATGGTTGGGACTGCGTTCACCTGATATACTGGCTGGTTAAACCAAGACCTGGCTGGCTGAGTCAGCAGCGCTTCGGTCTGCTGATTGGTCCCACCCGGAGCAAAGCCCTGCTGGCTGGTGAATGTCGGAGCGAAGGCCTGCTGGAGCGAAGCGAGGGCGTTCGGATTGGCAAGTATCGCAGCTAGGGTCTGCAGATTGATCTGCGGAGTCTGGCTCATCGGCGATGGGTTGTTCGCGGCCTGCCCCAAGTGGGCCTGTGGATCGATCTGCGGATTTTGGTTAGTGGGCATTGCATGATTCGCAGTCTGCCCCAAGCGCGCCTGCTGACCGATCTGCGGAGTCTGACTCATCAGCGATGGGTTGTTCACCGTCTGGCCCAAGTGGGCCCGTGGACCGATCTGCGGAGTTTGATTCATGGGCATTGCATTATTCGGAGTATGACCCAGGTGCGCCTGCTGACTGCTCTCTGGACTTTGATTAATGGCCAATGTGTTGTTCGCAGTCTGGCCCGATTGCGCCTGCTCCCCCATCCGATCAGTCGTTTGCCCATTGATCAGAGTAGCTGGTGGGGAAGTTTGTGCAGCGTCGGCCTCGTCCTCGTCTTCATCGTCATCTTCGTCATCATCACCCACTAGACCTTCAGCGAAAGCTCTTTCCAGTGCATCTGGAGCCAAATATATATTATCGTGTTGAGGTCTTCGCTTACCCCATCCGGCCGGCAGTTGAAGCCCTGCCATGATCATACGGCTGCCTTTGCGCTGTGGATAAAATTGTTCGGGGCTCATCGCGCCTACCACTTCCCAGTGCTGAATGACCTTGGAATATTCAATACATCCAGTCGACAGCGGAAGTTCGGACCTCGTATTATAATTGACGATCTCTTCATTCAACCTTTTAAGCTTTTCCTCCAGCTGACGTCTTTCCACCGAACCCGCTGGGGCTTTTAAACATTTGTTCAGCGTTGGAAAGGCTTTTTGATGGAACTTTCGGTGCTCTTTTTTCATACTGGAGAACTTTTTCGGAGCTTCTGGTTGTAGATTATCCCGGGCACCTTCATTATCGTAAGAAAACATCTCGTCGCTCAATCCTTCCGCTGACCCCATCTCCAGTCCTTTGGTTTTCAATATATGCAAGGCGTGCCGAAGATCTGTCCTCATTAGCAAAGTTGCGTCCCCAACGGATAGGTAGCACTTACTACTTTCAGCCGACACTGCCTGTTCCTTGTCCCCATCTTGAAGAGTCCTACCTTCAAATGCTTCCGGTCTCAGAAGACTTGCTACCCCTTCCACTTCATACTGTATCTGTGTTTCCTCTCCAAGACTATCTGGGTGTTGGTTCATATAGGTCACGTTGATTTCATGGCACAGTTTGGCAACGCTCGCGATCGCTTTTGAACCATATTGAGGTGGGCATGCATTGATATCGTTGATCATCTTCCGCCATAGCTCGTCTGTCAACACATCGGGCATCTTGATCTCGCCCGTACCCTGCAATGCTCTAGAAACTCTCCTGCGCCAGTCACGCCTTGGGGCTGAGGTCGGTGTCATGATGCCCGGAGGGTAGGAGTCTGGATTGGACTGGGCAGCCATATTCTGGCAATGGAAAGAGTAAGACTTTGACGTGCTTTTTAGCCTTTTTTCTACTGAAATGAACAGATGCGAGCCAGCGCACCACAAGAACAATTGATGTGTATAGACTCTGATCAAGTGAAGAAAGAAGTCAGCATCAAAGTGATCACTGACCGGACTTTGACTTTATACTCTGGGTAAGCAAGTCACGTGCTTGGGATAGCGAGTGATGCCCCCCCTGGGAGGAAGCGGAGAGGGGCGATCGGGGGGGAGACCGCAAAAAGCCCCCTCCGGGGGTGAGGGGGTGGGGTAAGAAATATCTCAGGGGTTAGAGGCGGCTTGGGGAGGTAAGCACATCCGTCCCAGTAAGAAGGCCGCTAAGGTGATGTGGTAACAACAGCCAGATGCTGAAAACGACCACTGCCCAGCCAGGAATGCTAAATCATGGAAGGTGTAGCCAGGTGAATGAGAAAACAGAAAATCGATCGTCCTTTTTCTTCCTCTGTGCGCAGTCTGTCCCCATTTGCTACTGCATCTTCCTCGTCTTGTCACAAATCGTCCAAACATGTTTCTCAAAGGATTCGGCATTGCTGTGGTGGCTGGTACCGCTTCAGCTGGCATTGTGAAGTGAGTGGGATTTTTCGCTCAAACGAAGACGAACTGATAGGTCTTCTAGATCAACCGCAATCATCGAAGACGGATTCTCCATTGGGATCGAGGTTGACACCGCGCCAGCTGTCACTACCGCTATTAGCACCCTTGAAGTGACGAAGACATCAGGCTTTACCAATTCCACAAGCGCAAAAAATCCTGTGACTTCATCTCAAGAGACCGCGAGTGCGGTTCTCTCCGGGTCCAGCGGTGGGATTACAAGTAATGCTGTGCCATGGGCGCACTCTCAAAATGGAACGGCCATTCCGGGACTGGATCCTGCGACAACGACAACTGCCTGGAGAATCACGGCAAGTACAGCCATCAGTGAAGCCTCCGCCGTACTCTCTAAGCTTGCGACCCCCGCGCCACCGATCACCCTGAGGGAGATTTCTCAGGCGGCGGTTCACGACGTGGAGATCGGTGCTTTTGGTCAGCTCATCTTCAACCCGAACCAGGTCACCGCCGATGTTGGAGATATTGTCAGATTCACCTTTCGCTCCTTCAACCACAGTCTGGTGCAGTCGAGCCTCGAACAGCCATGCGTGCCAAATGACCAATTTCACTCCGGCTTTCGGCAATTCAACGCGGCTGATAGCAAGTTGATGATGCTTTCCTTTACCGTCAACTCCCCTGAGCCGCAGTTTTTCTTCTGTCAGCAAACGACGCCGGTGTCACATTGTGATCGGGGTATGGTTTTTGCGATCAATCCCGGAGAAGACATGGGTTCATTCTTAGACAATGTCAGTCACGAGTCACAGTGGAAAGCGGAGTCGGCCACCGCGAACGCTTCATTTCCAACCCTGGCGGTCGGCAAGGGCCCTGAAGTTTCTGGTGTTTCCTTCGCCGGAATCGGCACCCCCACAGGGGCGTCGGTCAGCGGAGTCCTCTTGAAATCTGTGTCTTCCAATGTTGCAATCTCCACTGGAGATGCCACTTCCAACACCGTCGCACCTTTTCTCAGCCGCATGGTTTGGGGTCTATTGTTAGTCTTTGTCATGCACGCGGTCTTTTAAGTTGTGGGGAAATGACTAGGTGGAACGGGGTGCATTGTCATACTGTGAGCTTTTAGAACATCGTCTTGTTTTACGTACGCAAAACTCCCCTTTTGACTTGATTGCACTACATATAGAGCAATCATAAATCTTGCGACATAGTCTGTGCCATATCTGTGCAATTGACTGCTCTGCATCCGTCACCATTTCGAAAATCAAGGTGGTTGGGCTGACGCGCCACCGGGTCAGGAGCAGGACGGAGGATCCGCGACTAGCATTCTACCAAGACGGCCGCCGTCCTTGTTGAATCTGATGGATGAGTGTATGGAGGAAGCTAACTAGCTATGAGAACTCTGCAGAAGCTAAATAGGCCTATGCTGAGTAAGCCGCCAAGGAGGACCTACAACAGAATCAGGTCGTGGCGCGCGCTTCTTTTCATAGAAATTAAGGGTCTCGCCGAGAGTCGAAATAAATCCCCTCCACCCCCCCTCTGCTCTCCCCCCGGTGGGAGGGATTTTCAGAAAGCGCAATTCCCTGAAAGCGCAACCACTGCCCTCGCGCTGTGCCCGTGTTTCTAGGATGCTACTCTACTACAACCTAGATTTCCATGTTTCCTAGCCGGAAAAACTTACCACAACACCCACGAACCTCTCCCTCAGCAATCATGGCTCCAGGAATACGATTCGCGGGTGACACACCGACAAGCCCATCAATCTACTCTGTCAAATGGTCAAGCAGACCTCCACGATTTCTTCCTAAAACTCCTCGCCCTGTCAGGGGCTTCTCCACACCTATAAGCGAATCGTTCTCTTCCTTGGAGCATACTCCCACAACGACACCGGGCAGATTAGAGGCGCATCATGAGATCACACTTCTCGATCACCTGATTGGCACGCACGGTGGGACTACATCGGCCATAGCAAGACTCCCACACCGGATCCAGCAGAACAAGGTCAGAATCAGTGATAAAGACAGGATCGAAGAGCCCGTACGCGACCTGAACGCCCAGGTGGAGGAGAACGACCACCTCAAAAGAGTCAATCATGAGTTGAATCGCTTTCGTCAAAAAATGGTAGTCATATTCCAGGCCTCGCAGAATGCCCTGCATGAGCTCTCCACAACGGTAGCTTTGTCAGAGAACGAACTATCAAAATATTGGGGTTTTGACTTGGATAACACAGCAGATGATGATATCTCTGTCATCTAGATATCATCCACATCTTTATAAGGAGTCTCGGGTGGATCTTGATCTCCAATTATGATATGATTTCATTTTCGCAATGCTTTCAGACTTAGGCTGTATGAAAAAAGCTGCACCTTGACATTTTTCGTGTTGAACACGTAGCTGCTCAGTGTTGGGCTAGCTCAAAGTGTTTTCATATGACTTCTTGAGTATCTTAGTAGTACCATGCAGAGAAGGTAGGCACAAAATATACTTCAACTACTGGAATTTGATATCCTAGTGTATCGCTTGGGCGAATATAATCCGCAGCAGAAGAAGCCCGCTGAATTGGCAGACATTAGATCTAAATCAACTTCCAACGATGTTGCTCACCGGTTTTTGGCGCCGTCTCTGCCGAGAAGGTAATATACAGGAGTTTAAGTTCCAGAAATGAGGCTGACCTGATGAGTAAAAGCCAAAGAAACAAAAGCAACTCGCCGTAGCCTCTTCAGGTTCTCCATCATTCGATCCAGTCAAGTGCAGTCCCGATCATTCCAGTCATTGCGGTCGTGAAATGTCGGGTTCCAGTACAAACCTCAGTGAAGATACCACCCGAAGACACAGACGTTATAGGAAAGCTATATGGACGTTTTTGCTGCCCCGAGATTGCTGGAACTACGCTTATAGTCCACTTTTGAATCGATCTTTACTACACGCGCGGGAGTCATTGCATGCCAACTGATTGGAATATATGGAAGTTGATCACATTCTTGCTATAGCTTGAGGCAGAATGGAACACTCAGCAGATTTTCCGGGATTGGGAAAGGGTTGTGAAAAAAGAGAACCTCCCCCTTCCCCCCTCTCTCCCGCCCTACAAAATGCCTCCAAACCGGCTCGCGTCCCTCTATTCATCAGACGAGAATTCCTTCTTCCTTCTTCCTTTTTCTTTCCCTAAAAAGATACCGGAACCACAAAAAAGAGCTAAATTCATGGCCAGGTCAATCCAATGCTGCTAATAGTGTTTCGAGTGGTTTGGCCAATTGCAAAGGATTAAAGTCTGCTGGCAGACCAAACATGGGCTTTCGTGTGGTCTTTTTCCGATCGACTAGACGACTGCGTTCATTTGCCAAGTCTAAATGATTGACGATCATCTGGCAACATGAAAACCTAATTTTCAGTTCCCTTCTTTCTAAAAAAATTGAGAATTCTCAATGATGGTATCTTCATTTTTCATGCCGCAAAAGACGCCGGAGAAGTTCACTATCAGGTCCAGCGGGCAAAAAGCTGTGAGCCTGGCATCGACTCGGCTTGCAATCGGCCGCTTCGAGTGCCTGGAGAACCTCACTCATGGAATTGAAGGTACCATGCCAGCAACCTTGCATTAATTCGCCCAACGGTAGATCTGTGACTTCGGGAAATTGATTTTCAGCATATAGTCGTTTGACAAGGCGTCTTCGGTCGTCCAAAGTTGCAAGTTCATGGTGTGGAGATCTGCCGGTCATGATTTCGTATACCGCACAGCCATAAGCGAAAATATCAGTCTTTTGGCTTATTGCTGGTGTCGATTCTTGGTAACTAAACCACTCGTAACAGGATGTTGCTTCTTCACCATCAATGCTGCAACCTTCGAAGTCGATCATCTTTAGACAATCCTGAACCAAGATCATATTATGACATCCAATATCAGCATGGATTATCCCATTTTGATGCATGTGTCGCATTCCCTCTGCAGCGCCGCTTAACCAGCGAAGTTTTCTATTCAACAGAATCTGATCTGCACCAGTTTGTTGATTTACCGTCCGAAGGGGCTGTCCGCGTTCAAGAATGATAGAGCCATTGTCTGTAGCACCCAAACATCTCACAATATTCGCATGCGAGCCGAGACGTGCAAATGCTCGACGCTCAACGTCAATCTCATTCTCCTCACCATGATATTCTTTTAAAATTTTCCCCTCGTCAATCCCATAAACAATTCCTGATTTGCCAATTGCAAGGAATTTAAGACTTTCAAAGTCGAAAGATACTGATGAGTGAGTATCTTCGTTGCATTGCAAATAATGCATTTCTAATTAAAGAACATCACGTTACACCCATAAGATGTGTAGAACAGGCGACGTGGCAAAAGAACATTATTATGTATCTAACTCGGCGCCAAGCCCACCTAAGTTTGAGGAGCTTGGGGCCGAACTTCGGCTAATGCTCGGCAACTTAGACACCTAAATATGGCGATCAATAAGCGTGCTGTCCTACCGTTCCCACGGCCCTTTCAAACCCCCTGACCGTGAAGATCGTGCTATGCCTAATCCAGGCAGATTTGTTCCCAAATTTCTCAAAACATTTATTGAATGTGCAGGCATACTGCATGTTTGTCGGGTTTTGTTGTTGTTGATCATGGACATGGACATAGCTGGAACCCTTTGTGCATGGGTTCATTTCAAGGTTGTGTCGTCGGAAAGGAAGAGCCATCTCTTTGTGGAAATGGTACCGATGCTGAGTATCAAAACCTGGTATGAGATTGCTGAAAGGCCCCAGGTCAAGCTTTCTACCATTCTCATGAAGTTTTGATAGGTCGGAAACCGGAATTCGGTGGTATAGGTGAGCCTTTCCAAAATATTCGAAAACTAGAACGACCTCGCCGCGAGTGGAAAGCAGTACGTCTTCTAGATGGGCGCGGTGAGGGATCCTGTCATGTGTGAGGGTCGCCTCAGCCCCATAGCTCAACATGATTATGGAATAGAAAATCCGTGAGTTGCATCCCTGAGCAGTAATAGTATTTTGGCCGTCTTTGTCCATCAATCTGCACTGCGCGAAGTCCTTTATCTCTGAACGGATGGCGTCGTCGACCTCCTTCAACACCAAATCGACATGTTGAAGCAGTGAAGTACTTGAGGCCAAACACTCGCGACGTAGGTCTCGTAGAGCATGAGCAGCATCCCATAACTCAATTTGGTCCTTATTTTGGAGGAGCTCATGGACACGGCGATCAATCTCGGGGTGGTGAATGAAAAATCTCCTCAATCGTTTCCCATCTAGATGCAGTGTGGTAACAGTGTCACAAAGAGATGATAGTGGCATCTGATTACATTGCGGAGGCATGTGTCCAAGAATCGAACGATCCAGAGAACTGTTGTTGGGAGGGTGTTGGTTGCCGGCAAGTATCAAGGTATGAGGAGCGACACCATGGAATACAGTGGTGTACATAGGTCCATGGTAATGATGTACCTGTGAAACATTCGGATAGAGATCCTTAGAGACCATTTTGATGTGCAAACACTCTATGGAACGGTTTAGTTGGATTCCCGCAGAACGCGAAGTAACTTATATCCCATCGAAATGGAAATTCACGTGATTTCTCTGACTTCCCAGTTTTGACTACGGACAGGGAGTTGAAAGAGTGGGCACCCGATCCCAGCGCAAGCTGATGCTAGTTGTGAACAGGGCAAGAACCTGTTCCAAGTGTCTCGTTCTCAACTGTTTTGGTACAGCCATCCTTGACGGATCGGAGTCAGCGGAAGGGGCTTTGCAGAGGACTGAAGAAATAGGGAAGCATTGTCAACCCGCGCGGCCAGGCCACGCAGCGAAATGAAGGCACCGCTTATGCAGATCCAACAAGCGATTAGGTCGCGCGGCCAGGCCATGCGACGGCTCAATTTGGCGCTTAATACGGCTGTAGAGCCAATCAGGTAAATGTCCCATTTTACGACGGAGTGGGTACTCGTCGGCGTCAGGCTTGGCGCCAAGCTCGACGCCCGATGCCCGAACAATGCCAAGTCTATTTAGTATCGAAGTAGTCTAAGCTAGGCACGTGACGAATATGCTGAACATTAAGCCGCAGCCTCAGCCCGCAGCCTGAGCCCGCAGCCTCAGCCCGCAGCCTCAGCCCGCAGCCTCAGCCCGCAGCCTCAGCCCGCAGCCTCAGCACGCAACCTGATCCTTACGACCCAGATACTAGCGCACAATGTCAGAAGCAAGTATCATTCTCAGCACGCCGACCAATCCTAAATTCCGATGGTTTGACAGCTTCAAAGACCTTCCAGACAAAGAACTTAACGAGATCGTGATTCACTGTCGTAGCGCATCAGCTGCCCTTTTCACCGAGCTTTCGGATCGGCGTCAGCCCTGGAAGGATCGGACACTCGAGGATTATCAAGATATGCTTCTGAAAAACGCCAATCAAATAAACGAAGAAGGGTTGACCAACGAGCATGAGCTTTATTTGAACCAGTTATGTACATTTCTAGCAGATCCAGACGACGCTCAAACCGAACGCAATGAAATCAAGATAGTAAGGCAATATCTATGGCTCGTCTCAAGAGTCGTAGGTTGGTCTTATGTGCTTTTGATACTCTGTACCTTGGGTAAACACAAACTGCAGAAACTCGACGAAGATCGGCGTATAAAACTTGTCAAACACATTGTCCAAAATCGTGGCTCGCTTTCCTGTCCCAGACTTGAACAAAAGGCCACGCATTACAACCTTTGCCAAATACGTATGACCCTACCTCCTCTGCATTGTTTTGTGTCTAAAGATCTATCGCAGATGTCAAAGCCGATCTTCCACTTACGCGAGGCTCCAGAAAGCGCAAGAGAGAAATGGAGCTTGAAGCCAAAAATCAACAAAGCACGACTTTGGCTAGTGTCGTACCGGATGAGCGCGCCATTTCCACGGATTTTCCACCATCCGCTCCGGAACACCCCATCGGTGTTCCAGCAGCCCTTTCAATATCCACAGAGCGACACCAGGCCTGTCCAATCTACACCGACGTGGTCAGCGCAAATGTTCAAACTCCGCCAACTACCCTTTTCGAGATCTCAAGTCAGCCCAGCTTTCACAAGCCGGCTTTGACCTCAGAGCACGTAAAACGCGATGGCCAGCCAGGGAAGTTGTCATTTGGCCGCGAAGAACATCCTCCCACACCGCCGGCAGGTTTGGGGCATACCGAAGTCTTCCGGACCGGTGATCTCGTTCTAAACGTAGGACACCGTGGATTCTCCGCTTAAGCAGATGCCCACATCGTTGATGCCCTGTCACTTGAGGCCAATTTCAACCGAACCTCGATTCCGATCTGTTAGAGACCGTATGGCTCCTCAATTTTTATGTACGTCCTGGGAGGAGACATTCGTGGTGTATATGATATTCTTATACACTGCGAAGGCAGCTTATGGGATCATGATCTCTATGGGCTCGACATTCTTTATGTAAGCCAATAATCTCAATCATGAGTTATCTACTGACTCGATTGTTTAAGTATACTGCTCACTATTGCTGGAGGGGCTCTGGAAAAGAACAAGCCATGGCTATGTATTATGCTCTCTTGAGATTAGGGGCGCAAGATGACAACTTCGCCTGTAGAACTGATGAGATTGGAAAGTGAGTGATACTCTTTAAGAATCTTGAGAACGGTGAGACTGATCCTCTATAATAAGTTAACCGGTTGAGATGATAAATGATTGGCTGCTTGCATCCCGAGGAAGAGGTAAAAGTACTGGAGCTTGTGACTAGGTATACAAAG
>JAABUK010010441.1_pt1 | contig 12392 bp, 12 predicted proteins | sample 5559141 | NCBI WGS metagenome assembly JAABUK01 (sample SAMN10711869, study PRJNA513367) | rock metagenome | isolation source: Antarctica rocks | place: Antarctica: Victoria Land, Pudding Butte nord | collected 2016-01-03
ATCGAGGGCTTCTACAACCGCCAACGCCTCCACTCAGCAATCGGCTACACCACGCCGACCAACAAGGAACTACTCGCCGCGGCCGCGTAGGCCGTAACTCGTGTCCACTAAAATGGGGGATGGTCAAAGCGCGTCTTCGAGGCGCTGGCGCACGGCGGCAAGACGTCGATGCCGCTCGCCGCGACGTTCTGGTCGCCGGCCTTCGCCATGCTGACGGACCGCTTCGGAACCCCCTGGATGGCACCGTCAACTTGGCGGCTGGCCGGCTTGCGAGATGCGGCTGAGCCGGGTAGGCGGGCGGGATGACAACGTCTGCTGTTCCCAGCTACGCCGGCTACCGTTTCCCGGCTGAGGTCATCAGCCACGCCGTCTGGCTCTACTTCCGCTTTCCGCTCAGCTTGCGCATGGTAGAGGAGCTGCTGGCTGCGCGCGGCATCATCGTCAGCTACGAAACCGTGCGCCAGTGGGCGCTGAAGTTCGGGCAGAGCTTCGCAAACCAGATCCGGCGCAGGCTGCCTGCGGCTGGCGACAAGTGGCACATGGACGAGGTCGTGCTGACGATCGCCGGCGTGAAACACTGGCTGTGGCGCGCGGTCGACCAGAACGGGATGGTGCTCGACATCCTGGTGCAGAGCCGGCGCGACACGCGGGCCGCCAAGCGCCTGCTGCGCAAGCTGCTGAAGCGGCAGTGCCGGGCACCTCGTGTCATGGTGACCGACAAGCTGGCGAGTTACGGGGCGGCCAAGCGCGAGGTGATGCCCTCGGTCGAGCACCGGAAGCACAAAGGCCTCAACAACCGGGCGGAGAACTCGCACCAGCCCACGCGACGACGAGAGCGGCAGATGAAGCGGTTCAAGTCAGCCGGCCAGGTGCAACGTTTCCTCTCCGCCCACGACGGGATCAACAACCTCTTCCACCTCCGTCGTCACCAAGCTCCAGCCGTCCAGTATCGAGCCGCCCGGACCCAGGCCTTTCAGGTATGGGTCGAGGTCACCGGCGTCGCCGCTTCGGCGTAACCACGAGCACGCTGCTCTCATCGTACGCCATTGCGACCTCAGCCCGACAAGTTGACGGTGCCGAAACAACCGAGTCTCGATTGTGGGTAGGCTCGGTTATCGGGTCGTACTACCCTGGCTGGGTGATCGACACTGCCGCCACCAAGGCCCGTTTCAGGCGCTTGCGCCGTTCCTTGGAGAACGTGATCGACGTCTTTGGGCCGCGAGTGAGGCCTATGCGGCCGGGCGCGGCGGCATACTGGCGATGTCGGCGGTGACGGGCATCGCCCGCAGCACGATTGGGCGTGGGCTTTCGGAACTGGGCTATGGCAAAGACCAATTCCCCGGCCGCATCCGCTGCCCGGGTGGCGGGCGCAGGCCGAAGACCACCACTGAACCTGGGCTGCTGGAGGCGCTGGCCGAGCTGGTGCAATCGGCCACGCGCGGCGACCCGGAAGCGGCGCTGCTGTGGGTCAGCCGCAGCCAGCGCTCTTTGGCCCGTGCCTTGGCCGAGCACGGCTTCAGCGCCAGCCAAAAGCTGGTCGGACGGCTGTTGCGTCGCCTGGGCTTCAGCCTGCAAGCCAACAGCAAGACCCGGGAAGGCACGCACCACCCGGATCACGCCGGGAGCGCTGCTCCGCAGCCGCAACGCGCAGTTCGAGTTCATCAACGCCCAGATAACCCCCTTTTCAGACACGCTCTAGAAAGCGCAACATCGGCGCGGCCCGATGGGGAGGAACTAGCATGAGGCGGCCGCGAGGAAGAGGCTTGCCCTCGCCAATGGATTCGCCGCCCCCGGCTCGTCCTGCTTCGCCAGCGTCTCCAGTAGCATTTGCCATCCGCTCCTTGGGCACCCACGCCTTTCCGGCCGCCTTCGCTCGTATCGTCGGCAGCGACTTTCGGGCGGATCAGGTCGTGGTGTTCCGCTTTGACGGGTCAGGGCGGATCCGGAGTAAGCGTTCGACCGTCGCATCTTGACTGCCGCCTGGACCCAGTGCGGCCCTTGTAGCCATTGCATGCGGTTACCGAGATAGGACAGCAAGAAGCGGAGTGCGTATTACGTCCCGCGCTGGCAGTTTTCCTGGTAACAGGAGAATTGCCATGCCCGTGTTTCGCTGTGTTCCGATAGCAACTGAGATCGCTGATCGCTTCCGCCGCACTGGATTGGACGACAACGGCAACGCATTGCGCCGCATGGAAGTGTCGAATGCGAGCGGCTTTCCGTGCCGGCATTGCCTACAATGTGCAGCTCCGGGCGAGGCGGTGCTACTGGGGTCCTACAACCTACCCCGGCCGCGCGGGATTTACTGGACCCCAAGCCCAATCTTTGTGCACGCCGAAGCTTGCGAACGCTTCACCTTCAAGGATGAGGTCGCGCCGATTGTCCGCCTGAACACCCTGGTGTCGATCCGGGCCTACGACGCCTCGGATCAGTGCATCTACGAGCTGGGTCAGGTGTGTTCGGGTGCGGAGGTGGATACGCCATTGGAACGCGCGTTGAGCGATGCGCGCACCGCCTTTGTCAACGTCCACACAGCGCGACCCGGCTGCCTGCTGTCCCGGGTGGAACGCCTTGCTTGAGGAAGCGATCGGCAGATCGAGGCGGCACCGCGCTCGATCTTTCCATCAGCTTCAAAATCAGCCTTCCAGCCAGCTCAGTTTAAAGTTTTGGCTTGGTTCCAGGGCAATAACTCGTCGAGACACTGCTGCGGGTGTCCGTCAACCATCCTGTTCAGCACGTCCCGAAGCCAGGCGTACGGCTCGACCCCATTCAACTTGGCGGTCTCGACCAGTGATCCGACCACCGCCCAGCGTCGGGCGCCCCCATCGCTGCCCGCGAACAAGGCATTCTTTCTTCCAAGAGCAACAGGCCTGATCGACCGTTCCACCGGGTTGGTATCGAGGTCGATGCGCCCGTCATCCAGGAACTGGCTCAGCCCCGACCATCGGTTGAGCGCGTAGCGGATCGCCTCGGCCAAGCGGCTGCGGCCAGGCAGATGCGCCAGCTTCAGCTCCAGCCAGAGCTTCAGCGCCTCGACCAGCGGCCGCGATTGCTGCGCTCGGACCCGCTGTCGCTCCTCCGACGGCTGGCCCCGGATGTCGGCCTCGATCGCGTAGAGGGCCGCGATCCGCGCCAACGCCTCGCTCGCAACCGGCGAGCCCGCATTGTGCAGCTCGTAGAATTTCCGCCGCGCGTGACTCCAGCAGGCTGCGAGGGTGACGGTGACCACGTCCTTGCCCACCGCGCCGCCGAACAAGGCAGCCAGCGCGCGCTTGACCCGGCGCGTGTTGGTGCCCGCAAGATAGCCGCCAGCGATCAGCGCCTCGACTTGGCGGGTCATCCGGGCATATCGGGGCAATGCCGCGCTACGCCACTCCTGCGTCCCCCCGCCCTCGGCTGCCATTCGCGCCCGCGGCACGCTGATCTCTACTAGGCCGAACGAGCCGAGCAGGTGGCGCTCGCGCGTCCCGTTCCGGTAGCCTATCGGCGTCTCCGCATCCCGCTCGTAGCGTCCACGTCCCAGCGCCGCTTCCAGCTCCTGCCCGATCAGCTCTTCAATGAACCCGCGCACTCGCTCCCGGATGCCCGCCTCGATTGGGTCAAACCAGGCGTCCCCTGCAAACAGCGCCGTGCCGTCCGCTTGGGTCTTCGTGCTAGTCTCTTCCATGGCGTGGTCTCCGCCGGCGCTCGAACGCCGGAAATGGTTCGTTGAACAAACCAGAGACTACGCTACCAACCTATTTCCACCACATCCGCGACGGCACCCGCACCAGCTGGTGCAGCACACTGACGTCAGTCGGCAAGTTGTCGAGCGCGATGGCGTTGCGTCCTTCTGCGGATGCATCGACGCGCTAATTGGGCCGAAGGTTGTCGGTTCTATCCTAACCTGTGTTCAATCAAGTTGGCGGCTTCGCCTTCGACGCAGCCTGTTCCGGGGTCACCGCGCTGGTCGTGTATCTCGGCGGCGTGAAAACACGGTTCCTCAAATGGGAAAGCATATCAGCTTAGAGTGCCATGGGGTTAATTCCTCGACTTTAATGCATGCCCGGCTTTCCTGTTTTGCAGGCCATCTCAGTTGACTTGATCAAATGATAGGCCGAGGTTAACAGTTACAGTGGAAGAGACTGCCTCATGGCTTGGGGCGGCGCCGACGGAGCAACCGCCCCGGAAACTCTCAGGCATCCAGGACCGCTGCATAGGTTTCGACTCTGAAAAGTAGGGCCGCTTGCCCTTGCCGATGGTGTAAACTGGCGCCCAATTCGTGGGCGCCGGCGATGCTCTCAGGCCAATGACAGAGGGGGGCGGACCCGCATCATGCGGGATGGAGTTCCCATGTCTCACGCCCGCACCTTCGATCCATCCGAACCCACCATTGCCGTCATTGGCGCCGGCATAACCGGCGTAACCACCGCCTACAACCTGGCCAAGCGCGGTTGCCGGGTCACCCTGTTCGACAAGCACCCCTATGCCGCCATGGAAACGTCGTTCGCCAATGGCGGGCAGCTCTCGGCCTCAAACGCCGAGGTCTGGAATAGCTGGGCGACAGTGTTCAAGGGTCTGAAGTGGATGTTCAAGCCGGGCGCCCCATTGCTCGTGAACCCCAAGCCCTCCTGGCACAAGCTGTCCTGGATGGCGGAGTTTGTCGCCGCCATACCACGCCACGAGGAGAACACGGTGACGACCGTGCGCCTGGCCATCGAGGCGCGCGGCCACCTGCAGCGCATGGCGGAGGAGGCCGGCATAGACTTTGATTGCGAGGAGCGCGGCATCCTGCATTTCTATGCCACCAAAGCCGACTTCGATGACGCCGGCCGTGCTACGGCGCTGCTGGCCAAAGGGGGGCTGGAGCGCCGTGCGGTCACGCCGGAAGAGATGCGCGCCATCGAGCCGGCCTTGCACGGAGACCTGTACGGCGGCTGGTATACCCCGTCCGACTTTACCGGAGACATCCACAAGTTCACCAACGGCCTAGCTGCCGCCTGCGAGCGGCTCGGCGTGGTCATGCGCCTGTCCACACAGGTGCTGGGCGTGGAAGCAGGCGACACCGGCGTGACGATCCAGCACCGCTCGACCGAATCCCGCCTGGACGAGGCGGTACCGGAGGTGGAGGCAAGCCGCTTCGACAAGGTGGTGGTGTGCAGCGGCGTGCTGTCGCGCGACCTGGGCCGCAGTCTGGGGGACCGGGTGAACGTGTATCCGGTGAAGGGCTACTCGATCACCGTCGGCCTGCCCGAGCCGGCGGACCAGGCGGCGGCCCCGTGGGTGAGCCTGCTGGACGACAAGGCTAAGATCGTCACCAGTCGTCTCGGACGAACGCGGTTCCGCGTGGCGGGCACGGCGGAGTTCAACGGAGTCAACAGGGACATTCGGGCCGAGCGGGTCGAGCCGCTGGTGGCGTGGTGCCGGGCACACTTCCCAGGCATGAGCACCCGGCAGGCTGTGCCGTGGGCCGGGCTGCGCCCGATGATGCCGGACATGATGCCGCGGGTGATGCAGGGGCGAAACCCGCGAGTATTCTACAACACCGGGCATGGACACCTGGGCTGGACCTTATCCGCGGCGACGGCCGACGCCGTCGCCGCGCTGGCGACTGGGCGAGCGAACTCGACCTGACAAATTGGTCAACTGCAATGGCGAGCTGCTGTTCGACATCGGGCGCGTCGAAAACTTGGGGCGTTCCGCCGCGATCTGGATTGCCTGGTGGCCGAAGCGGCCGTCCAGCACTGCAGCCCTGACCTAAAGCACCCGGTGGGCGCCTCGGGGCGACCAGCGCATCTGCTGTTGCTTGTTCATGCGTGCGTGCAGACGGGCGGCAGCGGCACACCTTGAACCGCGGCGCCTCGACCTCGACCGTGCCGAACAGGGTGTGCACTCGGCGCGTGCGCCGGTCCTTGGGCGGCTGAAGTACCCCATGTTGCAGGGAGATCCGGTGGTGGGCCGCATACTCCGCAACCTGGCCGCACAGCACGCTCGCCTGCAGCTTGGCCAGCAGCGCCTTGCTCTCGGTGAGCATCAGGCCGATCTCCGCGAGCAAGGCGCTGCTGACCACCGCCGGCCGGCCGATCGTCACCAGCTCCGTCGTCTTCACCTCGCCCGCTCTTGTCCTCGCCTCCAACCGCACCGTTCACTGCATCACGCCCGCCGCCTCCGTGGTCAGGCATCAAGCAGGCCGATCAGCCCGAGACGGGCAACCCTGCTGCCCCCTCATGCCTCCCCTCATTTCGCTTCAGCGACGTATAGGGAAAGAGGATTGTGCGAACGGTTCGAGGTTTACGAAAAGACTCACACCAGCTCGTCTGACGATCGAAGTGTGATGAGCGGCTGAAGGGCCTTGCAAGCCACACAGGGATGCGATTCTAGGCTGCCGTGATCTATTGCACGGGGCTGGACCATGCCGACCAAGAAGCCGCTCTCGTTCGAGGGCGTCCACCGCTTCCTGAAAACGCTGTTCGCAGAAGACTTGCATGCCAAGCGCGTGCTTTCGCTGGCCGGGGCCACGCTTGGGGTGATCGAGTCTGCCTCGCTCGCGGTTGCCATGATCGGCCAAGGTTTGGCCCTGGCCCGCGGGCGCCTGACCAAGCATGCGATCAAGCAGGTGGACCGGCTGCTGTCCAACCCAGGCATCGACGTCGATGCCCTGTTGGTCCACTGGGTGCCCTATGTGGTGGGAAGCCGATCCAGCATCACGGTGGCGATGGACTGGACCGACTTCGACGCCGACGGCCAGACAACGATCATGCTGTCGCTGCTGTGCCGCCATGGACGCGCGACGCCGCTGGTGTGGCTGACGGTCAACACGGCGACGCTGAAGGACCGGCGCAACGCCTACGAGGATCAGGTCCTGGTGCGCCTGGCCGAGGTGTTGCCTGCCGAGGTCCGCGTGCGCATCGTGGCCGACCGCGGCTTCGGCGACCAGAAGCTGTATCGGATGTTGACCGACGAGTTGAAGTTCGACTTCGTCATCCGTTTCCGCGGCAACATCAAAGTGACCGCCGCCGACGGCGAAGCGCGTGCAGCGGCCGAGTGGGTCGGGGTGGGTGGACGCGCACGCGTGCTGCGCGGCGCCACGGTCACCGCCGCAGGCTATCCGGTCGCTACCGTGGTGTGCGTGCAGGCCCGGGACATGAAGCAGCCCTGGTGCCTGGCCACCAGCGTCACCCACGAGACCGCCAGGGCGCTGATCAATCTCTACGGCAAGCGCTGGGGCATCGAATGCGCGTTCCGCGACACCAAGGACCTGCGCTTCGGCATGGGGATGGGTGCGATGCACGTCAGCACCCCTGATCGGCGCGACCGCCTGTGGCTGATCAACGCCTTTGCCGTCGTGCTGATGACCCTGCTCGGCGCGGCAGGCGAAGCGCTCGGCTATGACCGGCACCTCAAATCCAACACGACTAAGCGACGCACCCACTCGCTGCTTCGTCAGGGCAGCATGCTCTACGAACTCATCCCCACCATGCCGGAGCATCGGCTACGGCCGCTGGTCGAACAATTCGCTCTCATGCTGGCAACGCAATCAACCTTCAACGAGATGTTCGGTGCCGTCTAAGAATGAGGGGAGACCTGAGTGCTGCCCCAGGTTTTTGACACTTCCCAAGCCGCCAGTCACCATAGCTGGGAATATGGTGGCGGGAGATCAGCGGATGGCGCGCCCAGAAGGTGTTATCACCAGATTGGGACATCCCGTGATCACCGCAGGCCCTAGACTTCCGCCCGTATCATGAAAGCCAGCAGCCGTGCCTCTTTGGCCGCACGGACTGCGACGGGCAAGCAGGAGCGTAACGCGATGAGATGGTTCTTTCCACAACCCGAAAGAACTCGACAGCTTCGGGCAGAGCTGGTCCCGCGACTTCCGCGTCGTGACCTGGTCGCCGCCGCCTGCGCTTGTTGTGCGGCCTCGCTTTTCGCCAAGCCGCAACGCGCGGTCGCTGCAGGTGTCGCGACCGCGCCAGCCCGGCCGATCCATGCGCAGCTGGATGCCGCCGCCAAGGCGATCGAGGCTAAGATGCTTGCCTGGCGCCAGGACATTCACCAGCACCCGGAACTGGGCAACCAGGAATCCCGTACCGCCGGAGTGGTGGCGCAGCATTTGCGCGCGCTCGGGTACGACGTGCGCGAGCATGTCGCCGTGACCGGGATTGTGGCGGTGCTGCGCGGGGGCGGCGGCCCCGGCCCCGTGGTCGCGCTGCGAGCCGACATGGACGCGCTGCCGGTCAAGGAGCCCGAAGGATTACCATTCATCTCCCAAGCCCGCGCGGTATGGGACGACCAGGATGTGCCGGTGATGCATGCCTGTGGGCACGACTGCCACACCGCGATCCTGATGGCGACGGCGGAAGTGCTGGCCGCGCACAAGGACCAGCTGCGCGGCACGGTGAAGCTGCTGTTCCAGCCGGCGGAAGAGAACCTGCCGAAAGGCGAGATCGGCGGCGCACGGCGGATGATCGCCGAGGGCGCATTCGCCGATCCGAAGCCCGACGTCGTTTTTGGGTTGCATGTCATCAGCGCGCTGCCCACCGGGCTGATCGCGTATCATCCCGGTCCCGCGCACGCGAGTTCGGACGAGTTCCGGATCGTGGTCTCCGGGCGGCAGACCCATGCCGCGTTCCCGTGGGCCGGACTTGATCCTATCGTTGCGGCCTCAGAAATTGTCACCGCCCTGCAGAGCATCGAGAGCCGGGAGGTCGATGTGTCCGAGCCGTCGGTGCTGACCGTGGGCACGTTCCACGCCGGCAACCGCGCGAACATCATTCCCGACCAGGTCGTCATGACGGGCACTCTACGGACGATGAGCGACGATCGGCGCGAGTTTATGAAGCGCCGCGTCAACGAAGTCACCGAGAACCTGGCGCGTGGCATGGGGGCCACGGCGAACGTCGAGTGGCTCCCGAACGGTTATCCGATCACGGTGAACAATCCTGCGCTGACCGAGCAGATGCTGCCGACGCTGGCGCGGGTGGTTGGTTCAGATCGTATTGTGCTGGGCCCGCCGGTCATGGCGACGGAGGATTTCTCGTACTTTGCGCAGCAAGCGCCAGGGCTGTTCTTCTGGGTGGGCATCACGCCGCCGGATCAGGACGCGAAACGCGCGGCACCGAACCACTCGCCACTGTTCAAGGTGGATGAACGAGGGCTACTGCCGGGTCTGCGGGGCATGCTGCACTTGGTTGCCGACTATACTGGCAGTGGCGGCGCCTAGACGAACTCCTAATGGCAGGCGGCCCGCTCCGCCTCGAAATGCACGGAGCGGGTGAATGGACGTTTCCGATCTGTGAATCTTCGGGGTGGTGGCCCGGCTCGGCGGCATGAGCCGGGCCGGCGCGGAGCTGAATGCCATCCAATCCAACATCTCGTCCCACGTGCGTCGGCTCGAAGCCGACCTCCGGACAACCCTGTTCGAGCGCGCCTACCGCGGCGTCATCCTGACGCCCGCCGGAGACAGGCTGCTCCCGTTCGCAGACGCCCTGGAGCGCCTGCTGAAGGACGCCAGCCAGGCGGTGCTCGGCGACGGCGTCCCCAGGGGCAGGCTGGTCATCGGGACCTTCGAGACCACCGCGGCCCTGCGGATGCCGGAGACCATTTCCGGATGGCTCTTATTGGGTTCCGGGGTGGTGAGGCCGGTACCGGGAAGCGGGGCTGGGGGCCTCTGGTGCATGAGCAAAAGCGGGAGTAGGTGGCCTGCTCGCGCGAGGAGCTTCTGTCATGGCCGCATCCGACCTGATCAACCTTTCGGGCCTGATGGACGATGCCAAGTGCTTCGCGCTGGTGCGCCAGCATCGCTGGCCAGAGGGCGTGCCCTGCCCCGGCTGCGATAGTTCTTCGGTCATCCGGGACGGGTGCGACGATACCCAGCCGCATCGCCAGCGCTACCGGTGCAAGGCGTGCGCGTCCCGTTTTGACGACCTGACCGGCACGGTGCTGGCCGGGCAACGCCGGCCGCTGCGTGTGTGGGTGCGGTGCCTCTACTTCATGGGCCTGAACCTTTCCAACCGGCAGATCGCCTTGGAGCTGGGCCTGGTCGGCTCGGACGTGCAGATCATGATGGAGCACCTGCGCCGCGGCTTGGTCGCCAAGACCCCAGAGGTGACGCTTTGCGCCAATGCCTGAATGGCCAAGTCCTTAGGTCGCTCCCGGGCAGCCTCGCCGCTGTGCCAACACATCGATCCATCTCGCACCGCACCTGAAAACGTCACGGTGCCATCGTCCATCCTGGAAGCGTCAACCCGGCTTCGCCAAGCTCCATGTGTAACCTGGCTTTGAACCACGCCTCGAACTGCTCCTGACTGACGATGGGCGGGATCTCGGCCACCAGGATCCATTCCTCGCGCGGCGCGTCCACCCGGCTCATCGCCGAGCGCTTGCTCGGGGTGGTCGCCGAGCGTCGTTCCAGCGTGCCCCGGCGGTACCAGCGGTTGCCATAGACCGTCCCAGTGTAGGCCGGGTTGATCAGCAAAGCCCGGATGCTGGCGAGGTTCCAACGCGCCAGCCCCGTCGAGGTCCGGAGGCCGCACTGCTCGAGCCATCGCGCCAGCGAGCAGAAGCTGTGCGCCTCCTGCGCATACCAGGCGAACAACTCGCGCACGATGGCCGCCTCGGCCGCCTCGATGCGCACCCCGGCCGGATCGCGCGGGCGGTCCGGATCGACCCGGTAGCCGAAGGGAGCTCTTGTCCAAGGCAGCATCAGCCCTGCTTCCAGCTCGCGCTGACGACCACGGCGCATGCGCTCGGTGATCAGCGTGCGCTCATACTCCGCCACCGCGCCGCGGATCTGCAACAGCAACTGGTGGTGCGGATCCTGGCTCATGGGTCGGTCGAGAAACCGCATCTCACAGCCATGCCCTTGCCGCTCCTCCAGCAGCAGGACCTGGTGGACGTCGTTGCGCGCCAGCCGGTCCAGCGCGGTGATCACGATCAGATCAAGCGTGCGGACCGCGGCACGGTCGCGCAGGCGGTCAAGACCCGGCCGCTTCAGGGAGGCACCGCTGTAGCCGTCATCGCGAAAAACCTGATCGGCGGGCACGTCCCACCCGTGCTGCTGCGCCTGGCCTTTCAAGCGCTCCAGTTGCTGCTCGACCGTCTGGGCCTGCGCCTGACGTTGGGTCGACACACGGGCATAAAGCACAACCCTCATGGCCACCCTCCCGCGCGTCGGGGCCGCGCGACGCGCCGGCAAACGCGCCGGCTGTCGGTTTCGTCCAGGTCAGCACCTCCTGGTAGGCTCGGTCCCAGCGGCGTTGGCCGTCCGGATCTGGCCGCACCGTCCGACGTATGATCCATTGACATGACATCTGTCCCTCCTGTCAGGAAGGAACTCAACTGAGGTCGCGCTCGCCCGTGCAGACCGATCGCGCAGCGACAAGCGAGACCAGCTCAGCCATAGGCGCGTCCAGCGCACCAGGCAAAACTTGTCATTTGCGATTAGGCCATCTCCATGCCATGCAAATCCAAATTTGAGGTATTGCTGCATTGCAAAGTCATAGGCGAGAGCTCGCCACTCTGCCTGATCGCTGGCGACCGCCAGAACAGTGCCGCGTGGCCGCGCGATGGCAGACCTGACCGGTGGTTTCCTATTGAGACCGAGCGCCGCCACCGCACCGGCCCGTGCCAAACAATTGGTCTGATGGATGAACTCGAGTCACGTGGCGACCCAACATCCATTGTCCGACATTACGCACGCGCTTCACTGACCGGTCCTGACAAACCTACAAGAGGAGGACGCCGTTGACGCAAAATGCCAGCCGGATTTTGGGCACCTGGAAGCTGCGCTCGTATGTGCGTGAGGTCATCGCGACGGGGCGACAGCACGATCAGTTCGGATCCGAGCCCGACGGCTATCTGGGCTACGCGCCGGATGGCCGCATGTATGCGATCTTCACCCGGCATGACCGGGTGAGCCCGCGCGACGTCGTGCCGACGGAGGAGGAAGGCGTGCAACTGCTGGGTTCCATGGTGGCCTATGCCGGCACCTATACGCTCGGCGAGGATCGCGTGACCCACCACATCGATATCTCCTGGAACCAGGGCTGGACCGGCACCAACCAGGTCCGGTTCTTCGAACTGGATGGCGACACGCTGACGATCACAACCGCGCCGTATAAAAGCTATCTCGACGGCGAAGAAGGACGGTCGATCTTGGTCTGGGACAAGGTGCCGGGTAGGTGAGATCGGTTCAGGGAAGAGAGTGGCAGTGCCTGACAATACATTCATCATCGCTCTTATTGTGAAGTCTGTAGCGACCTGGGATGCTCCGGCGACGCGGTGAGGGAGACCGGCAATGGATACAGTGGCATTCGCGACCTGGCTGCTTGGTGTTCGGTGTTTGGATGCATCGCAGCGGGGACGGGCGTTTCAGGAACTGGCCTTGGCCGAAGAGCATGATACGGGTTCATCGCACA
>JAABUK010010442.1_pt1 | contig 12392 bp, 19 predicted proteins | sample 5559141 | NCBI WGS metagenome assembly JAABUK01 (sample SAMN10711869, study PRJNA513367) | rock metagenome | isolation source: Antarctica rocks | place: Antarctica: Victoria Land, Pudding Butte nord | collected 2016-01-03
AAAGATTGCATGCTTAACATTCGGGTCACCCACCTTGACTTTTGCTATGTGGTCTGACACCAAGACCTTTCCCTGCTCAGTACTGGCTCCATTCTGCACATCGATTATTATTGTGTCAAGGGTCCTGATCATATGATCCGGATGATATTGGATCCACAAAGCAAGAAGCAGAGCTTGTCTACAGGCCATTGTGATGTGTCACACAAGCTGTACCTGCTCAAGCAGTTCCATCATGTTGTCATGCCCCATGTTTCTGGCCCAATGCCAAGGCCTATCACCAGCATTGTTGCTAGCATCAATTTTAGCACCTAGACTGAGCAACAGCTCTGCCCCTTCTAGCCACCCTTCATATGCTGCATTGTGCAGAGCGGTGTTGCCGGCACCTTCGATCTCGTTGACGTCCTCTCCATTGTCTACTGCCTTTACAATGGCTGCACCACCAGCGCAGACTTGTTGCAGCGGCTGTTCGAGACCACACATGAGAAGGTGCAAGTGATCGACGCGGTCACCGAGTCGGCGCTGGGCAAAAGATACTGCCCTTCATTTTAATCGCTGCCAGCTCTTTCGCGCAAGCACCTTAGCTCACCTTCCGGATCTTTGCAACAAACGGCTCTATGTATGATCATGTTGCCGACTCGGCCGTGGCCTCGGGTGCAACCGCCACCATCTTCTTTGACGCCAACTGGACCTTGCCAAACCAGGAAAGGTCCCGAGACATTGTGCCACCAGGGGTTTTTCTCGACCATGGCCGATGCGCAGTAAGTTTGCAAAGTTTGAGCAAAATGTAACGCTTTGCTTGCTAGCGTTACCGACACTTGGGGTTTGTGGTCTGGAGAATTTCGTGACGCCACGTGCTGCTTGTGTCGATGGTTCTATGCACAACAACGTCCGACTGTCTCGCGTAAGTCTCGCAAAGCAGAAGTTCGCAGCGAACTGCTCCTCCTAATATGGCTCCATCATACGACTTGGAGAATCCTGCTGCAGACCCACTCCTGCCAGCTCTTGACGAGTCTGATGACTGTACCACATGACACGCAACCCCTGGGGGTGAGAGAGCTGCTCAAGAGGTTGTCACAGGGCAGGATCTCTACAGCCAACCAGGGGTTTACAGAGGGATTCCAGAGGAGTCTCGCGATGAACCTTCGGACACCAAGGGAATGGTTGCTTCCGTAGCGACGTTACTGTTCTCTCTGCCAGCTCTAGGTGCGCTTGCGTTGTTTATGGGACGTCTGTGCGAAAGTGCAAGCTGTAGAGGTAGTAAGTGCGTCGCTTCGATTTTGCGAAGCGTTGATCTCTGCCCTCTCGCTTCGACCGTTACACGGTTATGAGTAAAAGTCACCGTGATCTGCAGTGGGTAGCTGATGCTGGCCGCTCCTGTTGGCTGGACTCCTCGGAGTCACAGCTTCAGTAGGGGCGAAATCCTTCTCTCACAGCATCAGCTTCGGGGTCACTCTTGCTGCCCTGACCAACCTTGCCCAGTATGTGGCTTGGAAGACATCTGTGCGCAAGTGAGTCCAAGTCCTGGTTTTGGTGATCTTCTAAGTCATGTTATGCAATGCAATGAGTCTCCCCTGTAGGGAAAGGACTGTACTGCTGAGCATGTTTGCCGCTGTCTGGTCACAAAACATATTTGCCTGTAACGCTGCCTGTGTGACATCTTAGCCAGTGCCGCATAACCCAAAAGTGCCCTGAGAATTGTGGTTTTGGAGCAGGGGACGCCATTGGCAAAAGTTTGGACCATTGTACCTGGTGTGTGTGGCTGTGCCATTAGTCATGGCTGATCTTACTCGCCATGTGCTGCAAGGTAAGCACTTCAGTGCACCATTGATACACGATGCTGGTGCTCAGCATTGTCAAGTACCAGGTACATCATGCCTGCTTGTCAGTCTGCAAGCCAGAACTTTTTTGCCATGTCCACAGATGCCCTGAATATGGTAGCTGAATCGTGCCTTGTAGCAGCACTGTTGGGTCCTGCTTCTTTCATGCATCACAAGATTGAATTTGCCTACTTTCCATCATGACAGTTCAGCTCTTATGCAGACTCTGGTATCTGGTCAGGACCTAGCAGCTCAATGTACAAGCCTAACTGTGGGCATTCAGAGCGCCGCTTGGGCGGCATCACATGTCTGAGCTTGACTGGCTGGCTGTTCACCATTGTCTTCACCTACATTGGCTTTGCATGCATGATCACTGGTGGGTCTGCTGCTCCTCTGCATTTGCTGCAAATGGACACCAGTATCAGCTCTGGATGTGCCTACATACTGAGCCACGTCCTGATCTGCGTCTGTCCACCCGCATGTATTCACTCAAATGCTTCTGTTTGCGTTCTACTGGCTGCAGCATGTGGCTTTTGACATCTCGAGGCATGCTGCCTGTTGCTCCACAGACAGCTATCAAAAGTCACGTGCAACAAAGCAGATGGTTACAGTAGGCTCATTCTGACCTTGGTGTGTTCATGCAGGAATTTTCTGGGGGGCCGACATGCATATCAAGCTTCGCAAAGCATGGCGAGGACTGAGGCGTGCTCGCCGTCACTGATTTCCAAGTCATCCTGGAAAGGGACGGGTGTCATCAAGCTTATGAAGCCTGCAGGAGAAAGCCATACCCATTTGGTGTCTTGCTAGCAGAAAGTGTTTGCTGATCCCATGAGTCTCTTCAGGCCTGATGCATAATTGCACAATTGTCCAGTCTGTGTACAGTATTTCCTGTGTTGTTGTGACACAAGGGTCTTGGCACATTGCCCACTGACAACAGAAAAGGCAGCATTCTGCCTTGCATGTTACCCTAGATTCGTTGTCTTTTCCCCCGATACTTTCAGCCTTGCGCATTGGCGATTCCTCAACTTGTGTAGAAAAGCAGCTTGGAATGCTGCTGTCGAACTTCACTGTCAGTCTGGTTCCTCGAGTCTGTCCACACGGGACTGATGTTTATGTTGTTTGCACGCATCCAAAAATTGCACAACAGTATTGCAAAACCTGGATGCCATGAGGGGATGCTACGTTGCAAAAGCAAAGTGCCTGTCCAGGGACATGTCCACGCAGTGAATTGCAATATCGCATTAATGCCAGTCAGGCTGGCAACAGCTTCGGACTCCCTGCCTGCCTGGACTCTTCAAACCGGCCTGTACGCTCATTCTGTGGGCTTTTTACTCTGCTGATATAGGTATAACCACTGCTTCATCTTGTGATTAACCTACATTGTTTGTGACTGAGCTCGTGGCCGGCAGTAGCTTCCATCAGTTTGACCTAAGCTCAGCCCCAGATTTCTTTACAGCCGAGAGCTTGCAATATGTCAGCACTCAGCCAACCACTGTTGTAACACAATACTCCCGACATGCATATGAACCTCATGCATACGTACCGACATATTCTGCAGTGACACTATCTATGTACACACTGATCCCGACGATTTACCGAGCTGTGCTGAATAGTGCAGTTTTGGGAACTGATCATCGGATTCATACCACTAAGAAAACAGCTTCGGAGTATTACATCCATGCATCTGGAACCAAAATGCATACAAGTGCTTTACTTACAACCTGACTGATGGCCAAAAACTGAGCTGCTGCTACACCGCCATGCAAATGGTAACCTTTCCAGCTGAGGCCTGAAAGCCAGCTTCTGAGCGGCCAGACGTCAGCTGTATCAATATGTGCAACTGGCATTCCCCAGAAACTCAAGGTCACAGCTAAACACATGCATAGCTTTGCTGGTGCAGCTATCTTGAGTGACCAGTGCTGTCTGGTCTGTGCCTGCAGCATCACTTGCAACTATGGCGTCGAAGTGCTCAGCAGGTGCAAGATGACAGGACAGTTGCTGCTCCAGGTGTGGTACTGGTTAGGTCAAACGTAACATACTTGTGGAGTACCAAGCTTTTCAGCTTGCTTTTCATTGAAGATGGCTGTCCGTTGTAGCTTGGCGCACTGAGCAAACGTGCCGGGAGAAGTTAACTTTGCTGCCTCTTTGTTCAGCTGAGCTGACCTGGCAAGAAGAACACGCTGCTGCTCGTTCAAGCTTGCAACCTGCACGCCCACGAGCTTCAGCCCGTGCATCTGCAGCTAACATCAGGTTGAGCACGATCGGACCTTTTTGGTGACCAGGAGTGCGCGTGACAGGTCCAAGCTGAATATGGCAAAGGAAACCATGAAAATTATGATCATATGCTTATGAGTAACACCAAGAGCACAATTGCGTCAGCCCAGCGTAGGTAAGAGAACGGCGTACGAACATCCGCTGAAGCACAGTCGATGATGCGAGCATCAAGGCAGCAGCAGCGCTACAGCAAATGCCAGGAGCATGTACAGGTCACGCGGCCCGTATACAGTATACGACACGCGTTCGTGACGTCGCCCAAACAATCACGTGAAGGTAAATAACGGGAGCCGCTCGGTTTGCAAACAGCAAGCACATTTGAGCAGACATTGACGCGGACAGGCACATCACTCGTTGGTCGAGAGACATTATGCCGTGCCCGAAAGATGCCATTGGCAATGCAATCAGAAAGTGTCCCTTCCTACATCAGGTCTCTGCTGACCAGGGCGAGCAGTATGCCAGACAGATTGCCACCCGGCCTGCTGTCACGGCTGTCACAGCGGGACCACGTCCGGTATTTGAGGAAAACGCGTGCGACTTTGAGGCAACATTGAAGCTTTTCCACGGCGCTGCTGGCGTAGTCCCACTGAAGAAGGTAGTTGCCAGCACAGCTGACTGTGACAAGGCTGCTCACCTCTCTCAGACCAGCCTGGATGCTCCACACTATGCCCAACCCAGAACTGCAACTCAGCAGCGTTCCAGCTTGTCTGGAGCCCCTTTTGCTTCCATGAGCATGGCTGGGGCTTTCAACTTTCTGGTGAGCATCAGAGGGCTTGTCACTGTCAACCCAAAGCAATACACAGAAATCTTTGCAGATTGCCTTCAGCAGAGCATGTCCAACTCTCACATTCGTGTTGTTTTGCAGCCTGGACCACAGAACGTAGCCAATCTGCTGTTTGGAAAGAAAGGTCCCAGAGGGAAAAATGTACGCAAGCCCAGTCACAGCAAGGGGTCAGGCAGCAGTAGCAGGTCATCAGCGCGAGGTCCTGTGGCTGGCCAAGCTACAGCAGCCACACAGCAGAGTGGCCAATGCCCCCTGCGCAACTTCCCAGGCGCACAGGTGCAGACTACCTTATGCTGTGGCAAATTACACTGTTGTAGCCAAGCTCAGAGTACGTTTCTTTTCAGACTGTGTGCTGACAACATGTGCTGGTGCAGATTGTTGGTGGCTTGATACCCCTGAGTGCAACAGGGAAGCTGCAGTGTCCCAGGGCGATAGTAGCAGGCCGTGCTTTTGTAGCTAGGATGCAGCCAGTCAGGGATCTGCGGCCGCAAGCCCTGCCTGTCAAGCTTGCAACACTTGGAGTGGGAACTTCAGTACTCAACATCCCCTTTGGCATGTGGCGTGAGCACACTAGGAAGTTCTCTCCAGAGTGGTTTCTGGCAGTCCATGCAACCATCCCATTTGTTGCCATGACTCGCCAGGGCATTGGCATGCCCAAGACTGTCATCTTCTTGACAATTGGATCAGCCATACTGGGTCAGGCACTGGGCGCAAGGCTTGAGCGCCAGAGACTGCTGTCTGCTAAGCAGGATGAGCAGCTGAGACAGCAGCAGCAGACAATGCTCGAGGAAGCCAGACAGACTGCAGAGTCACGCAGACGCCGTGTGTCACTCAATTGCAGTTCAGTGCAGGATGTCCAGGATAGGTTGTTTTCTCAGCAGCGCAACCACATCATGTCTTTGGCGCATGACTTCATGCACCATGACGTGGCAGTGGGAGCGTGAGTGGCTTTTGTTTTTAGGTTCTGAGCAGATCTCTGCAACCCTGGCAGACAGACACTCTGCGTCACAGTTGATGTAGACAGAAGCATCAATGTTTCTTGATATGGTTTGGCTGAACCCTGCTATGCAATAATTAACACATTATATGCCATTTTCCCTTTTTTAATCAACTCCAATGTGCAAAGTCCAAACCGGTTGAGCATTCGTGTTGCTGAGATGCACGTGCCTGTAGGCTTGTACTGTTGTGCTTCTGCCCAAATATAAGTGTGCAAACGCTTGAGCATCTTCACTTCAACGGTGTGCATAGCCTATAATGTAACTGTCCTCATTCCAGCACAACAGCAAATGCAACAGACCTAACGAAGGACTCACAGCTATGTCTATGTATGGTACATACCCAGTCGGCATTGACACCTGTCAAGGTGCCAAATGGGCTTTTGGAATGAACAGCAGTCTCTTATGCCTAGCGAATGCCATGATAATCAGCATGATAGCCAACCCAACCACGACAATAGATGTTGCGCATGCCCAGAATACCACCTGCAAAGCAATAGCAGGCTCTTAGCGTGCTTTGTTCAGCAGTCAGGGTTAGCACGCTCTCGCAGTACAGAAGACTGCACTCAAGGAGTCCTCTGCTTGTCCCTGGACCATGCCACAATAAAAATGACACAAGTACCAGTGGCAGGTAGCTGTGAGCATTTACACAACATGAGAGACATACATAAGCGCATGCAATGATACATACCGGGGGAGTTGTCTGGACGTTAAAGTACAAGTTCATGCCGAAAATGCTTCCAACCATGGCTACAAAGGCCACTGCAACCGTCACAATGCTCAGCACCTGCATGCCATAAGCAAACGCTTGCTGCGATCTGGACATGTTTAGCAGGCTAAAATCAGGCACTTGTCGTTAGCACAGACTGGTCATTTGATCATGGTCGGCATTGAATTCACTCATGACATGACAGCGCTGTCCATGGCTTGCTGTGCTGGCAGGAATTGCTGCCAACTGGTTCCAGAGTCTTACTCAACCTGCAGTTTGCACAATCTATCAATCCGGATGCAAACAGCCCTTGTGCGAGGGAGACGCTCGCAGCTGCAGCACAAAAACAACTTTGGTGTTGTACTGCAGATCAGCGCAAGAGACATGAGTACTGTTGAGGTGACAGACTAATGGGACATCAACTTGCACTATGATGATCTCTGAGGCGCACCAGGTCGAAAGCCACAAGCTCATTGCGGCGGTTGTCCAGGTCAATGGCAATGAGGGCCTCTGTGGCATCTATGCGCTCTTTCAGCACCATAAGCCCACTCATCAGGAAGTCCACCTGCACCACACCCACCACACGCATGACTTATGCAACACACACATGACTAATGCAACGCACACATGACTAATGCAATGCACACACGACTAATGCAACACACACATTACAAATGCAACAAACACATGACTGATACAACAACCTGTGCCATCCACAACCCATTTGGTAAGCTGCTGATTGCATGCTATCTGTCTGCAATGCAGTGGCAAGGGCAAATGCAATGGTGTTTGTAAAAAGACCGTGAGTTGCTTATGTGCAACAGTCATGACATCCTGCACCAGAAGCATTGCAGTTGACCAAGTCTGGGCTTCTAATCCTTTTGCAGCATGCAATCACAGACAGCCAGGACAGCACTGGGATGCAGTGAGTTATGCTGGTGTTTGCAGGTGTGTCCATGCCAGAGGTGTTGGCACCAATAACCTTGCTGAGCTCAAGACAGCGTCCCTTGGCATACAGTCATGTTTGCATCCCTTTGGTGTGGTTGCAGCTTGAACATATCTGTTGCAGTTACAACGTCTGTTGAAGTGAACACACGTTCAAAAGTAGGAAGGACAGGCAAACCTGCATGGAGTAGGTCTCCAGCAGCAGCTCACACTCCTCAGACTGATGCGGATCAACCGTTTGAGCCCACTTCAGGGTCTGCAGATCATCCCAATCTGCAGACAGCTCACTCTGATCAGTGGTCTTGAGCAGGCTTCTGCACAGCTTGAGCATATAAGTCTTGTCATGGATCGCAGTACTGACCGCAGTGTTCACAAAGGACCATTCTGAGTGCACTGCTTGAAAAAGAGCAGACAGCGTGATGTTTAAGGCAAGCCTAAAGCTGAAACATTTACCAAATACAGATACACGTTTTTACTGTCCTCAGGGGTTCCTGAGTTTAGATTCCTAGTGTAGGGATGATGTTCGGGGATTGAACAGAGCTAGTTTGTCCTTAAGCGACACACTCAGACTGAGGTTGCGAAGAAGCTTGGGAGCACAACCAGATCTGGGCATGAGTGTGATGTGCGCAGTGTGAGGGGCTTACCGTCTTGGTCAGGGAGGGCTTGGCCTGAGAAGGTGGACATGCGCTTCACCCTGTGCCGCTTGCTGCCTGACGGCGACATCCTCATCATCACCTGCAACAATCAATCAATCAATCAATCAAGCAATATGTTTAAGGTCCTGGGGGGCAACTGGGACCCAATAGACAATAAGTTCAGTTCAGTGAATTCACACAGACAAGACTTGACAAGATTCAGCACCTGCCACAACTCCACAGCCTCAGTCCACAACTCAACACATGCTGCTGTACTATTACTAATAGCAGTAGTAATACAAATAAAAATAAAATCGCCTTCCAGCTCATGATGAGCTAGATGTGTGCAGGACAAGTCTTGTTATTGCAGCTTGTCTTGTGCATCCCAAACATGCTGTTGTACAACCCTATTACTGTAGGGCATCAACATGAACTGTCACATGACTGTATCAGCGTGCACACTAGTACTGCATTATCACCAATGATCATGAGTGAGTGGCGGCGCAATCATGACCTGACACTGTCTGCAAGAGCTGAGTGGCAAAAATCAGCGGCAAACTTCTTCGGTGTTATCCCTGTTGACAGTCAACAGGAGATTATCCAACAGCTCTAGCCTGCACGCCTATGCTTCCCATTTACGTGAAGCAGACAAAAGCACGCCATAAAAGTTGGGCTGCACAGTGCCAGCCAGCACAGGCTGAGCTAGTTCAGAAGGATGCTTGTACATACTCACTCAGTCTGCCCTGAACTGTTCTGTCAGCCAAACCTTTACCGAGTCAAACGGCTATGCAGTTTATTTTATACCTTACAGTCTGGGGTGTGGAGACAGTTGTGACTCATTGAAAACACAGGTGTATGTGGTGTGCGACAAAGGAGCCTAAGGACTAGCGTCTTATGCCAGGCCCTGTGAGTGAAGGATGAGTCAATAAGAGCCCTGGCATCCTGTGTTCTGCAGAGCATGGGGTTTCTAAGAAACAGCAGCATTCACTGCCACTCAGTGATGGATGACCAGCAAGTTCTGCAGAGCATGGCTGTTTCAAGAAACAGCAGCATTGAATGTGGCTGGGCAATGCATGACTAGCAACATGCGGTCTGCTGGAACATCTCAAATGTAGCAATGCGTTGTACTGTCACCAGGCGTGTCCGGGTTTAGATTTCTAGCGTAGAGATGACATTTCCAAATTAAAGTAGACGTTTCAGGATTGAAAAAAGCTTTTGGACTACCAGGCAGCGGATGCGCAGTAGGCCAGTAGCCAACCTGCAGCTGTTTGGCGATGGACTTGCCCTTGCTGGCAGACTTGGAAAGGGAGTCGCCCAGGAACCTCTGCACATCTAGGAAGGACTTGTCCCTTTTGGCAGTGAAGGGGCTGCCAGACCTCTGTGATGTGAAAGAGGCCTTACTGGAGGAGGGCCCAGGGCCGGCATCACTTGATGAGGAAGAGGCCTCTGGTGAATGGGACAGGGAGGCAGCTCGACTCAGGCTGGCCATGATGCGAGCTGTCGAGTCTGCCTCAGCTGCTGGCAGGGATGATGACTTCTCCAGTCTTGTCTTTGGTGAGCCTGTGCATGCAGAACAGGGCATGTAGATCTTGGTTTTGAGACGTGTAGTGTACCAAAGGTCTGTACACAAGCTTATGCTTGCTCCTTCTGCTCACATGCTCTGAAGACTGTTTGGGAGTGCTGGTAGTCATCAGGATCTCTCAAGTGTTAGCTGGCAAACATGAAACAACACTAAAAAGGCTTGCTGCTAACCCTGCAAACAGATGTGCGTGGTTGAAGGTGGCTGCTGTCAGTGTGCGTGGCAATGTATGTGACCAACAATGCCAAGTCATCAAGACAGAACAGCTGCATGAAAATGTTGCCAAACATGACATAGCTAGCTTCTGGTTCAGCTGCGGCAGTTGGACAAGTCCTGTGACATTGCTGCTGGCGCTGTATTTATGTCCAGTGCAGCATATGCAGTGCAGTATTGAGAGACAATTTGGTCGTAGCTGTACTTCAACCGCACTGACTGCAGCATCAAGGCGTGGTGATGATATTCAACAGCATCATCACAAGGGCATTTTGAGATGGTGTTGACCTAGTCCTATGCGGTCTTGCTCTCCCATATCTGCAGCTGGAGCTTCAGCAAAGTGTGCATGAGAACCAACAGCAGCTCTGGGAGTGGCCGCCTTGGGGGTCCCTGATGGGGCCGGTGGGCCCTCTTGAACAGCTGCCTGGTGAGGGGTACCCTTTGGGGTCAGCCCTGGCTGCTGAGGGGCTGTGTGGGGCTGCTGTGCAGGAGGCTGTGGGTCTGAATTGTCTGCTGCTTGGGCTCTTTCTTCTTCCTCTGCCTGCTGGGCAGCTAGCTGCAACTCTGCATGACAGCACAGACAGACTGGAAGACTCGATTGATACATGTGCGCTGCTGACTGCTAAACACTGTGTTGCAGAAGTCTTTTACAAACTGAGAGGCACATTGACTGCTGGCTGTGCATGACATTGTGAAAACTGTGGTATGTCTTTGTAACAAAGCAGATGCAGGGTGCTTCTGCTATGTGCTTTGGTAGTGCAGCAGGTGTGAGGCTGACAAGCTTCAAATGCCTGAACTCTGTGCAGTACTTGTTCTGCAATGCACATGACAGTCATCCACCAGTTGTCCAAAGTGCTCAATGTATGCAGCCTCATGTTAGTGCATGTTGGCTCACAGGACTAGGGTTTAGGCACACCTAGTTGGTACCTGGCAACAATGATTAGCTGGAACGCCTGTAAATTATTATTATTAATGTATGCAGCGTACCAGCACGCCGACCAAGGTACATATCTTCCATCTCTTGGTCATCATTCAAGATATCCTCCAGAACTTGCTTCATTTTGCCCACCCTCGTCGATAGCCTGTTGAGCATGGTTTTGCAGTCTTTGACCACATACAATGCTTTGCGCGACACCTATCCGGGCACACTCTCATGGTGAGACAACCAGGGGGATGAGTCTGACACAGTGCAGTTGCAGAAAGATGGAAGAGGTACAGGCACATACCCTGACAGTGAGTTTGTCCAGTGCTGGATGTGCCTTACGCTCCAGATCTGCACATTCAGTTTCCAGCAGCTTCACCCCTGCAGGCCACATAAGCTTGTGGCTACGGCCAGTGGAATTTGTCATGAATTTGCCTCTGTAGCAGAGTAGCTGCCTCAGATTGCACATAGGTGCCTACCTCTGGCTAAGACAGCCTCCAATGCTCGCAGCTCATATGGTAGGCTTGTGTCCACATGCAGGTTGTGATCACTTGCAAATGACAGCTTCTGTTCACTGACACGCTGAACCAAATCTTTCACAAAGGGGCAGTCTGGAGTGGGGAAGGCAGGCTGTGACGGATGCTCTGCGTCTGGCACACTCAAAACCAGCACCTCATCTTGACAGATGATCAGGCGCATGCTTTCTACATTCACTACCAGCGCTTTGTCCCTGATGAAGATTGCTGATGGATATGGCATGGGCACCTGCAAGTTGTGTGTAGTCTCATCTTACACTGTGTCAGAGGACAGCCAGCTCTGGTCCTGTGTTATCTGCATGTGCCTAATATGCTCTTGTTGCAGGCAAATGGTGCCTTACCATAGGATCCAAAATACGCAAGTCTCGGTATGGTATGCCCAGGGTGTCGACCAGACTGTGCTTGTCTGCCTGTGCAGCACATAGATGACCCTCACATGCTGCTTTGCTGCTGTTTGAGCCTCACTGTAACACGTCGTTGCCATGTGACAGTGCCAAACCTCTAATTCCAACTTTCAGGAGGGCCAACATACCGATCAGTACAGATCAAAACAGATCACAAGCTGAGACTGACCGTGATGTAGTTCAGCTTGCCGGCTTCGTTGACTCGCAACCATTTCCTTGGGTGTGTGGTACTGCCAAAGCGCTTGCGCCCCACACCGTCTATGCCTATGCCAAGCCCCACCGTGCTACCAGCTGTGACTGACACATTCAACAACTCACTAAATCCTACAGCCCCTTTCACGGACAGCGTCGAGGGTCTGAGCATCTTGGTGTCCGCTGGACCAGCTCTGTTTCCCTAAGTGAAGAGAGCATGCAAGGTCTGATCGAATGCGAGGCTTGTTGTTGTGAGACTGCGAAATGGGTCACCAAATTCGCTAAATCGGCTGATGCTCCAGCTTTCCCAGCCTATTGCGCTAAGAAAGTCAGATTAGCTCAAAAGCTTGGCAGAATGCAGTCAGATATTCTTCACATGAGAGGTTT
>JAABUK010010443.1_pt1 | contig 12392 bp, 9 predicted proteins | sample 5559141 | NCBI WGS metagenome assembly JAABUK01 (sample SAMN10711869, study PRJNA513367) | rock metagenome | isolation source: Antarctica rocks | place: Antarctica: Victoria Land, Pudding Butte nord | collected 2016-01-03
GATGAAGGTTTCGTCCGCTTCGACATGGCCGGAAAGCTTGGTTTCTTCTTCACCGTGAAGTGACATGCGAATCCGGTGATCCAAGAACCAAGCCGACTTCTGAGTAACGCCGATGGAGCGGGCAATTTCATAGCTGCTGATGCCGTTTTTGCAATTCACGATGAGCCACATTGCCATCAGCCACTTATCCAAGCCGATGGGCGAATCTTCCATTATGGTTCCGGTTTTGGCTGTGAACTGGCGGGCATCATGCTTGCTGCTGCACTGCCAGCGATTGTACTTTTCCAGGAACTTAACGTTGGTCGAACCGCAACGCGGGCAGACTACGCCATTCGCCCAACGACGGACAACTAAGTATTCGCGGCAATTCGCCGCGTCCGCAAAGTAGATGACCGCTTCTTGAAGTGTCGTTGGTTCGGTTGCCATGTATCCAGATTAGTGGACATTAGTTGATTTGTCAAATAAGTTGTTGCCCTATTCAGCCCCTGCGCTGCATTCTCGGGAATGAGCGCATTAATCTCCGTGTCAGACACGTAAGACGTTTGGACCCCAGCCCTATTCAGTGTCACGGTACTCTGCGCCAAGCCGCTGCCGTAAATCGACACGATCATGCGCGGTGAAATGACCAATGGGAAAACCGGAGCCGCGGCGGGAATCATAGCATCCACGCGCGGTCCAGTCTTCAGGATGAGAGCGCGCGCTCCTCCTGCCGGCAGCGTTACGGTCTGAGAAAAGGAGGAACCGCCGCCGCTGACTGTCAGGACAACCTTACCCGCGCCTGTCAGGTCTGTGTACACAATTTCGCTGTTTGTTGAATTCAAGTCTTTGGCCGGGCCACTGGCTGGTGTAACGCGAACTGAAGAAGGGTTTATTCTCGCGTCGGCAGCAGTGCGCGCACGCGCTATCAATCCGCTGCCATTCTGCAGGAATGAGTTCTGCTCTGGCGCTGTCCCGATGGATTGCCAGTCTGTTGTGCCATTTAAGAACGATATAAGAATCCTGGCTGTATCGTCTGTTGCGGATGCAATTTTGGAAATGCCCTTTGCATTCGGCGGGCAGAAGCCGGTGACAGTCAGCAAGCCCGGGCTCGCCACGTGGCAAAGCGGCAGAATGCGTGTACGTCCAGGCTGGTAGAACTGCAGCGACGCGCTGGTAAGAGCTATCAGCCCATCGTCGAACCCTGGCGAGACCGCAATACCCGTACCGCCGGTTCCCGCAATGGCGATCGCATCGATTCCGCGCAAATCGTCCCGTCCCTGGTTCCAGGTGTTCAGATCCATCAGGAAATGGCTGCCGCTCGATAGCTCGTCGCTCTGCACGTCTGAACCGAAACCAAGACTAGCGACGGGTGTGCCGAAATTCGGCGTAGCAATAAAGACCGCTTTGCCGATGCGGATGGTTGTCGGCGGGTTGAAGGTGCCTTGCGCTTCCTGCTTGCCCGAAAGATAACTGCGTACAATCAGGCCGCCCATGCTATAACCGACAACATCCACGCTGGGCACAGGCTGCCCGTCGTCGTACGTCAGGTCTGTCAGGTAGGTAGCAAATAAGGCGGCCAGCTTTTCGATAGAGGGGCTACCTGAAAAATTACAGTTGTTGAAAAAGAGGCTGGCGCGGGAGTTTGCCTGCAGGACCTGATCGGAAATGCCAAAGCTTTTTTGAAATGTTACGCTCCCGCAATCGGTTTCGTGGCCGTTTAGAAAAATGACAGGGGGCTTACCTGTGCGCGGTATCACTTTGGTGTTCGTTACAAACTGCGCCGAAAGTGGCAGAGTCAGGGCTAAAAGAAAGCCTAAAGAAGATATCCAGGTCTTATTGAACACTCCTTCATTATAGTTTGCGGCTCAATTGGGGACCGCAAAAGCAAGTATGTTCGGACCGGCAGCCACCGCGATATATTGCTTGCCATCGAAGGAATATGTCATGGGCGAGGCCTTCCAGGTTTGATTCGTCGCGTAATTCCAGAGCGGCTTTCCGTCATTGGCATCCACGGCCACCAGTTCCCCGCCCTCTGCTCCGAAAATGACAAGGCCCGTTGCCGTGGCAAGCGTACCGCCCCAGGATTGAGCGGGGCCCGCTTGCGGCACTTCCCATTTGATGGTGCCTGTGCGAATGTCGAGAGCCTTCAAAACGCGCTCCGGCTTAGGGTCCGGAGCAGTGCGCTGTGCGCCACCCAGGTAGGATTTGCCTGCTTGCCACGTGCCGCTATCGCTTTTCTGATAAATGCTGCATTTTTCAAACGTTTGAAAGTAATACAGGCCGGTGATAGGGCTATAAGACGGCGAGAACCAGTTTGTCGCTCCGTCTTGTGACGGGCAGACCTTAGTGCCCGCCGCTGTGGGCTCCTGATTGGGAAGCTTCACGGGCCTTCCATCCGCGCCGATTCCACTGGCCCAGGTGACATTACGCAGGAATTGCTTCGCCAGCAATAGCTTGCCATCTGAACGGTCGAACACATAGAAGAAGCCGTTACGGTCCGCGTGGAGCATTAGCTTACGTTGGCTGCCCTGCCATTCGGCATTCACCATAACGGAAGTTTCTGTGGCGTCCCAATCCCACAGATCGTGCGGCGTGAACTGATAGTGCCACTTGAGCTTGCCGGTCTTTCTATCCAGGGCCAGAATGCAATCGGAATACAGATTGTCTCCGGGGCGCTGATCACCGTTGTACTCTTCGGCCGGATTGCCAGTGGGCCAGTACACGGTATCCAGTTCGGGGTCGTAACTGCCGGTAAACCAAGTGGGTGCGCCGCCGTGATCCAGTTCTTTGCCCTTCCACGTTTCTGAACCGGGAGTGCCACGCTTCGGTACGCTCCAGAAACGCCAGACTTCTTTGCCGGTGTTTTGATCAAAGGCCGCAACGAAACCGTTTGCCCCATGTTCGCCACCGCCAACGCCCGTGATTACCATGTCACCAGCGGGCAGTGGAGCTGAAGTGGCGAAGTAATTTTGGTGCCAATCCGCAATTTCAGAATTCCAGATCACGTCGCCCGTGAAGCGGTTGAGTGCAACCAGGTGGGCACTATCGGTTTCGAAGAAGACGCGATCGCCCGCTACACCCACGCCGCGGTTCACGCCTGCGTCATTCCCCATCCCTGGCGTCTTGCCGCCCTGGTAATGCCAGATCTGGCGCCCCGAACCGGCATCGAGCGCGTAGCATTCGTTCCCTGGCGCGGAGACGTACATGATGCCGTCCACCACCACGGGAGTGACTTGTAAGCGTCCGGCGTTCGGAATGGCGAAGACCCACTGGGAAGCCAGCTTAGCGACATTCGTCTTATTAATTTGCGAAAGCGTGGTGTAGCGGTTGCCTCCGGTCTCACCGTTGTAAGTGGGCCAGTTTGTTTCGGAAGTAACTTCACGAAAACTTGAACCGGCGCGCCGCAGCAGGTGAACGCGCTTGTCCGCCGTGCGTAGTTGCAAATCTGCAAAGCCTTCGCCCACCACCTCGCCTTCCAGTGTGCGCCCATCGGTAATAGGCGCACTCATGCGGGTGACAGGCTGGACGAAACGGCGCTGCATGCCCCGCAGGAATTTCACCAGATTGGTGGTTTCGGCGGAATCCAATTTAGAGGGCGGCATACGTCCGGGAATCCCGTTGTGGATGAGCGCAATCAGTTGCTGGTCATCACGCTTAGCAAGACGGCGCTGTATGGAAGGGCCCATCTCGCCGCCGTTTCCATCACCGCCGTGACACCGCGCGCAATTGCCTTCAAAGACTTTCCGGCCGGGGTCGGCATCTTGGCCGGGTAAGGCAATGGCAAAAGCAAGTGAAGCAAGGGACAGAGAAATTCGCATTTGAGTAAGAGCGGGAATGGTCATTATAAGCCTTTCATTTGATATGCTCTTGGCTTCTTACGATGACGAATATTTCAGCAAGACTTGTAATTCTTGCCTCGGTGGCAGGAGTGCTGTGGGCGCAAGTCCCGGTCGTGCCCAATCGCGCGCCCGTTCCGCAGGTGCAGCCTAAGCCGGAAGACTTAGCGCAAATCAAGATGAAAACGGACCAGATTGAGGCCCTCGTAAAAGAACTTCAGGGCAAACACATCGATGCGGATCTGGTGGGCGATGTTGCGGTGTACGCCAAAGCCGGTAGATTCCTGCTCGAGTTTCCTGAACTCATGACGACTCAGGCCGCGATCGATCATTCCGCCGTGGTGCTGGATCAGGGGATTGAGCACGCTAAGCAACTGCTCAGCGGCCAATTGCCGGACCGGGCAGAGAAAAGCCAGATCCATGCGTACTCTTCCGCGATGGATGGATCGTTGCAGCCGTATCACATCTCGCTGCCCGCTGACTATGATCCTTCGAAGCCGGCGCGCCTGTATGTGTGGCTGCACGGGCGGCAGAATAACACCACCGAATCTGAATTCATTTTCAGTTTTATGAAGCCCAGGCCGCCAGGAAACGCACCTGTTGCCGATCAAGGTCAAATCCAACTGGATCTCTTTGGCCGGATCAACAGCGCGGGATGGCATTGGGCGGGCGAGGCGGACGTTTTCGAAGCCATCGCGGCCGCGAAGAAGCGCTTTAAAATTGATGACAAGCGAATTTTGCTGCGTGGCTTTTCCATGGGCGGAGAGGGCGGCTGGCACATCGCGCTTCATCATCCTGATGAGTTCGCGGCGGCTGAAATCGGTGCCGGAACATGGTCGAATCGGGCTGCTGCGGTTTCGGGATTGGCTCCCTACCAGCTAGCCACCTTGAGCATTTGGGAAAACATGGAACAGTGGGCGCTGAATGCTTACAACCTGCCCATCGCGGGGCATGATGGCGATCGGGACAATGGGGTGAACAGCCTGCCTCCCCCTACCCCGGGAACCGCGCACCGTGGCCAGTTGGAATCTTCACTCCGGACCCGTGCACAACTGGAGCGTGAAGGCTTTGCCGCGGAGGGTGACCCAAACTTCCTGCGGCTGAAGGGCACGCCCGATATCTTTCTAATATCCAAAGACACGGGCCACGGCACAAGTCCGTTGGTGCGGCAGCAATTAGATGCTTTCTTAAAAGAATGGGGAGATAAGGGTCAGTCTTCGCCCGATCACATCAAGTTCGTCACTTACACGACCCGTTACAACCGGGATTATTGGATCTCAGTCGAAGGTTTGGTGACTCACTACACCAGGGCCGATGTGGATGCGGTGCGCAGCGATGGCGGCAGATCAATACAGATCAAAACGAACAATGTAAGCCGGCTTGTTTTGCGGGAGACCGAAAAGGCGAAGACGCTCAATATCGATGGCCAAGTTTTTAAAGCCAAAGCAGGTCCGGAAATTACGCTCGAGAAATCTGCCGCATGGAAGGTGGTCAAGAACGGAAACGAATCCGGCCTGCACAAGACTCATGCGCTGCAAGGCCCGATTGACGATGCATTTCTCGATCCGTTCCTTTTGGTGCGTCCCACGGGAACTGCCTGGAATGAAGCTGTAAATCAGCAGGCGCTTCGCTCGCTTGCCCGCTTCGAAAAGCTATGGGCGAAGTACTTCCGGGGACATCCTTTTGTGAAAGACGATAAAGATGTTACCGCTGCGGACATGGCGAAATATCACGTGGTGTTGTTCGGCGACCCGGGAAGTAGCAGTTGGATTGCCAGGATGAACAATAAGCTGCCGGTCCGTTGGACAAAGGACGCGGTCAGCATGGCAGGTCAGAGTTTTCCGGCAACCGATAGCTTTCCCGCTCTCATTTACCCCAATCCGCTGAACCCGAAAAAGTATGTGGTTCTGAATACTGGCTTGACTATTGTGGACCGCGAATACAACGGCGATTACGGTATGCCGCGCTGGGGCGATTACGCCATCGTGAAGGTTAAAGAAGGTTCCGACGTGCCCGACATGACCATTGCTGGGTTATTCGATGAAAACTGGCAAGTAAAGAAGTAACTTACTTCGAACCGGTAAAAATCACCGGCAAAAAATCTGCAAGCGCCATGCGCCATACCGGCCAGGTGTGGGCACCAGGATAACTTTGAAAGGTCTCTGGGATTCCAGCCTTCTTGAGTGACTCAGCCCACGCTTGAACGCGCGGGTATTGTACGGTTCCATCGTGATCACCACAGGCGACCCATATCGTTTTCACTTTGGCATTGAATGATTTCGGATCGGCCATCACGGCTTTGAACTGAGTCTCGAAATCTCTCGAAGACCAGGACTGAAGATACCTAGCGCGCTGAATAACTCCGGATGTGTGAAGCCGCTATAAATGGTGTGGCCGCCCCCCATCGATAGCCCAGCCAGCGCGCGATTGCGAGAATCTGCCAGTATCCGGTATTTCGATTCCACAACCGGGATCACTTCTTTCGTTAGATACTGTTCAAATAATTCATTGTTACTAACCGGTCCATTGCGCGGCGCGGTGAAAGGGACTGCATGGCCGGCCGGCATCACAACAATCATCGGAGTTACTGTCTTCGCGGCAATCAGGTTATCCAGAATCCAGTTTGCATGACCCGCGCCGGTCCAGGATTCCGGAACGTCGCCGCTGCCGTGCAGTAAGTACAGAACCGGATAGCGTTTACCGGAACGTTCGTACCCCGGCGGCAGGTAGATCACAATTCGCTCCGTCCGGCTGAGCACCTGCGATTTCTGCCACTCAGTAACAACAGTTCCATGCGGCACATCGCGCAGCTCCCAAGCTACTGGCGTGCCGGCAGGAATTTCCACCAGACTTGCCGAGGTCCGCTGCCGCATCTTGATTACTGGATTGACCGGGTCGGCGATGGGCAGCCCGTCGAGATTGAACCAATACAAGTGGCCGTTCGCTTCGAGTGGTGAGGTGGTAAAACTCCAAATTCCCATGGAATCTTTCACCATAGCCTCGGGCTTCCCGATTTCCAGCCAATCACCGGAAAGTGTCACCGCCTCAGCCTTTGGTGCGCGAACACGGAAGGTAACGGTCCTGTCCCCATGCACCTCAGGCGAGACTAACCCATCGGGAGGCGGTGTCTGCGCCCATACTGCCGTGACACAAAGAAACGAAAGACACGTAAAGAAATTCATGTGAAATTTTGCCGCGAGCGCAAAGCTTAGAACCCTTTGCCGCAAGCGTTCGATGTATATTACTATCACAATCGCGAACAATTTCTATGACGCTAGCCAGACGAGATCTATTCCGCACCGCGACCGTTGCGGTTACCGCGGCTTCCTATTCACGCATCCTTGGTGCGAATGACAAGATGAACCTAGGTGTAATAGGCTGTGGCGAACGCGCCATGCTGGATATGACCCAGTTCATCGCTAATCCAACCGTCTCCGTGAAGGCCTTATGCGATGTTTACGCGGTTCATCTTGATAACTTCCTGACGAAAGCACCGGGCGCCAAGACGTTTAAAGATCACCGGCAGTTGCTCGATATGAAAGACGTTGACATGGTATTAATTGCAACGCCGGATCACTGGCATTCCACTTGCGCGATCGACGCGCTCAATGCCGGTAAAGACGTCTATGTAGAGAAGCCGCTCACTTTGAAACCGGAACAAGGGCCGCCTATCGTGAAAGCCGCTCGCGTGAATGGCCGTGTCTGCCAGGTGGGCATGCAGCAGCGCTCCGGCGTTCATTATCTTCGGGCCAAGCGTGAGTATATGGATACCGGCGCGCTGGGCAAAGTCACTCTCGCGCGCACCTGGTGGCATGGCAACACTTATCACCTGCGCAAAGCTCCCGTAAACCTGCAGACAAAGCCTAGCAATCTGGACTGGGCGCACTATCTGGGCCCGCTGAAATGGCGCGATTACGATCCGCAGCAATATTACAACTGGCGTGCTTATCTGGATTTCGGGGGCGGGCAGGTGACCGATCTCTTCACTCATTGGATCGATGTGGTGCATATGTTCATGGGGCAGGATACGCCTGTTTCCGCTTCCGCCGCTGGCGGTGTTTACAACTATAAAGACGGCCGGACCGCACCCGATACCATCAACGTTCTATTGCAGTATCCGGCCGAATATACGGCCACGTTCGAAGCCACTTTGGCACCCGGCATCACCGGCGCTGCCATTGAATTCTGCGGCACGAAAGGCAAGCTGTTGATCGATCGCGGGCACTATGAGTTTTTGCCCGCGGGCCGAAACCAGACGCCCGTAATCGTGAAGGCGGAGCCGCACGATTTAACGCTCGATCATGTGAACAACTTCCTCGATTGCGTCAAATCCCGCAACCTGCCGAATGGCGACGTACTGATCGGGCACCGCTCCGCGCAAGCTTCGCACCTGGGTAACATCTCGTACATGGAACGCCGCCGGATCGATTTCGATCCCATCCGGGAAGAAATCCTGCCGTTTTAGTTTGTATGGCAAAAATCCTCCCGGGGCGTTACGCTGCCCAAATCGAAGGGCCGTTCGTGGTGTTCCTGATTGGCTTGCGAGTTAATAAGATACTCGCGTTTAACAAGTGGATCCCCACTACGCAAGCAATGGGCCCGATGCTCAATGAACTTTACGCACGCCCGGAATCGGGGTTCCTGGGCGCGCACACTTCTCTCTACTGGCGCGGAGTTATGCTCACGCAATACTGGCGCAGCTTTGACCATCTGATCGCCTACGCTCAGGCCCGCGATTCTCATCACCTTCCCGCCTGGAAGGCCTTCAACCAGCGCGTTGGGGAAGACGGCACCGTTGGGATTTGGCACGAAACGTATCAAGTAGCCGCTGGTCAGTATGAATGTATTTATAACAACATGCCGCGTATGGGTCTGGCCCTGGCAAGCACGCACGTTCCCGCCACTGGACACTTGCGGGATGCCCGCTCCCGCATGAAAACCGATTCCGTTTAGGACTTTTTTAAGTAACCGCGGTCCTCCATCCAATCGCGAAGGCGAAGCAGCCAAGTGGTGGCGACTGGGGTCTGCTTCGGGCTCGTCCTGACTCCGAAACCATGGCCGCCGCTGTTGTACACATGAAGTTCCGTGGGCACGCCAGCTTTCTTCAGTTCCGGATAGAGACCGGCAAGAGCTAGCGAAGGTCCCTTGTCGTTATCGGCACAGAGCATGAATGTCGGCGGCGTGTCTTTTGTAATCGTGATCTTGTCGGCCCGAACGCCGGGATAGATCAGAGCTTCAAAATCGGGGTGCGAATCCATGCGGTCCACCGGATCTTTCGCATCCGGACTGCCCGGCATAGAGCGCGTGGACGCAAGCACCGCCACCTCGCTCCCGGCTGAGAAGCCCATAATACCGACGCGGCGCAAATCCACATGCCAGTCGGAGGCGTGGCTGCGAACCAGACGGATGGCTCGCAGACCGTCCTGCAATGCTTCAACATCCACCTTATATGTGGATTCCTTCTCGCGCGCCAGCCTATACTTCAGAACAAAAGCCGCAACCCCGATAGAGTTCAGATACCGCGCTACGTTGTAGCCCTCGATATCGATCGCGAGAAATGCGTGGCCGCCGCCGGGAGCGATGATGAACGCGGCACCGGTCGCGAAATCCGCTGGCGGAAGGAAGACTGTGAGCGAGGGATTGTGAATACTGGACACCTTTAGGTAATCGCGCTTCCCCTCAGGCGGCTCAACCAGTTCTTTGGCAGTCTTGCCTTCTGAACCCGGAGCGCCGGAAGGCCACAAAGGCACCTCCTGAAGAGTATCGGCCGCAAAAGCACATCCAGCGCATAGGAGAAGAGGAAGGATTTTTAGCATGGTAGGACCAGGTCCCGTTCTACTTTATAAGAGTAATGAGGGTCGCCGCCAAGGTTGCCAACAGCAGTGCCGGCGGCATCACAATTCCACCGGCCTTCAAGAACTCCCACGCGCTGATTCGTTCGCCTTCGCGGCGGATTGCAATCAACCATAAGACGGTTGCAAGAGATCCGGTCACCGAAAGATTCGGGCCAAGGTCCACGCCAATCAGTACCGCATCGCGAATGTACGCGGGTGCGGGGCCAACCTGAAGTGCGCCACCCGCAAGCAAACCCGACGGCAGATTATTCATCACGTTTGAAAGAGCGGCAATCCCGAACGACGCGGCAAGCGCACCGGCCATGTGCGGCAATTCCGAACAACGCTGAAGCAGACCCGCAACATCGCGAACCGCGCCTGCACGGTTAAGAGCTTCCACCATCACGAACAAGCCCGCCACCAGCGGCAACACGCTCCAGGAGACGCTCATCACAATCTCACGAAGCGCGCGCAGCCTGGCCCGCGTGGCTATTAAGACAGCAATGCCAGCGGCCAACAAAGTAGGCAGCCCAAGATCCAAGCCGAATGCCGAAGCGCCGATCAGGCTAGCTCCCGTTCCCGCGATTCCCCATGCAGCCCAGCGCCCCTCTGTAGATAACGAAACTGGCTCGCCAGCATTTTCCACGGCTCCGGCCAGATCTTCGCGCCGAATCCACCGGAGGGCAAAGTATGTCGCCGCGATCGAGCAGAGGGAAGGCAAAAGAAACGTGCGCATCCACGGCACCAGCGGTGGTAGAGCTTTGCCGTAAACCACCAGATTCGCAGGGTTAGAAATAGGCAGCACGAAGCTGGCGGCGTTTGCGATGAAAGCACAAATCAGAAGATACGGCAGTGCTTTAGCGCGCGCTTTGCGCACAGCGGCATAAACGGCTGGGGTGAGCACCACGGCGGTGGCGTCATTCGAAAGAAACACTGTAACGGCTGTGCCTACCAGAAAGATAAGCGTGAATAGACGCATCGCGGACCCTTTCGCCGCGGCCACGGCAAGCCCGGCCAGCCAATCGAACACGCCCTCGCGCCGGGCAAGTTCAGCCAACAGCATCATGCCCGTTAAAAACAGATAAACATCCGTTCCCTTCCCGACCGCATGGAAAGCCTGTGACGCGGGCAGCAACCCGAAGAGTACGAACAGCACCGCGCCCGCACATGCCCATATGGCTTCAGGCCAATTTTTAGGGCGCAGCAGGATTCCGGCAATCGTGCCGGCGGCTATCGTCCAGATCAGCAATGCGGTCAACTTCCATGCTCTCAGCTTGTGCGATCATCTCTCCAGCAGAGTGATACAAACATTTGCAAAACGCGCGTTGATTATCACGCTCTGCCTGGCGCTGTTGGCATGTTTTGTTCTGGACCAAGGGCCGCACGGCCTGGATGCCATTTTTGTTCTCTGCCTGATCTGTTTCACTCTTGCCGAAGTTCGCGTAGCTTTTGCACGGAACACACGCGTTCAATGCCAGCCCCACTCGTTCCTTAGCCTCGATAGTTCTCGAGCTCCTCCTTCCGCGTAAGAAAATCTCGCACGCGAGCCCCGGCTTGCACTTGATTCCTGCTTAACAGCGGAGGTGTTTTTTGTTGCGCCATATTCGCAATGTCTTTTTTTGCTTGATGATTGCCGTGAATGCAATGCATGGAGTGCAGATGCGTCCCGAACAGATAGAAACTTTGATGGCCGCCATGCGCCAGCCCCAGGTCGCTCACGTACTCCGCGAAGAACACGACAACGGCGACGACTGAAGCCGTTTGCAATTGATAGGTAACTTCAATAGCATCGTTCTACGTTTCAGGTGAACAGGTTCATGAAAGTACAACCGTTTCGCATTCTCCTTCTGGCCATTGCTCTACTAGTTTCCGCACTCGCTCAAACCAATCGCGGCGGCGTTAGCGGCAACGTGACCGACGCGTCCGGTGCCCTGGTCCCTGGCGCTTCTATCACCATCATCAACTCAGGCACTAATGAAACCCGCAAGCTCACCGCCAGCGACCGCGGTTCCTTCATTCAAGAGAATCTTGATCCTGTTACTTACCGCATTGAAGTATCCGCACCTGGTTTCAAAAAAGCCATTATCCAGGACGTCAAGGTCGATACGTCAACGATCAATACGGCAAACATCATTTTGTTACCCGGTGACGTTGCCACCGAAGTTACAGTCTCGGCAAATGCCGCAACGGTAAATACCGAATCCGGAATGCTGGGCCAGACTATTTCCGCCCGCTTAATTAACGATACGCCTCTGCCTACTCGCAGTGTTCTGGATCTGGCGATCACAGTGGGCAATGTAACCGGCGATGTGGGCACATCGGACCCGCAGCTCACCGGCGGCGCTCCCCTGCCCGGATTCAATCTGCAAGCAAACGGCGGCCGCGCGGGCAGCACGAACATACTCGCAGATGGCATCAACAATACCGGTGTAGGTCTGGCGCGCGAAGCCGTATCGTTCTCGCCGGAGACCGTGCAAGAGTTCACTGTCCAAACCAACGGCTTCGATGCGCAGTACGGCAAGAGCGGCGGCGGCATCATCAGCGTAACGACGAAATCCGGCACCAACAGCTATAACGGTCTGGCGCTTTGGTATGCGCGCAACCCTGCCGCGAATGCCGCGCCCTTCACTCAGGCAGCCGTCAACCGGCCCGTGAATAATCTGCGCTGGAACCAGTTCGATGGCCAGCTAGGCGGCCCCGTGGTGATTCCGAAACTCTATAACGGCCACGACCGCACGTTCTT
>JAABUK010010444.1_pt1 | contig 12390 bp, 20 predicted proteins | sample 5559141 | NCBI WGS metagenome assembly JAABUK01 (sample SAMN10711869, study PRJNA513367) | rock metagenome | isolation source: Antarctica rocks | place: Antarctica: Victoria Land, Pudding Butte nord | collected 2016-01-03
GATACAGGTTGCATCTTGACTGTTACTCCTCATGTGGCCAAAGTCCTTAAATGCAGCTGCTTGCTATCACAGGACCAGAACTACATATCCTAGTGCTGCTGCACATGATTGCAGCATGTGGGCCAACAACAGACAGGTCACAGTGAAGCTGCATCCCTGCAGATGTGACATGAAGCAGGGCAGGTGGAAGCTGAAGCCATGCAACAGCAGCATGCAGCAGCGCAGACCTGGTGCATGATTGCCAGAGCCAAGGGGAGAGAAGGAGGATGCCAGCGAAGAGCGCCTGGGAACAATTGTGGACAAGTTGTCGAACTCTGCCTTCAGTGCTTGCAGCGACTTCTGGCCCTCTAGATGGCGTGTGTCTGACCGCTGCAGCTGATCCCTGAACACCACACAGACATTGTCCCCTGCATCCTTTATAGGTTCTGCATGTATATCACCAACCAACAGTTGTTTTGCATTGCTAATACTCAGACTGTACGCCTTGTCTGAGCTCTTGGACACTATATTTGGCAGGTGTGTAGCAAGGTGAAGTTGTCAATGTATTTTCTTCAGTGCTAGCAGCTGTTGTACTGAGCTTGGTATACAAACTGTCTGCTTATACATGTGTCCCCTGAGATGCACTGTCCAACTCGCAGAACAATCCACAAAAGTCATGCAAGACAGGGGCATGTTGACTTGCTTCAGCAGAGCATCATCACCTTTGAATGGCAAGCTCCCTCTGCAGCCTGTTGCAGTACTCTTCTTTCCCTCTCAGTTCTCTTTCCTGCAGATGCAGTGCATCAAGACCCCTCACAATTCAGCTGGGGGAATCCAGAACTGCTCCTGACACTTTCACAGTTATCTGTCATCCATGATTGTGAGCACAACATGCAGTTTGTCAGCGAGCTGTGTGACTCATGGCACTGCAACACTGTGGTTTTAAAAACGTATCACTGGCAGGGATGCTGGCAGAGGCATGCTTCAGGATGACGCTGCAAGATGACAGTATGGCAGTACAATAGCATCTTTGCAAAACGCAAATCCTTCTGTACTGTACAAAAAGGCAGTTGAGGGGCCCCACCAGCTCCCCAATGCGCATGCTACATTTGGACACTTCCTGATTTTGCTCTTCAACCAGCCCTTTCAAGCTCGTCAGAGCAGCAGCACCTGCAGCTCTCACATGTATTTCAACAACATGGCTTTTGTGCTTGACTTAAACGTCTGAAAGAGGAACCTCCAGGACTTCCATGACTGAATATACTGGTTGCAATGGGACATGTAAGAGTGACCTTTGCCACCAAAAGGTTTCAGGGATCTGGTTTGACTTTGTAAACTCAGCTGAACAAACGACCCCGATGCGCACGTTAGGGAGTAAGTCAGATGCATGCAGCATACAGCGGTTCTGACAAGTTGGCATCTGCTGCTTACTTTGCTGAGCCTCAGCCCTGTCTTGCTTGCTTCTGTTCAACATCTCTTCACAAGATGTCAGTGAAAACACTGCAGAAAAGCAGCAGTGTTAGGTGAACAGATTCGTCCAGCGTGTTGCAGTCCATCCCGCAACAGGCGTACTTGATCCCTGAACAGCTACTGCCAGCTGTGAGCTGCTTGCTGAGCACTCTGTCACAGACTGTACTTCGCAAAGCTCGTAAAATGTCAGAGTCTCCCCTCTCAATCCCAGCCGTGTTGCGCAAATCTGCTTGACTGCTTCCAATTGCGGCAAATGATGATACTGTGGCTGATCCAAAGCATCAGGATGAATAACAAATGCCTCAGAAGCAATCTGAATGGTGAATTGTGGTGCTGTCAACTGTCGGCTTGGTCTTCTTTGACTGCTTGCCCTGCTCATATGCTGTTCGCTGTCATGCCTGTCTACAGCATCACCTGGCTGAGCAGGTGCTTCTGCCGTTGCATTAGAGCTCTTCCGTGCTAGCGTCTGATCTGCTTGCGGGGACACTGCATCAGGTGACTGGTGTGAGGCTGGTTGCTGACGGGCTGTTGATTCTTCTGCTGTTGCTGCAGATGAGCTCAAGCCAAGCGGAGGTACTGCAAATCGTTGAGACTTGCCAGGTCCTGCCAGAATTGCGCCTCCAAGGGCAAGTTTGGGTACACGTCGTTCTTGACTGCGTTCAGGACTGCTGCCAGATTCGCCTGGCATGTCATTGTCACTGCCGCTGCTGTCGTCACTCTCCTCATATGTCTCGGTATCAGACTCTTCCCCATTCATTACAATACTTTCTAGAACTTCTGCCAGGCAGCAACGCTCCCGTAGGAAGAGCAAATCAGGATCTGGCTAACACTGGTGGGTGAGTGAACGTCGATTGTGTAGCTGGTCGTATCACATGTGCTGTGCGATTGACAAGAGTCTGCCAGCACCCGCTCGTACAAGCGCAACCGTCCAAACAGCTGCGGAACGCTGCCACATTGACAAGAATAGTTGACCAGCTTTGCTGTTGGGCTTTCAAAATCGAAGAGATTTCGTGTACCCAACTTCATGATTTGGCTAGCAACAGCTTTGATCTGCGCTGGCACATCGCTAGCGCATGTGACATTTGAAGGTTCAGCTCTGATGTTGCTGCATCGTGTCGTGCTTCGAGCAGTCCTTGACGTGTCAGGATCGAACATGTAGTGACAAGCAGAAGTGATCACCGCTGCATGCGTACTGCCGCAAACTCCGGTGCACAGCTGAGAAAGATAGTCCACTCGGTCTAATATGTATATAGAGGAGGTGACAATTGACGGATTCAAGTCGTACGCTCAGAGGGTCACTGTACCCAACTTTGATCGATATTTCAACGCAATCACGGGATTGAACGGCAGTGGCAAATCCAACATTTTGGACTCCATTTGCTTTGTGCTGGGTATCACAAACTTACAGCAGGTCTGCAAAGCAGACTGCTAACATCATGAGCCCATGTAATTGTCATTCCAGACCCCTGCAACTTTGCTAATTGCGCTGTAGGTGAGGGCAAGCAGCTTGCAAGAGCTGGTCTACAAGCAAGGCCAAGCTGGGATTACAAAAGCAACAGTGTCGATAGTTTTCAATAATGAGGACAAGCAGAACAGTCCTGTTGGGTTTGATCATGATGACAAGATTACTGTGACTCGGCAGGTGCTGCGTGTCATTCAGCTTTAAGCTAGTCTGTGCAAATTACACACTCAGACTCATCAGACCTGGCTGTGTGTCCAACCACATGGTGTCATGCAGCTGGTTATTGGTGGCAGGAACAAGTATTTGATCAATGGGCACAACGCCCAACCTAGGTGAGGCTGGACAGCAGTGCTTTCACGGATGCTCACCAATGGGAAACCTGGTGACAGCTCCAAGCTAGCAGTAGTCATCCAACATCTTCTGTGCATTTGCAGTCGAGTGCAGAACCTCTTCCACTCTGTGCAGCTGAATGTCAACAACCCTCACTTCTTGATCATGCAAGGCAGGATCACAAAGGTGACATCCCCAGGCTGTCCCTAAGTAGCTCAAAATGCTCCCCCCATGCATTGCACCTGCATCTGCAAATTGTTACCTGACTTGTGCTGCACCAGGTGCTCAACATGAAACCACCTGAGATTCTGGGCATGCTGGAAGAGGCTGCTGGGACGCGCATGTATGAGAGCAAGAAGGAGGCAGCTCTGCGCACCCTGGACAAGAAGCAAGTCAAGGTTGAAGAAATCAACAAGGTATTGGCAGGTCATCCCCGAACATCCAGCATGCTTATGACATGGACCAGCCTGTATGTGCAGCAAGCTTGTGCCAGGAGCACAATGTTGATGCAATACAGACACAATATTCACTACTTGTCACAAGGACCAGTCTGAGCAAGTTGCAACAATGATAGCATGTTCAGGATGCATCAGCCAGTTGTGCGTGAGTCTGCTGCAGGTGTTGCATGAGGACATCCTGCCTGCGCTGGAGAAGCTGCGTAAAGAGAAAGGGCAGTACATGGAGTGGCAGGCGGCAGATGCCAAGCTAGGCCATCTCAAACGCTTCTGCGCAGCTTACAGATACCAGGAAGCCCAGCGGTATGGTCAGCAACACATTCTTACATTTGCATGATAGCACCAAGTCACACCCTCACAGTTACTTCAACTATGATGACCATGGTGGCTGCAGCTTGCTCATCAACCCGGTACTTGGCTTGAGTCACCGCTTACATGTAGCATTCTACACATTGGACAAAGACTTCAAGTTGAGCACAGACTTCTGTTACCTGAACAGCGTTAGATGACTCTACATAACAATCATGATTTCAGTTGCTGATGAGAGGCACAGCATGATTCAGTGTGACACGACAAAACGCTGCACAGGTTGAGAGACGATGGGCAAGGGGAGATCGAATCAGTGAAGGCCAAGCTTGAGGAAGGTGGTGAGGCACATGCATCCTTAGAGGAAGAGATGAAGAGCAGGGATGCAGACATCAGGACGCTACAGGCAAGCTTTGCTGACCTGCCATTCTCCTGCTATCAACTGCCAGCAGTGACAGCACAGTCAGGCCCCAATGCAGCAAAGTAACCATCACCCGCATCAGTGAAGACACCATCCAGTCAGTTTACAACAAGTGCAGAGTGACGTAGAAGCTGCATGCCCTTCTGTTGTGCCTTCAACATTGCATGTTGGTCAAGGCTGTTCATGCATGTAGACGGAGAAGGAGCTGCAGAGTGGAGGCGAGGTCAAGGAGCTGGCTGACACAGCAGACAAGCTGAGCAAGCGCCTGGTCAAGGACACCACTGCCTGGACCAACAAGAAGGAGAACCTGGAAGCTGACCAAGCTGCCTGCCAGCAGGCATGCCTGCAAGCAACACCCTGTGCTGCTCATACATCTTTACAATGTACAGGGTCTTGCAGAAATTTGCAGGATACCAAAAAGCTGCTAGCCAGCTGATTAGTCTGCCTGTGCATGACTGCAGCATCACCGTGCTCAGCTTGGTCAGCAGGCTAGACTCATGAGGCATTGGGGGGCAATCATGCATATGTTGATAAAACAGGCATGTCTGCATATCAGTGGCACAAAGACTACCTTTGCCCGCCACATACGCACATAGCATCCACGGGCAAATGAAATTTGGTCCGCTGAAGATGGTCCCAATCATCACCAGCACTAGCTGTGTTGGAATGCAGATTGAGGCATCCATTGAGGAGCTAGCCCAGGAAGGGATGGAGGCACGCCTAGGTGCAGCGCAGGCTGACAGTGACCAGGCCCAGGCTGCCTGCCAGCAAGCAGCTGTGGCAGTGGAAGCTGCTGAGAGAGAGCTGGCTGGTGCTCAGGCTGGCGATGGAAGGGATGAATCCAATAGGAGTCTCCAAGAGCGCCTTGCAGATGCCCAAAACGCACAGGTGCTCTGCACACCATGCCAGCCACTTAACACACTTGGCAATTCCTCACAAAGCGCTGCAACCGCTTGTTTAAGGCTTGCTGTAGCATTTGTCATGATATGTTTCTCTGGCACAGCTGACATTCAAAGCAACCTTTCTACAGAATAGTGGTCAACTGCTGCACATGAGCTGCTTTGACACAAGCTTGGATGCAGACGTCTGCAGAGGCCGACGCCAAGCAGGCAGACATGCGCAGCAAGCATCTGCAGAAACAGCTGGCAGAACAGCAGAAGGGCCTTCAATTCCTAGAGAAAGAAGCTGTTAAGTTGCAGAGAGACCTGGCCAAGGAAGAGGCTGCAGTTCAAAGTTGCCGCAGCAGGTGCCTGCTGCACTGGACTCTTGGCTCCTCTTCTATTTGCTTCTGCAAAATGTCACTCTTGCAACCCACATGCCTGAAGTGTATAAGCTGCAGGGATTGCTGGTTCATGCTATGAGTCTCGCCTCTTGATCTGCACAGTGGTATAATGTCATCTGTCATTGACCCAATTTTGCACTCAGAATGAATGGCCATCTAATACAAGAGAGGAATCAGATCTTGAATTGTACTCATTGCTTCACAAGTTCCCATGCTGCTGTCTGCCAGCTGGCAAGCAAACACATACAACAGGAGACATCAAAATGCTCACATGAACGCTAAGCAGAGGCACCCATGACACCAAAAAGTTTGCTCTGCAAGGCTGTACTCAACAGTTGCCTCACTGTCCTGCAGGCTGGATGATGTAATGTATGATGCAGAGGCAGCGCAGCAGTTGGAAGCAGTGGTTGCTGAAGAGAAGGTGCATGTTCAGCGCTGCAGGGAGACAGTGGATGACCTTGCATCACATCTGGCAGGTACGATTGCCCATCTTTTGAGATGAGTGTACACATCTATTTTCATGTCTTCTTTCAAAAGTGCAAACAAAGCAGGTGGCTGTGCTGGATGATGAAAAGGTTGATGCACTGCTTCTTTGTGTTAATGCCTGTCACACCTCTCAGCTACTGGTGGAGCACTGTCTGCCCAGATTCCTGTCAGTCAAGGTGTGATTTGCGCTTGTATGTGAGCAATCTCAGGAGATATCTTGAGATGTATGCCCGGTTACACAAGCTTGACAGGGCCTGCACATCAGTGCACCTGCATATCAGTATGACATACCTCAATCCAAATGCTGAAGTATTTGATGCATCCCAGTGCTTCAAATGTCTGTGTTGCAGGTGTGAACTTTCAGTACCGGGATCCAGAGCGGGGCTTCAACCGGGGTAAGGTAAAGGGGGTGGTGGCCAAGCTGGTACACCTGCAGGATCCTACCACCACCACTGCCCTAGAAGTGGCGGCTGGTGGCAAGCTGTACCAGGTGGGCACTACTCCACCGGCAAGCACAGTGTCTGATGCAAGCTCCAGCCTTTGTCTTCTGCCTTGCCTTTGTTGGCGTCAGAGTATGGTGAAATTCAGGCTGGAATCATCCACAGCAGTTCTGTGGCGTCTGCACAGCCAGGGAATGATGCACAACTATGCATAGATACTGGCAGCAAGACCTGTTATGAAGGCCAAAGGGTACATGGCATGGGCTGCTCTGCATACCTGAGCACTCTAGCAGGCAAACTTTCTGTTGGCCAGCTCTGATTGTACTAGAATCATATAGCTTGAGTGCTGCATGTGTAAATTGCTGCGCTGCCTTCACACATGCAAGTGTACAACTTTTGGTGTACCTGGCCTGCAGGTTGTGGTGGATTCTGATACGACTGCCAAGGCGCTTCTCAGCAATGGTCAGCTGCGCAATCGTGTAACAATCATTCCATTGAACAAGGTGCGCACAAACCTGCATTGTATACTTGTAGAGCATGTACATGAGACGCATCTCATAAGACTCACCCACTCATGCGTTATACCGTCCGGCGAATGTATGCTGTGACATCAGAACTGACAGATTTGGCATCAGGTGCTGTTGTATTTCTCAACAACAATGTTGAGCAGGCAAGAAAACAGATGATTAAATCCCAAGTCCACCATGTTTTGTAACAATCCCATGATGCATGCGGCAGGTGAAGCCTCATGTGGCTGCAGCTAGCATCACAGCTGCTGCACAGCGCGTCAGCAATGGCAGTGCCCAGCTAGCTCTTGAGCTGGTGGGCTATGACCAGGATCTCACTGCTGCAATGCAGTATGTCTTTGGCAACGCCTTTGTTTGCAAGGTAAGCCTCAGGCCTTACACTAGGCCTGACTGATACCACATCCTCAGGCGCAGGGTCTCATGTCTGCTGACAGCTCATGTTCAACATGTTTGAACAGCTTCCTGGAAGCACTTGTAATTGGGATCCAGCTTACATTGCTTTCAAGAAATCAGAGATGCCGTCTAGGCTGCCATCTCATTGCTCCAGGATGCTAGAATTGCAAACCACTCATCGCTCAACCCCCCAATGGTTCACTCAGCTCCAAAACTGGACGCGGTTGCATGTGATGCTGCATCCAGAGAATGAAATCAACATACTGGTTTTATATTCTCTATGGAGTAGTAGGTTGGTCCAGTGTGCTGGCACGACATGTTGCACAATGCATATTGCAGGACTCAAGCACAGCCAAGGCTCTGGCCTTCCACAAGGAGGTGCGCACTCGCTGCATCACTTTGGAAGGCGATGACTTCAACCCTGGAGGCTTGCTCACAGGTACAGCATGACTGCCTTGCTGTGAAATCTCCTGCGTAACAATCCTGACCCTGTAGAAAGTGCAAGCCTCTTCACATACAACATGTGCACAAGCATATCAATGCTGCTGCCAGGACAGTTCAATTTCCGCAGCAGCAGCAGCAGCAGCACCCCGCAGAATGCCTGGTCACAGCATTGCTATGAACAGAGCCGATGTTGATGGTGCTGACCGTAACAGTGTGAAGCTTGTGTGACTTGCAGGTGGGTCGCGTAACAGCACGGCCTCCATTCTGACTCGGCTGCATGCCCTGGCAGAGGCAGAGCAGCAGGTGGCTGACCACTCCACTGCTCTGCAGAAGGCCCAGGCTGCACTGCAGACTATGGCTGCTGCCGCTGCCTCACACAACAGGTACTGCACAGCAAAAGAAAAGATTACGCCTCTCGGCGTCAATTTATTGACAAGCCAAGTCCAATTTGCACAACAAGAAGAAGTTGACTGAGCTCTGCTCAACTTTTCATGCGCATGTGTTGTAGGACCCAAGTCAATCATGTGTTGCCAATCTCAATGCAGGTCCTGTCGAGAATAGAAGATACCTGCCTCATCATGTTGCACAATGAGTTACCATGCCATGGTCAGCCAAATGCTGAGCAGTCAACCCCGCAATTATAGCCAACAGTTGTGCACACAATGCTGCTGTTGACAACAATGCAAAGCAGCTTGAATCGATCAACTTTCAGCAAGCAACGCTGCAAGTGAGCATTACACTGCAGCAGCAAAGGCGAGGAGTTGTCCCTGTGGCATAGCCTTGAGCATGAAAGGTGTGATAGTTGCCAGCAAGTGAGCTGTCTGCTGCCAATGACAGGCTGAAACAAGAGCTGGAGGTGAAGCAGCACAGCCTGAGACTGCTGCAGCAGCGCATCTCCAGCAGTGAGTCTGCCCAGATGGCTGATGCCATGGCTGCTACTCAGGAGGAGCTGGAGCAGGCCAAGCAGGCTGCTCACACTGCTCAGCAGAGGAAGGCAGATATGGTCACAGCTGCCAAGGTCAGCCTGCCTGCTATATTGCAACACCCAGCCATGCAACTTCAAGCTGTTTGGCCAATGGCTGGCTCATGCACATGCCTCTGAAGCTAGTGAGCTGCATTCAGGAGGCTCATGTATGTTATACTTCTTGAGTGCTGCATACACACACCTGTGTTGTATTGCGCAGACATGCAATGTGGACAGTGTAGCTGCCTATTGCTATGTCAAAGTATACATGGCTACACAGACAGAGCATGCACGTCTGTTGCTTGCACGTTTTCAACCATGCTTGTGGTACCTGCTACTGTTGATATTGGGTATGCTGCTTGCAATGCGCCAAAATGCATGGACACAGCAGCATGCTGCGCATGCTCACGCTAAACAACTGATCACTGCTGTGACAGGAGCTGGCCGCAGACATTGCCAATTTTGGCTCCCAGAAGGAGCAGCGTACCAAGGCTGCACAGGCCAAGCAGAAAGTTGCCAAGACCAGCCTGGAGGCCAGTAAGAAGACTGCCAAGGATGCTGCACAGAAGCTGACGCAGGCAAAGGCAGAATCTGAGGCTGCTTCCACTGAACGCCAGTCCCTCACAGAGCAGCTACAGGCAGCCCAGAAAGCCTTGCAGAGTGAGACACCATCCCCACCAATTTGTGGCATTTGTGCATAAGCTTACATACTTCACATGGTCAAAGCCACACATGTTGGCATGGTGCAGCACCCAGGCACAAGCATACAATCCTTGCATGGTGAAACAGCTTCCTTGACACAGTGTACCACCCATGCAGCAACGTGCGGAATGGCGACAATCTTGGGGGTTACTCGTCTTACTATGTATTACAGTACTGGAGGCAGAGGTTGCCAAGCTGGGACAGGCCGTGGCGGCTGCCAAACTGGAGTATGATGCAGCAGCAGCACGCTTGGAGGAGCTGCGGCAGAGGCTGAAGGAGTGTGACCGGGAGATCAGCGCTCTGGCTGCTGACAAGGCTGCCCTGGCTCAGCAGATCACAGATCTGGTTGTGGACAAGAAGAAGCTGCAACACAAGTATGCTGTTTGGCCAGCATGCATGCACATGGCATAGACTGAAGGATGATCAGCTTGGCAGGATGTCTGACTGTATAGCAGGACATGCTTTGCATGCATTGTGCAGCCAGAGCTGTTGTGAATCAGCAGCATGATCTGCACAGTCTCAGCAGCCTGCTTGTTCCCCCAAAGCTGACAGCAAAAGGCAAGCCCATTTGCAGGGTTGTAAGTAACCTCAAGCAATGCCATGTACAGACATGAACAGGATCTTGCATGTATACACGTAGATTGGGGAATCTGGGCAGCCCGGTAAAAACACTTGGCTTCTCATAGAATTGACACCGAAAGGCGTAGACTTTTCTTTTCTTTTCTTTCTGTAGGTTGGGGAAGATGCAGAAGGACATCGCAGAGGCAGAGGACCATTGCAAGCGCCTTCAGAAGGTGAGGCTTGAAGCTGCTTAGCCAAGCATGCTCTCCTCTTGCCTGCAGCAACAATACTCACCGTCACCATTCTTGCCTTTTGCGGTGTCTGTTCACCTAGAGACGCACCCTATGCATGTCCTCGTCAGCATTCTTGCCTTTTGCGGTGTCTGTTCACCTAGAGACGCACCCTATGCATGTCCTCGTCAGCAAATAGCATGCACCATGACTGGAGGCAAAGCACTTTCAACACTTGGTGGTGCATGGGGTGCAGGAGTTTCCCTGGATTGCCACAGAGAAGGACTTCTTTGGCAAGCCAGGGTCAGACTACGACTTTGAGGCCCAGGATGTGCAAGCAGCCTTTGAAGAGTATGAGGCTGCAAACCAGTCCCTGCAGCGCCTTGCAAACAAGGTCAACCGCAAGGTACCGCTTCCACACCAGCCTGCATCACCTGCTTCCACCAGTGATTCACACAGCAACGTCCTGTGTTGACAGAATTCATAGGAAGCCAAATATGGTGGGGTGTCACGGAGCCAATTGAGGCACACGTGTCTGTTACCCACTGCCTTTGTAACACCCTGCTGTGCTGACGGTTGGCAGTGGGAATATGCTGCTGAGGGGTCAGGTTTGGTAGTTCTCATGAAACACCGTTCATTATACTGTCAGAGAATATTCGGCCTACTGCGCAGGTACTGACAATGTTTGAGAAGGCGGATGCTGAGTATGCTGAGCTGTCTCAAAAGAAACAGATCCTCCATATGGACAAGGACAAGATTGAAAAGGTACATTCTGCCAAGCTTCCACCAAAAAATGACAACTGTGCACATAGCTTGTCCCTTCAGGGTTTTTCATGACCTACCTTCACAGGCAGTCAGTATGCTGTGAGTGCACTTGTGGATTGAACTGGCCAATGCTGCAGGCAAGATGTCAGTGCTACTTGCATAGTGGTAGACATTAGCTGGGTTGAGTGTGGGTGCAGGTGATAGGAGAGCTGGACGAGAAGAAGAGGGAGGCGCTGCATGCCAGCTGGGTGAAGGTGAACCAGGACTTTGGGTCCATCTTCACCAGCCTGCTCCCTGGCACCATGGCTAAGCTGGAGCCCCCTGAGGGCCAAACCTTCCTTGCTGGCCTGGAAGTCAAGGTGTGTCCCATTTTCATGAACCAAAGCAATCAGTACAAGAGCATTGAGTCACCCTGCACTGCATCAAATCTTACAAAGGTCTTGGATGTCTCTCCTATGTGCTTAGCAGTTGCTGTGACACTGCCAGTTGGTGCTGTTATATGTCTTTACACGGTACCTTGCATCACGTGGCAAAGTTCACGAGTCCTTCCTGCCCACATGCAGAGGATTTATTGATGGTTTTAAAACAGGTGTAGCCGTCATGCAGGTGGGATTTGGTGATGTGTGGAAGCAGAGCCTGAGTGAGCTGAGTGGGGGCCAGCGCTCCCTCCTAGCCCTGTCCCTCATCCTGGCTATGCTGCTGTTCAAGCCTGCTCCCATCTACATCCTGGATGAGGTATGTGCTTGCTCCCTGCTCCCAGCCTCTTCGTCTCCAGTGTCTGTTGGTCTGATGGTTGCATCATTGGTTTTGTGTCCCAGATCGTGTTGCACAATTGTGCAGCCAAGCTCTCCATGGCTCTGTACTCTGCAATGACACCAGTATCATATGTCTGCCTGGTACACTGCACTGTTTGAGAAGTCAGGTCAAGAAACCCCTGACACATGGCTCTATACGCTGCCAACCCACGTTTTCACAATGCAGATGCTATCATGCATGTTATGCATTGAAGGAGGGCGGATGCATGATTGCTGCAGGTTGACGCTGCGTTGGATCTGAGTCACACTCAGAACATTGGGCGCATGATCAAGACCCACTTCCCCTACTCTCAGTTCATTGTTGTCTCCTTGAAGGAAGGCATGTTCAACAATGCCAATGTCATCTATCGCACCAAGT
>JAABUK010010445.1_pt1 | contig 12390 bp, 14 predicted proteins | sample 5559141 | NCBI WGS metagenome assembly JAABUK01 (sample SAMN10711869, study PRJNA513367) | rock metagenome | isolation source: Antarctica rocks | place: Antarctica: Victoria Land, Pudding Butte nord | collected 2016-01-03
CTCGGACTGGAAGCGATGCACCCTTCAATCAAGCTTCAAACTCAATGCAATCTCACTTGGTAACTTTGGTGTCAACGCACGCGGTCCTGCTCAGATGCCTGGCTGCAGCGCGCACAACGTCCATGACCAGTAAAGGAGCTCTGCACTGCAAGCCGGCGACAGGGGCCGACCTGAATAGAGCTGACTAAGCTGGGGTGTGCGACGTATTAGCATCGACTGGCGCGATGTCCAGCAGCGGGCCGTAAGCAGCAGCAGGGCGGTGCAACACAAGCGTTACAGGCGTTACGGCTGCTGCTGTGACCTATACATGCACTGTGTACACACTGCATGCATCCTGACTTGCAGACCAACGCCTCAACTAGTACTACCTCCAGTTCAGCTCTACACGCGTTGTGCTTGCGCTCGTTGCCGGCAGTCCGGACTGTCAGCCTCGACCTGACAGTCAGCGACAGCCGCTACAATTATTTCTGACCAGCTTTCGATTTCAGCATTTTTACATGACTGTAAAGATAACCTCCGAGATGCATTTCAGTGCATCGCCCAGCTCTATACCGTACTCGTATTAATGATTCTCGATTTAATAATTAATTATTCTGAGGCCGAGCCGACATAAAAGCATTAGATTAATTATTATCGTCTTCCGATGTTCTCCGCGGCGGAGTAAAAGTATTCCAATATTTTCTCAAAAGACCGCGATTTTGAGCAAAAGCTTGCTCATGCTTGTGGATCATGCTCATGTCACCTTGCAATGGCGGTCCTGCGCGAGCCATTCATTTGGACTTGATCATCATTGTGCAATACCTAGGGCTTTTGCAATGCTCCCCGGTGGTCAATGCCGACTGGATAGGTTCGGTTTTGGGTGCTTTAGTACGGTTAAGAACCCGATCGTGCATCCTTTGCCTGTGTTCGGGCCCAAAGGGCCGCCACCTTTTAAACTGCTGAGGTAATTGGGCCTGCCTTGGCACTTTATGCTGTTGTTGCAAGACTGTGACACTTGCAATGCAATCGTTTTGGACTTGTAAGACTGCTCGATCATCATTAAAGTCATTAATCCGCGGCGGAGTAAAACAATTCGCCAGCTGTCCGAGGTGCATTAAAAATAAGAAATAATGCAACGAGTATTTAATCGATTAAATTTTATTCTAGCGGAGCGCGAGGAACATCAGTACGCGAGGATCATTAATACGACTACGGTAACCTTTGCTTGGCTGCATACTGTATGTAACAAAATATCCCTATGATCCAGGCAGGTGCACCTTACCAAGCTCTGCAAATTAATGTGTCCTTGGGAAGGTGTATCTGAGATCCAATCTATCAAGGACACCATCTGTACTGTTGAGGGGCTAACAGGGCAGCTACCCTGTTTGCTCGCCAGGGTTAGCAACCTAGCGTATCACTGCTACTTGACTATACTAGCTCAGCAGTGAGGATACCCCTAGTAAGTGTAGGTTTGAAACCCCAGCAAGTCACCCATTTTTCCCCTGGCTATCAGCCCTTGCAAATACCCCCCAACCCACAGCCTGACTCTAGCCACGCCAGTACCCAGTCTGGACATTTGATGTGCAGGTTTGATATTCCTTCCACTCATCAAACTCGCCTGGTTTGCCTTTTATTCAAGCGCAGTGTGACTTCTTGCTGCTGTATATTGTTTAGTCATCCAATGTTCATTCATCAGCAGTGCCAAATCCCAGGACCTAACCCTGTCCCTTATAAGACATGTCCGCCTTGTAATTCACCGCCCATGCATATGCACATGTCATATGCTTGAAACAGCTTGCTGCAATCCTATAGCAGCCGAACAACAGTGGAACAGCATGTTGCATCCTTTGAGACAGGTGACACACTTTGTGTCCAGATAGCAGGGCATTTGCCCTGGCACGAGGAAAAGAATGGCATGCTTTCAGAGGATGTCTGCATGTGCAGACATACAGGAAGAAGAACTCAGTGTGTTCAGGACAACAAAGCAGTCAGCCAGCAGCAAACAAGTCAGCCTCACCAAAGGCCACTTGCAATGCAGCTAGCCAACAGTGCCATTTACAGCATTCACAGCAACCCTTGCAGAACAACTGAGATACTGCAAAACTTCGTCACAACATCTCCTACATGGCTTGGTGGCACCTTGAACTGAAGCTGAGCCAACCTGAAATATGCAAATAGGACGTCAGTGCAAGAGTGAGCCCCGTTGAGTTGATGGGTTGTTTCCCCATTGGCACAGATAACTGTAGCTATGGCGAGCTGCCCTCGCGTCAGCCTCTTGCAAGGCGACAGCAAAGGGTCCTGCCTTTTCAGGCTGGCACTTTCTGCCTCGGCGCCCGGGGACTTTCGCCCGGTGGTTTGATCGTTTGCACAGAACACTGCACTGCTGCAGATTTGCCTTAAATTCACCGAAGTGGCCCTTTGCACTGCGCCTACCTGTCATGCAAGGTCCCTACGCCCTTCTTCACTGAGTTCCATCTCCCCAGCAGCCCTCAACGCGCAACCTATGCCTTCAGTTGCTCAAATCTGCGGTGTCGCGGGTGCAGCTTGATTAGCATGATCGGCAACGCTCTTCGCAACATGTACGCAGAGCATCGTGCCGCCGCAGGTTTTGTCAGGTTTTTGTCATGATGATCGTCGCGGAAACGAACGAATTCAGGTTTGAAAGCTCTCCCTAAATTCTCTCTTCTCTTTGACAGAGAGTCTCTGTGACATCATAACAATTGTAGTGACTTGAGGGGATCTGTGGACCTCCGGTCGAGCAGCTCGGTGGGTTGACACGATGGATGCTGACCTGTCAGACGAGGAGTTTCTGCTTCCAGACACTCAGCTGAACTTTGCATTAAGAATGCCCAGCCTGGCTCAGGACGTCGCCGATGCAAAGCTTGACTCAGATCGGCAACATACCGGCACGTGCAAGCATGCTTGTCAGGCTATTGGTACCTGGACCATAAGTACATTTACGTTCTTGCTGGCATAGGTAATAGAAAGACGCTTGACAGATTTGCTCCTGTACACCGGGCGCCATTTGGGAAGTTTGCCTTCCACGGCAGTAGTAAAGGTACTTCAGGCCAGGTACAGTGTCTGCAGTCAAGGACACGACCTGCACACATGTTCAACTGCTGGTGTCACTCAGGGACACAATATGGCTGAAGTCATTCTTATCAGTCCCCCGTCAATTGACAAGCCAGTCAGACCAAAGCGCCGTCATGGCAATGCCCAGATCTTTGACAGTGAGGGTGAGGACGAGCATGAGTCAGATCTTGACAAACCTGTTGCCAAGCGCTTACGACAGGTGCCTGCTGAGGTACAAGAGGTGAGCAAGTGCTGCCATATTGCAACTCTGTGGTCTGCATCAGCCTTCAGTAAGGCGCTATCCGTTGATGATGTTTTAAGCATAGGCCGAGGAGTGGCAAGAGATTCCAGAGCCTGACATCATCATTCGGCGGCGCCGCATGCATGTGCAACCAGATGCTTCCTTAACAGGTAGCTTTTTGCTTGCATGCAGATCATTGCTGGTAAATGCTGAGATATTCATGGGTTGCACCAGACTTGTATGATCTGTCCACTTGGATGCTGTCCAACTGGTACGCATATTTCAGCTGGGCTTTGCCAAGCTATGCATGTGATTGCCACTGGCTATGTCAGCTAGGAATTCAACATGTATCATGGCTCTGTGGCAGGTAGGGAGGATGACATGATACAGCAGCTTCAGACAGTTGGGCAAGAGCTGCAGGACGAGGAGATTGACGCTGTGTTAGAGCGCTGTGAGCAGCTGTCATTGAAGCTGAGAGAAGCACTGCAAACACATGGCACAGACAGGTCAGAGCTGTACAGACCAGGACACATGTTGGTACAGTGGTGTGCTTTCTGACAACATGTGGAACTGAGCTGCTTTCTGTGTCATCATGTACATCAGCTGTTCATACGCAAAGAGCCTTGCGTAAATGGAGCACAGCACTTATGATACGCATGATCAATACATTTGCAACATGGTCACAGATCCATTATACACGATGTTGATGGCAAAATGGCAAGAGCCCAGCTAAAGGCTGAGAGCTCAGTAACCTCCTGCTTGTGAGAGATGCTGACCTGCACGATGGTTTCATAGGTTTTCAGCACCAGATACAGCTCCCTCTGCGCTGATTTCACATGCCACCCTAGTGGCTGCTTGTGGAGAAGCTGCCAAATACTTCAAGCCTTATCAGGTCAGAGGCCGTGCTCAAAATCTGTCATTGCCATATCTTCCAAGTTTGCTCTGTTCACACGAGTTGTGCTTATGCATGTCTCCGGAGTGTTTAGTACTGCTTGAATCCAGTGTTGCCAAGGCCACGCAAGTGTGTCATACAGATGGTGGGAGTCAACTTCCTGATGCTGCTGAAGCGACAGAGTATCAGCGGCTCCATCCTTGCTGATGAAATGGGCCTTGGCAAAACTGCCCAAGCCATCTGTTTCCTTGGTATATGCAATTTCATGCTGATTGATCATTAGAGTGGCCCAGTTCACCAGTGGCAGTTCTAGCAGATATGTGTATTACAGCTACAACATGTATGGCCTAACACAGCCAGAACTGTCACTGCTGAGCAACATTTTGTTGGTGCCATGCCAACTTCAGTGCCAAAGTAGCTATTGTTCGCTGTGCCAAATACTGAACCTTTGGTCCAGGAGTGTTGAAACATGTAGACCAGGATAGTGGGCCTCATTTGGTGGTGGCCCCAGCCTCACTACTAGAAAACTGGCAGAGGGAATTGCAACGCTGGTGCCCAGGTCTCCGCCTTGTCACCTACTACGGCAAGGACAGAGCACAGCTAAGGCGCCAACTGCTGGATGCCAGGTATGCATCACCATGGTAACAGATGGAATGATGAACAGCCAAGGCTGTTTTGAGACATGCTTGACATGTGCAGATGATACTGAGTAGATTGTGCAAGCAATGCTCCTGTCCAGCGTGTGTGGGTTCAGTAGTTCATATTGTACTTGTTCCACTCGTTGACTGGCTAGATCATGCCTTGCTGTGTGTGTGTAGACCTTCAAAACTGGCTGTCAGTGCTGAAGCTGAGGTCATATCAATACCAGACTCAGACGCCACCACCTCAGACTCAGAAGATTGCAGTGAGTCTTCTGCTAGCGATGCTGAGTCAATGGAAGGTGTGGGACAGTGTTACCCAGAGCACCCACTCACTGGCAGGCAAGGGCCGCCTTTCAATGTCATGCTGACATGCTACACCTTGTTTGAGCGGGACTCCGTAGAGCAGCAAGCTGATAGAAGCTTCCTCAAGAAATGGCAGTGGTCGCACTTGTTGCTAGATGAGGCGCATGCAGTTAAGAATGCAAATGCCATGAGGACCAAGCGACTCACAAGGTAGCTTTCCAGCATCGTCAGGCATGCCGCTGAAATATTCAGCAGTGTGCTTTTTCAGCAGTAAGCATACTGCAAGCTTGTGTGTTTTGTGCTTTGCTGCTACAATGTTTATGTGGCATGACAGATACTCAATTTTTTCCAGGCGTCTGCTCATGATATTACATGAGAGTTGTCACTTATGCACAATTGTTCCATTGGCATTTGAGCCTGCAGCATTGTGACCCAGTGCTGCAAAGGCTAATGTGGACCAGCTGATGTGTCAAATGTTGTAAGGACGTTGCCCTTGGTATGCAGAGGTTGATACGGCAATGACTGTTGACTTTGGTGCAGTGTGGCTCAGCACTGCAAGCGGCGCATCATGCTGACTGGTACTCCACTGCAGAACGATCTGGAGGAGTTGCAGAACCTGCTGCAATTTCTACTACCGGATGTGTTCAGCAAGGAGGAATTTAGTCAGTCGGAGGATCTACAGGTCAGGCCAACATCAATGCATCTGTACCAGTCCACTTGCAGTTGTGCCAATTTGCTGTCTTAAGGCCTTTGTCTGTGCATGCTTGCTCTAAACTCATATGCACATGAAAGCATGAAGGACTACAAATAGGACACATGCATGCCAGTCTGGTGTGAGTCAAGATGTGCCTCGCCTGCAGCAAGAAGAGGCGGTGCAGCGACTGACAGAGCGTATGAAGGCTGTGCTGGGGCCCTTTGTGCTGCGCCGCCTCAAATCTGAGGTGGCCAGTCAGCTCACAGCCAAGCAGCAGCATGAGCAGGTTGTGGAGATGACGCAGCAGCAGACAAAGCTGTACCACAAAGCAGTGCAACACCTCAGAGCCAGGATAGGTGCAAATGGCAAAGGTGTGTTTGCATGGTGTCTCATTATAGTCAACATGCTTGTTCACCAGATGTGAGCGGTCACAGCATCTGACTGCCATCACAAGACTGTGGATGATTTTGTTGAGTTTGATAGTAACATTGCATCATGCACTGACACTGCTGCTCAGCAATGGCAAGCAAAGAATGCAGGAAAAAGCAGGAAGACAGTACCAGAGGGGCAGACCATCGTGAAGCAGTTGGGCAAGCAGCAGATCAATAGTCTGTTTACCCACCTGCGCAAAATTGCTCAGCATCCGCTGCTGGTGCGCAACCTGTGCCAGCGATGCCCAGGTGCAGAGTCTTGTCAAACTTGCTCATCAAAGGCAAGTAATATTCTTTTCAAACGTGCATGCATTGCAATAGTCAGTCAGTCCAGGTTACAAAAGGATATGGAGACACTGTAAGGGACTTGGTCATCAGTGGCAATGCTCCTGGATTTTCTGCATGCATATTGAGTTCAACATCATGCACTTGTGGAATAAACAGTGTTGCCAATCACAACTGAACTGAATAGCATGGTGCCAACTGTCCATCTTTTTGCGTGTAGCTGCTGTCAGGTCGCAAGCGTAGCTTCCTAAATGGCTGAACACAAACAATATATCACACACAATAGAGCCACAGAATTGATTTCTTACAGTATCTGTTTTGCCTCTTTGTGCTGAACAGCCCAATAGCTGCAAGTCTGCATCAATAGCTTTGTATGTACCGGCAAAAACATGATGACCGTCAATATGTTGTGGCATTTCTGCAATATGAGCTTACTGTATAAGTTGCAGGCAGATATTTGGAGGTGGTTGCAGTCAAGCACGCATATCTGAGGAGCTCATGACATACAGCGATCACAGACTGCATACCTTTGCGCTTCACAATGGTCTGAACAGTTTTGTGCTGGAGGATGCTGTCGTCATGTCCTCTGGCAAATGCCAGCTGCTGGCAGGCCTGCTCAAAGAGCTGCAGGCAAGCTGGTCAGGCTTATTGTATGCTGCTTATTATATGCTGCTTACACCCACCACACCTGGCAAATGAAGGGTTGAATACCCTTCAATGCATAGACTTGGATTGGCGTGTCTGCCTGCATGTCCATATTATCCTTTCTCACAAGCATATAAGCTTGCATGAGTTTACAAGTCTGTACACAAATGTTTGCATGCATGCACGCATGCACATATCCAAACATGATACCATTCATTCACAGATCAGGCATCTCTAGCATGCACATGTCCAGGCTGCTGTGAAAGGCTGAGAAGCTGGTGCTGCAGGCAAAGGGTAGCCGAGCCTTGATCTTCAGCCAGTGGACCTCTGTGCTGGACATCTTGGGCTGGCTGCTGGAGATGATGGGCCTCACCTATGTACGCTTGGATGGCAGCACTGCTGTTGCTGACCGCCTCTCCACTGTTGACATGTACGCCCCACTCTATACTGACTCCTGCAGTGTTACACAGTGGCACAGGCTGGCACCTTGTTGACAATGCAAGTACTTGTTACAACTGCAAAGTCTGAGCAGTGACAGCGATGCATGGCGTATTAAGAATCGGCAGACCACTTGATGACGCGCAAAGCCAGTCAGTCGTCCTGGCATGACATGCTGCCACACCTTTGCAAAAGTGATCTGGTGCAAAGGATATGACAGGCTGCTGGGCTTGCAGGTTCAACAATCCTGCCAATGGCATCTTTGCCTTTCTGCTATCCACTCGCGCAGGAGGGCAGGGTCTGAACCTGACAGGGGCAGACACTGTCATCCTACATGATGTTGATTTCAACCCTCAGAGCGATTGCCAAGCTGAAGACCGATGCCACAGGCTTGGCCAAACTAAGCCAGTTCATGTGTATCGCCTGGTGAGCAACACAGTCTGCCTGTGTTGTCAATCACCAATCTTGCCGTAAGTCATTTTGCAGATGAGTGTACTATGCAACAAAACTCTTAGACCTTCCATTCTGGAGTGGATGCATGTCAACAGACACTGTTTTGCAAATGTCATTCGAGCAAAGACGCTGTGCATTCATATGACACCAGCCAAGATGTTACATTGCTGGTTTAGGTCACAAAGGACACAGTAGATGAGGGCATACATGCCTTGGCCAAGCAAAAACTGAAGCTGGATGCTGCTGTCTTGGAGGGCATTACAGCTGGCAGCCAGAACAAGCAAAACATTGGCGCTACAGACGCTGTGCAAATGGGGCAACTGCTGCAGTCTTTGATTGCAGGGACTGGCACAGACAAGCCTCTGCAAGAAAATGAACAACAAAATGCTGTAATTGCTATTGACTGAATGGGACACAGCAAACCAAATCACACTTAAGAATTATCACCATTTGGTGTGTATCATCATGCCCATTGCGTGCAAAATATGGGTGTCATCAGTGTGTCCAGTACACAACTTTATGCAACACTTTCAACAAGTATGGTGCGAAAACCTAGTACCATGCACAGGATATCTACAGGCGACCTTGCTGATACACGAATCTGTACTGACGCACCCTCCAAGCTTGGCTCTATTTGCGTTGTTGCAGGTCAGGATTGTCAGCTTTGTCCCAGAGTCAGCAACAGACCTTTTGAATGCTTATCAGCAGCTCTTAAGCTGGCAGTTGTATTTACGTGACCGTGAAAACAGCCTCCAACATGCACTCTAAAACGTGGTGCAGCCTTCATCAACCTAGCTTGATTGCTTGTTGTATCACAACATTTCTGTAATCTATGCATTTTACCAGGCTCAGCAAATCAGTGCATCCTTGGGAACGGGTATCTGAGATGTGACTATCAAGGGACATGATACTCTGGAGACTCATCATTGAACTTGACAGAACAGAGAAGACTTAGACACATGCTTTTGATTCTATAATGATGTGGATCGAACCTCAAGAGCCACAGAATCGCATATGACAGCTTGGACCTCACGCTGAGTCTGCTGAAAATATTTCCTCAACCAAGTTTGCATTGTCTTTAAATTTGTGCCAAACCTCACAACCTTTACATTGTAAGTAGACAAGTCCTTTGTCCCACGCATGAGGATTGACAAGCCGCTCTGTGCGGTCACCTGGCAAACAGCACACAAACTTTGCAAAGTTGCATAGCAACAAGGTGCTTGTGAGAATAGCAAAGCACTGGTCATATATAGGGTGTTTAACTGAGCACGCAAACCAGCTTACCGCATCTGTCGCACGTAAAGGTCACTCGCAAAGACCGTCTACCCTTGCTGTCCGGGAACTCGGGCGGGGAATCTACATGAAACAGCTGTCCTCTTTTGCCATAACAAGATATACTGTAAGAGTAAAGATGCAGATCTAACTACCTGATTCCTGAGGCGGCTCGATAGCAGACTGGCATGCGTAAACCCGAGGAATAGGGTCGCGGCGCGCTGTGCAAAGTCGACAGCATCTGCGAGCACTGAAGGGAGTTTGAGGTATTGCGTGATCACTCCGACGCAGGATGCAACGTGCAGTCGATGCCGATGGACTAGCCGCAATCATCCGCATGACTTAGCAATGGCGCAGGCCCTTACGAAAGGCTACAACTAGTTGCGGGTTGTACAGTTGTGTTGCGGGTGTTCAGCTCCGAAGCCAGAGAAAGAAAAGATAAATCAATTTACGCTTTTTCAGCGCAGAATTCAGCGTTCATAATGGGAGCCTCCTAAGGGGACAACCCGGAGCTAAAGCCAGAGTGCTGTAACATCAAAACCTCTCTTGTTGCTCAAGAGCATCAGTCAAGAGTCTTCCAATGTCCTGCCGTGACCTGTGGCATGTTTAGGCTCTTGCTTGAGCCCCACCTGAGATTAGCCTACCTGAGCTGGCAGAAAAAATGTGGATTGCTGCAATGCAGCTTGGGTATGTCAACATTGTAGCGAAGCTTGGTCACTCCATTATGTTCATATCCCTGGGCATGAATGTCATGGCAACATGCACTTCCACCCTCGAGGACCCCCAGCATTATGCTCCAGGACACTTGTTTCATTGGGGTCTCTCCAGGAAGCATGCACAGTAGCAGCTAGGTATGCACACATCAGCCTTGTGACATGCGACTGCTAAGTGCTGTCTGGTCCGACAGCTGCAGTTTTGCTTGATGCATGCATGAGCACACCAAAAATCACCTGATCACAATTTGATGCAAGGTCAAAAGGATCGTACACAGAGGCTTCCAAGTAAGGTAAGTGATTGTTGAGGTATGGGTCTAGGATGTAACGTGGTAGATCTAGTGCAAATGTGACAACAAGGCAGACATATATTCGTATTGCAGTATGCATATCATACCAGAAAGGCAACAATCGCATCAACAGCAATCAAGGCTTCTATAAACGATCGCGGGCCTCTATTCTTTTAGTGATGCTGAGTGCATCCTTGATGGATCACTTCCTGTTCATCTGCTGCTTGTCACCACATCTGCTGCATGTCACTTGTGACACCACCGCAACGATACACCCCTTCAGCTCTAAACTTGACAGGCTCTCAATGATCATGGCTCCTGCAAAACTGAGCAGTTCAGCTATTTCACTTTGTAGCCACCTGTGTACTCTAAACAGATTCACAGCAGCACGAGTGTACGCAACTAATGCTTTTTGAATCTGGGTAGCGATGCTGGCAGCAACTGCCAAGTAAAGTTGCCAGCGAGATCACTCATGCAGCTCTTGAACTTGAGCGCAGGCATGACAAAGGGAAGGTCACATCATGCAAAGCTACTATCAAGCTTGGTGACTGCATGTACTCAATACTTGCACATTGCATAGCTGACCTGACAGGTGTTGGACCATACGCAGCTTTTAATTTATGCACCTTGGCAGCTGCAGCAGCATCAGAAGCTGATGTATCTGCAAAGGCTTGCTTATCCCTGCTGCTTCTCCTTGCATTTGGGCTTCTGCTGCCATGCGTGTGCTCTTGCCTGCTGCTGCTATGATGTCTGTCATGATGCCTACCGTCCCTGCACTTGACAGGCCTGAGAACATATCATACATGACACACAGCACATTCTGTTCAAGGCATTTAAGTTGTTGTTTTGGTCAGCAGTCACTATTGAATGCATGCTGCATGTAAGCCATTTAGCGTCAACAGCCTTTGCGTATGGTCCTGTTGTCACAGTTGTCACAGACATGCAAGAACAAGTGCAGATGTGGCCTCACCTGTGTGATGCATCTCTATCATGGTGTCTAGAAGAGCCTCCCTGAACAGAATTGTGGCTGACACTATCTCTGCTGCTCTGATGCCTATCACCATCACTCCGTTTATAACGTGACTCATTTGTACGATCTCTGGGCGGTCTTGCATCTGGATCATGAGCTGGATCCCTGCACATGAAAAACAGAAGTGAAAGCACCGGTAGAACATTTGCTGGCAGAACCTCTCTTGCATGCAAGATCTGCTCGCAAGAAGATATCCTGATGTATGCTGCTTGAAGCAAGTGCCTGCCTGGCTCACCTACCCAGGGAACAGCATCACATGATGATAGCAGATGCAGGTCCTATCAAGCATTTAAATTACCCTGCTGTTGAGCACAAGGCCTAATAACATGCCTGACTAAGCCTTCATCATGACAAAGGTACACAACACACCTGCTGCAATAGCGTTTGCTGTATCTGTCCCTGTCGCTGTCTGTTTTCCTGTCCCTGTAATGGCGCTCATCTGCTTGTGCATAAGGAGCTGCCTCAGCAGGCCGCTTCTCTGCTGCAGTCCTTGTATCCCTGGAACCAAGAAACTTAAGCAGCTGAGGTGCTGTACAGACACTGAAAGTCTGATTCACGGAGAAAGCCTTCTAAACTGTCAAGCAAACATAAGCCTTGCTAATGGGCTAGCTGGCCCCCAACGACTGTAAAATCCGTGTGTGTGCTAGTAGTAGCTACAGATGCACAGAAAGCAAAGTACTGCAGCAAACTTGCAGGTGTGGCTTTCAGCTGTGTGCATGATGTTGACTGAAAAAAGCCTTTTCTGGTGGCAGCTGATGCTCAAATTGGTCATGTTTGCCTAAGAAGGAGAAATTTTACCTACCTGGAGCGTGGGCGCTCCTCTCTTGTGCCATTGTACACATTCTTCATGCCAGCGCCAAGGCCCCTGCCTTCCTCTCGGGCAGTTGCTCTGTTTGGCGCTCTCTGCCCAAAAGCCACAGACAGAGATGCCTTGACAGATGCAGGTCTTCTGTTTGGCTCATCCAGGCCCCTGCGGTCAGGCCCGCCTTGGCCGCCATTGCCAACAGCCTT
>JAABUK010010446.1_pt1 | contig 12390 bp, 15 predicted proteins | sample 5559141 | NCBI WGS metagenome assembly JAABUK01 (sample SAMN10711869, study PRJNA513367) | rock metagenome | isolation source: Antarctica rocks | place: Antarctica: Victoria Land, Pudding Butte nord | collected 2016-01-03
ACTCCACTGCCAAGTATGCCTATGCAAACCACAGGCAAGCTGCTGCTGCCAGCTACAGGAGTACTCCTCCCAGTCAAATCTATGCAGGCAACCTTGCCAGCTCCAGCAAGTCAGCAAGAAGGGACAGCCACAGTAGCAGCAGCAGCAGCAGCAGCACTGCAAGAAGGGGCAGCAGCAGCAGCAGCACTGCATTCGCCATCAGCAAGACTTCCTTCCCTGTACACATCAGCAACAGCTTCTCCTGAGATCCCAGCTGGGCTGTCTCCTGGATCACCACCTGCGGCAGGTGCATCAAGTCCCTTGCGCCCAGCTCATGCTCCACAGTCCTCACCATATGGATTTCAGCATCCAGCAGCAACTTTGCTGTCAGGGCAGAGCCAAACTTGCCAGACAAGCGGCATGTCCCACACGCCGCATGCACAAGTTTCAGCAAGCCCAACATGCTCAATGCTGGTGTCGCCTACGCAGACAGCAAGCTTTCATTCTTGCTTTGTGCAACCCCAGAAAGCATCGCCGCTACATGCTTCAATTCCTGCCAGAGTATCAGCTTCAGTAGCAGCAGGGGCAACAGCTGCTGCAGTGCCTAATCAGCTGCCCTCTGCTCCAGCAGAGCTACCATCCAGTATTGCAACCAGCGGGACAGCAGCAGGGGTGTGCTTGCCGCCACTGCAAAGTCCTCCTCCAGATCCAGCAGTGCTGCCAACCCCTCCTGTGTGTGCTACAGAGGCGCAAGGAACAGCAGCAGCATTGGTCCCTGAGCCAAGGCTAGCAACAGCTATGCCGGCCCTGGGAACACCACCACAAGCAATTTTAGCAAATCCATCACTGCAGACCCCCATCACGTCAGCAGCACCTGCCATCCCAACTCCAATGCGTGATTCTGCTCTGAAGGAAGGCTCAGCAGAGTCACCTCCAGGGATGTCACCATCATCTGCAAACGTAGCCATGCCTGTGTGCATTACTCAAGTTGTACACAGGGTAAATGACCTGATGGGCCCGCAGCAGCAAACACATCATATCACAGAGGCTCAGGCAGCTCATCTGGATGAGGTCTTTGGAGATGTGGAGGTACTTCTAGACCTGGCCAACATGGATGATAAACCCCTTAACAGAGCTCTGCGCTGTGACGGGAAGCTGAACGCGGTGCAGATTGTGAGCATGCGGCGTCTGTTGCGCACCATCTCAGACCAGAGCAGCGCATAAGTACAAGTCAAATTGTACATGTAGACTCACACTGTAGTGGCAGCATCTGTCGGTCTTGCACTTGGTCTCTAGGTAGCTTGTATTTCTCATTCAAGAAACAAACAATGTGCCCTGTTTTTGACCAGGAATTGTCTTACAGTTGCTCATTTGCTGACTCGACTGTGTTATTGGGGACGCCGGCGTAGAGGAGCAGGACAGCAACAACTATGCTATAAACACATGCAACATATTTTAGATCCTCAGGCTGATATTGCATTGCACCCCGCTGCTTCTGGCTCTGTCGCATGCACCTATCATTTGATAGCAGGCAGGGCTTGACAAACCGGACTGTTCATTTTGTGGGCTTTGAAATGACTGAACATGCAAGATTTGCGATCTGTTTTACGAAGCTCTCCATGCTGGCACGTGCCGTGAACTGTACTTTGTGGATTTTATGCTTGAGCCTGTGTACCAGCTTATGCAACACCTTCGCGCTGGTTAGTCCGTGCTTAGAGAAAAACTCCTGTCGCTTAAGCTCATTTGGCGAGCGCGATCGAGAGCTATCTGATCTTGCAATAGGCTTGGTGCCGCAGCCGCGAACGTCCGCGCCGTCTGCAAGGCCCTTTACAGCCTCGGTCAGAGGTTTCGAGGGTGTACTGGATTTTTGAAATGACGACCCCGACTCTCTGAAAGGTCAGGCGGGTTTGCGCACGTCAAACTCGTGCTGCACAGCTGTTATTTCACCGGGATTGACGGCAAGGCCTCAGTGTTTGTCGCCGCTCGCACGGTCGGCAGTCTGTCTTTCATTTTGTGCCCTTGGGGTTGAACGCACAACAGACCAAATCGGGAGCGGATTGGGCGTTTCAGCAACTGCTCACTCTGATAAGTTGAATCTTAGTGGAACACGGGCGTCTGTAGGTAGACCACCTGTAGTTTTGACATGCATCGGGTTCCCACGGGATCTGCACCGTCCGCAGACTCCGTCTCGAAGCTTCCTGGATGGCAGCAGCTATCCGGAGACGAGCAACAGCAGCTCGTTTCTCTGATGCAGAATCCCGCAGCTTTCTCCCAGCTACTTGCTCTGCAGCAAGCCATGCTAGGCTTCCAAACCCCTGGGCCAGTGGCGTCCGCAAGTACAGTGGCTCCCCTCACTACAAGTCTGCGCACGAGTCATCCTGGCAGTCTTGAGCAGCAAGCACAGAGGATGTCACAGCTTTCACAAGCACAGTCCTCATGCTATCCTGCACCCTCATGCTATCCTGCACCCTCAGCTGCGGCGCAGTGTGTTGCTCAGCTGCAACGGCCTTTGCCTTCACCTCCTCAGTTTGACAGATCTCTGCTCCAAGCACCATTGCCATCTTGGGCTACAGCGCCAGCCTGCAACAAACCAGCCAACGCCCTTGCTGCACAAACCAATGCTCACCAGCGCTCCCGCTCTGGCTTTGACATGCCTTCAGCACCGATAGCAGATTTCAGCAATGATCTTTTCAGAAGCCACAGCCTAGGGACACACTTTGGCAGCAACGCTTTGCCTGCAGAGCTTTCAGCAGAGCTGTCACTCAGGGCCAGCTCTATGCCAGGATCTTACCAAGACATTGCTGCCCGCCTGCACCTCAATCGCGCAGGCATTACCACCGCCACCACCAGCATGATCCCAGTCATTTCACAAGAGTGGTTGGTCATTCCCTTTGGCACAGCCCAGCAGCTCCTGCCAGTGTACGCTGGTGACGTTCTGGCAGAACCAGATGGCGATGCTGTCATGCTGATAGATGAAACAGGCCAAAATTGGCCCATGAAGTGCATATACAGCAGGTGTCTATACATACCTTATGTCCTGAGTGGAGAACATTGTTGCCTTGCGCTTACACATTGTCCCATTGCTGCCCACAAAAGCTGGCTTAGTACACTTTTGTGCATCCACACTCTACAATTGTCACAACATCCTTGCAATTGTACTTGCGCAGGCAAACTTGATGCTCGAATCATTACAAGTGACTGGCATATCAGTACTGCGCACTGTGAGAGCAACAGTTGGCATCTGCAAGAGCTGTCAGCATGAAGAAGTTCTTGTCATGGTCATGAGGCACAGTTTCAATGCATGTTGCTGCCAAGCACCCTGACACTCTGCTGGGCTTGCTGTAGGGCAGAGGGCCGCTTCCAGTTGAGTGATGGGTGGAAGCCCTTTGCACAGCACTGGAATCTTGGTCATGGAGAGCAGCTGCAGCTCAGCCGCTGCTTTGTCAGTGGGGGCTGCATCTGGCTAGATGTCAAGATCCTGCAGCACAGTCTCAATGGTGCGCCTATTGCAACTACACAGGCCTGTTGCGAGCACAAAGCATTCCAAGCATGCACATGTGCATACAGTGAGCATGATGCTGTTGATATTATGCACCTGTGAACTGGCTTTGACAAGCAGACTCAGTGAACGACGCATTGCTCAAATTTGCTTTGAACTAGTTGTCTCTGGTTCCTGCCTTTCCACCTTCGCTGAATCATTGATTGTCTGACTGATCGTCTGCTAAAGTCAATCCTTCCAATCAATCTGGAAGGTCATGCAGAGTGACAATGCCCTAGGTTGCTTGACGATGTCAGGGAGTAGTCTAGTAACATGTTGACTGACAGTTTGCGTGAATGCAGCAGGCAGTGAGGCATGCAGCAAGCGCAAGAGAGAAGAAGGTGGCGCATACACTGACTCACAGTCTCACATGCCTGCTTGGGCTGCCCACCCTTCTGCTCAGGCCCCTGCCCAGAGCCCTCAGGCCCCTGCCCAGAGCCCTCAGGCTCCAGGGGCAATGTCAGAGGAAGCACCAGCTACATACTTAGCCCAGTCAAGTAAGTAAGGGCCGACTGCATTACAGGTTGATGTGATGACTCAAATGACATAAAAGTGCACTCCACTGAATAGCATGCATGCGACTATACTGTCAGCCTGTAGGAATGAGCTAGCATTTGAGGTTTCCGGTCAGTATTTGAGATTGATGGTCAGCATTTGCGGTTGTCAGTCAGCTTCAGCTTGAACTGCCAGGTCTGAATAGCCCACTCTCAGCATGACTGATTTTTTTTGGTCTGGTGACATTACATACAATGTGCACACAGACAGCCATGCACATGTCAGGCATCAACATATATGCAATGTAGTGCATACATCATTTTATCTGGCATCACATGCAATCACAAGACAATTGCTGGGCTGCAGGCCATGTTGAAAGGCAGGCTGAGCCATCCAGGGCCCCTGCAGCCAAGGGCCCTATCATTTCAGTGAAGCGCCTCATCTCATGCCCTACTTATTGCAGCTGGCTGCATGTGAACCAACACATGGCTGAGCACCTGCTCCCTCTGCTGCCTGAAGCATCCAATGTCAAGGTATGCTGTGCTGCTTATCATCGCTGCTGCGCTAATGCTTCTTTGTCGATGCTCCTTTGCGTGCTTTGTCACTGATTGGTTCTCATTACCATTTACTATGGCCAACTCTCCGCTATAATGCATACACGAATCCAGATTTGGCATCTCAAAAAAGCATGCCAAGGTCACCTAATGCTGCTTTTGGCATCTCTAACAGCACCACAGATGAATTGTACCTAAATTATAGAGATGACTTGGCATCTTTTGGGAGATGCCAAAAGTAGCAATGGGTTGAACTCATCTGCAGTGCTTCTTGCTCATCAGAGCAGAGGCAGCCAAGCTGTAAAAGCTCGTCTGTACACTTTGACCTTGCTCACAGCACTTGTGGCTGAGGCAGAAATAAAAACCTATCAAGCCTTGTCTGCACAATATGCAGCAACATGCCTTTCTCAGTGCCTGAGTCGTTGATTACTGTGTCAACGCAATCAAAGCTGAAATGTGGGTGCTGTTTTTGCAGCCGCCTCTGCCATATGTCTACCAGTCCCTGTTCAAGCACAAGGTCAAGATAGTGGACGAGAACGGTGAGGCTTGGACAGTGCAGTATGAAGGCTTTGTATCAGCAGCCCAACGCCACTACCGCTTCACAGCTGGATGGACTAACCTGGTCAAACAAAAGGGAATCAAAGTTGGTAAGGCCCTGACTTCCCCCCAGACCCTGACCTGCTGTACCCTTATGCACATACCCTCCCTGATGTACCCTACCTTGACCTATCCTAAGGTATCTTGTCACCTAACCCTCAGGATTATGTAACCATTGTAAGACCACAATCGACAAAGCAGGCTGCATGAGGTTGAGTGTGTCAATCAGGACTGATGTACGGCTGTGGCTGGTATACTGCTGCAATCTTTACTTGTTGGCCCACAGCATCAATTGTCTGACAAGTGGCTTGAATGACATGGTAGGAATGGCAGTACAGGCTTAATATGCGATGGTGCATTGCCACAGTCAGCGCCCAAACAGTGAGCTGTACAGTCTTTACATTGCGCAAACCTGCATGTACTGAATGGAGCTTTGTCTGCTGCACATGCTGACATTGTGTGCTGGTGACATGCTTTGCCAGATGGAGCAAATGGCATGCGTGGCTGCTGTCTGCAGGTGATGCAGTCATTCTGGAACGCTGGACTGAAGACCGTTTCAAGCTGCAGATGCACATCATCAGAGACGCCTCTGAGGAGAACGTTGCAGCAGTGACTGGCGCCAAAAGCAAGGCAAAGCGTGGCACAGCGCGCGCAGCAGGGCCACGAGTCACCAAGCCTAGATCTCCCTCCAAGCGATCTCCGCGTGGTGGCGCCATCTGCAGTCCAGCTGCACAGGGTCAAAGTCCCATGAACGGCCCCTCTGGTCAGGGCTACAGCCCCAGTAGGGGCAACTCATCTGCTCTTGAAGCCTTGCATGATGCGGCCCTGCTGTGCGCTAGTCCATCATCTCTTCCATCCGGCTCACAGATGGCACAAGTCGCTTCTGGCGGGACTTTGGCATCAAACATGACTCTGGCACAGCCCATGTCACATGGCAGGAGCATGGTGTCAGCTGCGGCTGTTGCAGCAGCTGATGCTGCTGCTTTGAATCTGGAGGATCCTAAAGCAAGTACGGCCGGTGACATCAGGGCTGAAGAGGATGGCTATGCTCAAGAGCAAGGGCGTGCTGCATTTGGTGACAGTAGCCTAGATAGGATCAGCAACAGCATTTCGAAAGGTGTCAGCTGATACCACAACAGGCAAGTTACAGCACATGCCAGATGTATTGCAGAAGTCTCTGTGTGACTGCATGGCTTCTTCACAGCTGATCTGTGTCAATGGTATGGCGTCAGGCAAGTCACAGCACAAGCAAGACTTGTCATACAAGCGTGTGCATGAATACAGAGCTCATGCAAAGCAAGCTCTCATTGTCACAGCATGTAAAGGCCCACAAGCATTTTGTATAACGACGTCACAATCATGATTTTTGCATGATTGCACTTGCAGGTAGTACAAGGTCTGCACAGTGTTGCTGCCACTGCAGACTGAAGCAGGCGTAATTTGGCATAACAAATGTACATACACCAAGCATCACTTCTAGCACATCCCCTGTGTTAAGCATGCTCAGCTGCAATGTTTTGGGAGGTGCTGGTATGCAGTGTATACATCTTTGCCAGGCAGGCGATCTCCGTTGCGTTTCTTTGGTCAAGCTTGTGGAGCAGCTTCTCTGGCTGGTTATGCAGATCTTTTGCTCGTGTTTCTGCAGTGGGTGTGCATTGCTTAATAGCACTGTGGGTTCAACAGGCAAGGTCGCTGGTGTGAATCTTAGTCTGGACATTTCTGCGCTGGTTCTGTATATTTTGCACGTGCTTGCATTGGCTGGCACACTAATTGTTGTTGCTTCTTGTTGTTGTTGGCTTGCCACTCATGTGCAAAACTTAATGCACACTTGGTAGGCAGTTGTCTGTGCCTATGCAGAAGGTTTTCCCAGCTGCTGATCGTCAAGTATACAGTCCCCCCCCTCCCCCCCAACCCCCCCTTATTAAGTCAGTCATTCAGCTTTAGTATAGGACTCTTGGAACTGTAGTGTGTGTTGACAACATGTTACACTTAGTATGATAGCTTACTGCTGTTTTTAGACTTAACTCTGAACGGCCCGTTTGAACTCCTTTATTTTGATTTTTAGCTGCTGCGTAGCCAGACCTCGACATGCATGCAAAGATAATATATGTCGAGAAAGGGGTCGGTATCAGGATCTGAGTTGAATCTTATGCGCTGCGGTATGTTGCTTAGTGGGCATTAAGGCCTAAGTGCTAACAGTCTTTGCAAGCAACATTTGAAGTTGTCCGTAGCACAATTTCAAAAAATGTCAGCTTGAGCAAATTCATGTCTCTGACGTCTGAACTCATGTGTCTAGACCAACCTTTCATTCAAACTTGCCCAGCCTGTGCTGTATCAGCGCTGCCTGTATCATCACCCTCCCTTGTGAAGCTGCAGTCCCCCTGTGATGGATGTGCATGTCCGAGACAACATTCTGTCGGGGTGTCCGCAGGCAAATCCAGGCCTGCATGCCGACACACCGCGCGTTGCTGCATCTCTGCAGACGCTGCCGGATGATCTCTTTGCCGCTATCACAGCACTGTTGTTGGCGCCTCCAGACAGGATGTATAGCCAACTTGGAGCAGCCCGTGCCGTCGCGTCTCTTGGGCAGACAAGCCATCACTTCCGGGTTGCCATGCAGCGTGTATGGCCGGTGAGACGAAGGGTCGGGACCGCCTTCAGCTGCTGCAGAATGATCAATGAATGCAATTCTATATCGCATTCATTTTGTCGATGTAGGAGCTCTTGGAGATGTGCAACGCGAACAGCACAGATCAGTACAAAGCATCCCTGCCTGAGATAAAGCTGGACACAAATTCAGGCAGACAGAGGGAGCTGCAAAGTGCACGCCAAGTGAGACATAAAGGCTTTGTTGGAACCAAGACAGTGCATGATGCTGCACTCTGTAGCTTCGCTAGACAATTCAGCTTTGCTCAGTTGTCTCAGTGCTCACTGTTTCAGGTGTGTCCTTGCTGATCACAGGCAGAGAAGAAGGCCAAGGTTGCAGAGCAGCACGCTTTTGCAAAGGCATCAATGACATCATGGCTTGTAAAGCAAAAGTGCCTATTGCCTCGCACAATTCCTTTCGGAAAGTCCTTAGCTGAGCAAGCAAGGCTGAAAAGCATGGGTGACCTGCTTGCCACAGCACTCAGACCCTGGGCATGTCTATGTATTGGTCTAAAGGATGCTCAGACTCACTTTCTGCTGAGCTCAAAGGTAGCTGCATGTCTTCCTGCACTTGCACATATGTGTACACAGCAAAATCTTTCTCAACATGGCCAAGCATTTGGCATTGGCGTGCTTCAGTCTATCACATCATTTTCTGTATGCATCTTGTATGCTTACCCACGTCCTCATCAGTATGCCTGCATGCTTTGAGTTAAGACTCATAGCATCTCCATCCCTTGCTCGCTCCCTTGCTCACTTGCTCACTCGCTCACTCGCTCACTCACTCATTCATTTTATAACTTACAGTCTGGGGTGTGGGTGTGTCACTCACTCACTCACTCACTCACTCACTCACTCACTCACTCACTCACTCACTCACTCACTCACTCACTCACTCACCAAGAAGGGCTTGTTTCAGGACACGGAGGGCATTTCTGCTGGTTTGAAAAGGCGACAGAAATCGCAGGTGGCCCACCCACACAAGCTCTACGCTCTTCAGGATGTGCAAGCAGCAGCTTGCAGGTTGTACACTGATGCAGCAGGTGAGGCAGAAGTGGTGCTGCAATGGAGGCATCAAGTGAATCTGCTTTGCTGGCTTGTAGTTTTGGTTGTGAGCCTTGTACACTAGTCTTTTACACAGAACAGGCGCATCATCTTGGCCATAACCATGCTTGCCTTCGTGTGACTGCATGTGCTATACCATGGATGTACTGCGACACAACTAGCTGGCATTACCATGGCATTGCATGCACATTTGAACTTGTTGTGCCTGCAAGAGATCAGAAGCAATCCTGATATGTGGCATGGTGTGCCTGCATGTTTTCACAGCTATTCATCATTTCATGCTGAGACTTTTACAAAATGGTTGCAGGTCTCAAAGCTGCAGCGGAAGCACATCAGCGAACAAAGGCTCAGAAACAGGCTGACGCTGTAGTGAGGCGTGCCAACGCTGCACAAGTGGCAGAGCACCGACGCAAGAGACTGCTGGTGTGTACCCTGCTGCAACACCTGCTTGTCTGCTCAGCAATGACATTGAGTTCTGCGACTGCTCATCAATGTTGTTGCCCATCTACAGACAACTTTGATGGTGATAGTGCTGAGCTCAGGTCCTATTAACCAAGTCAAAATACTGTCTGCAAAGGCTCTTGCTTCTGCACATGTACCACATAAGTAGGCAGCAGTCACAGACCAACAGTGTGCTGGCACATGCCCCCTATAAAACAAGTTTGATCTTGTGCTGGAGCTATATATACATGCTATATATGCTCTATATATATAGAGCAACTCGTGCAGTTGCTCTTTCATGGGCACAATAATTGACAAACAGCTGTGCATGCATAGCGGTCTTGCAAAGTTGATGTAAAGCATGATACACTGTTGAGAACTGGCATCATGGCATCATGGCCTTGACAAAGCAGCTGTCATCCGAGGTCTGCCGGCAAACAGCCATGCCAAGCCTGTGTTGCCTCTCTGACTGTGGCAAAACATGGACAACCCAGAGCATGGTCATCACTAAGTTGGGCATTGGCACACTGTAGACCCGACATGCTGAGAAGCTTTTGACAACATGAGCTGACTGTTTGCAGAGAGGGAGTGCATTTGGGATTTGGGAATGGAAAGGGGGCGCATGGATCCAGCAAGAAGCCCTTCACAGTCACACGCAGAGGATGTGGCAGAGCTCCATGCCAACGCCTTCCAGAAAGCCCTTGACATGCCAAGCCTCCCTAATGGTTTCAGGAAGCAGGTAGCTGACTCACAATAACCAAGAAGTTGCTGCCAATGCTCAGATGCACAGTGTCTCCTAACGTGCTCAAAAGCCCAATAACGCTGACTGCTGGAAACAGAGTTCAATGCGTTGTTGTCTCACCTCACACTGCCAATTGTATGGCTGGACATCAAACACTTAAGGCCAAGCTTGCACGCGCAACACAACACATGTACTAAAAGGTGGGGAGTTGCAATTCGCAAGTTTGGGTTTAGAGTAACTCCATGCAGCCCGCCAAGGTTGAGGTCCAAGTGATCTGGCAGCACGTTTTGGTAGAAGGGTGATCAGCCAGATGACGATCACATATTTGCATATAGTCGCAGGTATTCACAGACACGCACTGTCAAGCAATGGGGCCAAAGCAAGCTATGAGGTATTGAACTTGCTGCAGGTCACAGGCATGATGTCTCAATCAAATGAGGATCGAATGAAGGAGCACTCTGCCATCCAAGTCATCACTGAAAGGTGCAGCAGACAAAGCATGGCAGATACATTGCATGATGTAGGTTACAAAGTGGGGATGGGAATGTGGAACTCCTTGGTTGGAGATGGGGAGTTGTACCATCACTACTATCCCAGCGACATGGATGACTTTTGAGCAAAATGGCTTTACAAGTACAAGGATTTGCAAGTGAGATGTGGATCCATAAGTCAGTGTTGCTGCCAAATGTATAGCTGTACCTGTGCATGCTGTGAAACAGATGAGTCTGTGTCGTGATCCAATGGCACGACGGTGCATCATGTCTAGTTTCTCAACTTGGCACAACTGAAAGTTTTGCTGTAGACTCGATGCCGGAAGACAGGCCATAGAGTGCTGATGTGCACAGAGTAGAACTGCTTGGTAACATGTATGTCAGAAGAGACACAGCAATGTAGTGTTGCTGTGTGTTTTTGGTTCCTGCTAGGAACGTCCTAATAAGTAATGGTGTGATTTCTGTATTTGTTTAGTATGTTGCTTGGATCGAATCCAACCTTGAAATGACAAAGAGCAATTCCAAGTTTTTGCATCCAGGTGTGCTGACAACACTGTGTCCATTAAGTTATTGTGCTGCACTGAAGGCATGAGCATGCTGCACTCATTTATGTCAACACATTTCTGTCCATGCATCAAAGCAACTTGCAGCAAGCCAACCATGCAAAGCTACGAGCAGGTGGGGCAGGTTGCTGTGCAAGTAGTGTGGACCGCAAAAATCATACTTAACTTGGCGCACCTGCCTGCAAACGATTCTGTGCAGCAATACAACCTCCTTGAGTGATCAGGATCCAGACAGTCAACAGGGGTATGAGAGCAGGAGACCGTGTCGGTACGTCTCAAGACTTGAATACCGGAAGAGTGGTAAGACCCCTTTAGCCAGTCAACAACTCTGATCGGAGCAAAAGGAGGTGCAAGCTAAGCCAACAAGTTGAATCACACTAAACTTGGTGACGCTGCAACGAGCTTTCGACTTGTTGGCTTAGCTTGCACCTTCTTTTGCTCCAATCAGAATTGTTGACGTCATTCAGTCGTATCAAACTCAGTATCAGTGGCCTCCAGACAGAGGTGATCCGTTGGCACCACAAGCCCCGGCAAAGGCCGAAGCAAACGCAACACGTCTAATCAATTTATCCTTTGCAGCCAAAAAGGTAGAACTGCACATGAAAGCAGTACCGGTACTTGTGCTGCACAATTTATGCACAGCCTATCGGAGAAGGAAGACGAAGCGGTGCTTTGAGCTGAGACTGGAACTACTGTTCTTCAACATCTGGGTACTTCTTCTTCAACAACTGGGTACTTCTTCTTCAACATCAATGCCAAACAGCCAAGGGGGGCTGGTGGCATTGCTGTATACTGTGCCAACAAGTATTCTGGCAAGATCAAAATTTGGAGGCAAGACCTTGCTTTCCTGACTCGTATATGGCTTGAATGTGACAAAAGCTTGTTTCAGTGCAGCGAAGCACTACTACTATGTGCAGTATATTTTCCACCTGTTGGTTCTGGACTTTACAGTCGCATCACTATAGAGGAGCTTTACCAGGACCTTTTACTGGAAGTTGCCCAAGCACGTGTCGTTGGTCAAGTAGTCATTACTGGAGACCTTAATGCTTGCACTGGCACTTTGCCTGATTGTCTAGATCCCACACTAGCAGAGCATTTAGACCTCCCTATGGATGAAGACTTTGATGCTTTTTTGTATCAAGCACCAGTTAAACAGTCATTGGACACTCAGGTCAATGCATTTGGGCGTCATTTACTTCATCTTTGCCAAGCTAGTGGTTTGCACATCTTGAACGGTCGCACAACAGGGGACACACCGGCTCAGTTTACTAGCCATGCC
>JAABUK010010447.1_pt1 | contig 12389 bp, 15 predicted proteins | sample 5559141 | NCBI WGS metagenome assembly JAABUK01 (sample SAMN10711869, study PRJNA513367) | rock metagenome | isolation source: Antarctica rocks | place: Antarctica: Victoria Land, Pudding Butte nord | collected 2016-01-03
TTTGCCAGGTGAAAGGCCTAAAAGCGGGCGGCGTCCGGTGCACATGTGAAGACCAAAACTGAACGAAACAATGTCCAGCATCCGTTACTGCATCCGGCAGCCATTTCGACAAGAGCTTACCTGTTTGAAGCTGGTCAACGACGATAGATGCCGTGGGGCCTTGAGGAAGCGCACAACGACGGCGAGTGGACCAAATGTGACCAGCGGTTGGACTCTGGTGGTCAAGTAAACATAAGCTTCAAGGTCCGATCAATCTTTGCCTTCAAAGCGCGACACACGGAAGTCTTTGCAGCTTCTGCAGCGTTCGAACTGCGAGCAGAGGCCAGAAGGTATTATAAGTAGCAATGCAATTCCTGGTGCCGGAGCCAGGAAGGGCAAGCGAAACACCTTCCCTAATGCATTCAACGGAGGCCTGAAGTGATGCCGATGCAACGACATCTTGCTGAGATGTACTGTATCCCATGATGTTCTGCTCAGGACAGTCGCTCCAGTCACAGCAGCTAGCTGCACGTTTCCTGCTGCCTGCATAAGTCATCAAGTTTGCAGCAGATATTCCGCTGGAGAAGCAACCAGGGCTTGGTCACCAAGCTAGACGCGGTCGGAGTCCACCGACCTTCCTCAGCGATCTAGCTGTTTGAAGCACCTGAGTTGCTGTTCGGGCAGCACAACTACTCAGATCAATGTTGTTTTTATATCTCACAATGGGGTGGCAACCTAGGCGGATAGGCCAACAGGGCCAATTACAGGAGATCTGTGGGTCGAAGATTTCAAGTTTGTAAGGCAAATATCGAAGACAGATGAATGCGAAGTAGGCCATGATGCCTATGCTTCTGAGGTACAGGCCTGCTTTTGGAAGTCATCTCTAATGTGCAAGGACTTTTGCAATGTGCTTGGACAGCTCAGATGTCACATGTTCCTGGATGAGAAGCAGCTAGGCAAAGCTGATGACGCACAGTCGAGCTTGATGCCCTGGCTGTTTACCAAATCTGCAATCATGCAGTCTGTCGAGACATCTTGTTAAAGCATGGGCATTCTCAAAGCTTTACATCTGTTGTTCCATCAACAGCTCAAATCCATATGCTTTGAGTTTGAGACCCTCACCAAGTTTCACCAGCTGGCAGACTTTACCTCACTGACCTCCTGCCGCTTTGAGGCAGCATTAATTAATTCAGTGGAGCTGAGCTGTTGGCAAGGACTTCACAGGCTCCACATTGTTATGACTACGAGAGGTGTGTTTTCTTCATATTTCTGCTGCAAGCCTTTGAACACCGGTTGTCCTCACATTTGCTGATCTTGGTGACTCTGCGTGCTGTAAGTTTGCCAGCAATGTGGTCAAGCTGTAGTTGGAGTCAAGCATCTTATACTGGCTGCATAAAAGGGGTTGATGGCACGCAGCGCTCTTCAATCACTACACATTCTCCATTCTAGCGGCATTGGCGCAGCAGAGAAGTTCTTGGATGTGTTCGAATGCAGCTTAGCTGCTTCAAACAGTGCTAAGTATTAACAACAATGACATGTCTTCTGGTGTTTCTTTGACTGATCAGATTCATGAAGTGCACTTCTTTTATGTGGCAGCAGTATTGACGCCAACAATTCAGCCTTGAGCAGTACCCCACATGTTCAAAGCTTAGTGCTTGTGCTTGAGTCACCTGGCTCGTGTCACCTGGCTCCACTATGATCAGCCTATGAGAAGCTACGCCAGCTAACCAAGCTGGATCTGAAAGTGGGCCTGATTGAAGAAGACTGGCATCCTTCGCATTTTGACCGGAACTGGCAGGCTTTGCAGCAACTGCAGCAAGTCACGTCACGCTGTGTCATGGCACATTAGGTAACAGGTTCCCCACTATCATAGAAGTGTCATATCTTGAGCAGATGAATTTGGCAAATGCCCTGCCTTTGTATGACTCAAGCCAGTCATGTTTGGCAGCACTTCCAGGATGAATTAGGGCATGTTGACCAGATGTCTCGTTTGCATCACCCCTAGCCCTAGGCTGTAGCTGCTTTTACTTATCTGCCAATGTTTTGAGAGCAGCATTTTGGTTCCCAAATACTTGAGTATCTGGAGCCGGCAGGCACACAGGCTGCAGATGCAGTCAAGATTTCAAGTACTAGCTTAGTGTGTCTGCCCACAGCCTGCAAAGTCGTCTAGGTAGAAAGCGTTTCACCATGATGGTGATGTCTTGTCAGGGCTTTGGACTTCTTGAGGAGGCTGTGGGAGTCTTGAGTGGGCAGTAACAGAATTTAAAACATGCGAAAGATGAACGATTCAGTGTAAATGATTGTACAGCATATGACATCATGCCCTGAAACCCCTGCAAAGGGCTGTGTAGTGTCGAACAGCTGGCTGACATGACCTGAGCGAGTGTAATTGTACAATTGGTGTGGGACAAGTCTTCTTTGTCTGCAAGGTGGCAGATCCATCCGGATATGGTCCGACAGAGAGACAAGTGCAAGTCGGACGGGGCGTGAGTCATGCAACCAGCTTGCCAACATTGGTACTACTCCGACCACCGCTGAATGAACATGTGAGGCCCACGTGCCCGCGCAAACTTGAGTTTGAGCGGCATGCTGTGCTCTGCAGTACAACTTTTGATTGCGGTCCGACTATCAAATTTGCTTGCCTCTTAGAGTGCGGGGTCTTCCTTGATCATTGCGCATATACGTCAGCTGCATTCACGTGCAAGGTGTCCGTAAGCTTGTTGGCTCGGCTGTCCACTCCTTGATTCCCGCATACCGCTGAGACGCAAGCAGCTGCAACGTTGTTGACTCTAGTTTAGTGGCTTTGCCCAGTGTTTGTACTCGCCGCTTTGTCACCTCGCCTTGGTCACTCACCTTAGAGCGCAAGCACCCTCTTCGTCTTATTGCTCCTGCAAGAGGCGGCCAGGCAGAGCCTCTCAACACCAAGCCGCGGCAGCGCAAGCGGTTGGACTTGAACTCTGGCTGCAGACAGCCCTGAGAACCACAGCTCGCAGGTGAGCCAACCCACGCGAGGCAGTGTACACTGAAGATTTGCAGCGTCCTGTATCGCCGCAAAGCAACCGTCAAGCCAAGCAAACGTTTTCAAATACTGTCCCTCAGCCCGCTGACGGACGAGCACACCTGCCTGACCAGCTCTTGTTGCCCGCCGCGGCTGACTGTCGTAGTCTGCAGGGCAATCAGCGTCAAACAGCGAGCCATCGGCGCACTTCGAGTCCGCTTCAAGTGCTTAACACAGATCGTTAGCAAGCGGCACTGCAGACCAGTTTGCAATGCCAACGCACTTCAGCATCAAAGCCGCCCTGTGGGGTTTGGTGACAGCTTTGTTACAGCACAGCAGTGTTGCCAGCGACCCTGTTGACTGGGCTGCATTGACTGTCCCTGAGGACCCACCACTGCAGTACACAGGCGATGTGAGGCCCTCAACACTTCAGTTGATCTCCCCTTACACAGTGAAATCAGACTGGCTTATGCCTGCTACGTAGTCTACTTGCAAGTCAATTGACAGCTCACTGTGACATGAATGTAATCAAGACAGCTTGCTCTTACCGTGCATAAGGGCTCTGCACAGCCTTGTTGTCTTCACCACATTGCTTGCAAGAAACAGATCTGAAAGCTTTGGCCAACACATGTAGTTCAAGTCTTATGGACAGTCTTTTCACCTGCTGATGCAGGGTACATTCTACGGGCTGGGTTCAGACAACCAGGGAGCTTGTGGGTTCAGTGGCAATGGCGCAAACAGCCTTAGTCTGCCCTGGTCAACCGGCACCACTCTCACTGTGGCCATCAATGATGATCAGTACAGCAGTGGTATCACCTGTGGGATGTGCATCAAGTTCAGAGGCACCGGCACTGGAATTGGCACCCAGCCCATCCCTCAGACATGGCAATATGCACTGGTGGACAACAGGTATTGTTCAATTCTGGTCTCGTAGCAACACACATGACTTACACACCTAGACATACATGCGACTTGTTCAGCATGCGGCCTGTGCTTGGGTCTATATTTACAAGTCCTATCAATCCAAATGCCTGCACCATTTGGCCTGGAGGAATGCCAGTCTTGCACCACTTAAGCTACATTCAAGCTACAGCAGAGCAGACTAAAACTCAACCTTTGTTCCTCATGCACTTCAACACCCAGCTGAGGGCAGGCAGTACTCCTCAGTGCATCTTGTGTGTCTTAGCATTGAGTGCAGCTTCACTATGTCCTGGGAATGAGTGACTTGCCTGCCTTGCAGGTGCCCAGAGTGCGCTCCTGGCAGCATTGATCTTGCCACTGCGGGCAATGGGCGGTGGCAAGTGGACTGGGTGCCCATCCCCTGCAATGTGGGCCAGTCTACCTTCTTCTACCATGTAGTCAGTCCCCTCTCTAACCCCTACTACTTTGCCTTCTCAGTCTCCAACACCAGGTAGGCACAGGCTCAGGGGTGACCTTCTGCCTTCTTAGTATGGAGATTAGTATGGTGATTGTGTTGACCCACTCTGCTGTGTAAGCTGCTTTTCTGTGTCCATGAATTGTCTGTCTATTTCTGCTGTGTGTACCTGGCTTGCTGAGTTCTGGGTCTGTGAGCTGATGTCTGTGAGATGCACAAGGCTCCATGAACTGCATGTGTGAGTTGAAACTGAGTTTGACAGAGTTGCTGCATGTTAGTATGTCTACATTCATTGTGTTGCTCGCCAGCATCAGTGTTGATACTCTGTCATGGGTAATCACAGAATTGGACTTGCTGCAGCAGACGTTTACCGGCTTGCCATGGTGCAAAGTGCACATTGCCAAATAAACATTACACAACTGTATTCTGCCGCAGAGTGCCTCTCAAGAATGTTGAGCTTGAGACAGATGGCAGCTGGTCCTCTCTCCGGCGAGACGTTTCCAACAGCTGGAATGCCAACGGCGGCATTTACAAGTGCCCACTGCACATCCGGTTGACCTCAGTCCTGGGTGATGTCATTGAGGACTGGGTGCCCAGCAATGAAGGAGGGCAGGGCACTGGGCAGTTCCCAGTTCCTACCCCTGATGCTGCTGGGGCTACCGCAGGGGCCCTGCCCCTTACCCCTCAGTATCCAGGTGAGCATTGCACAGCTGTTTTCCATGCTTTGCGCAACACCTACATTGCTGTACATCTGCATTGCCATATATACTTGCAGCAACCTTCTGCAATACCATGCTTTCCCCACAGTCAAAAGTTGTGGTTGGTGTAAGCCCCTCTTCCTGAGTCTGCTTTGTAATGCTCCTGTGGCTATGCATACCATTGCCAAATCTGTTGGCTGTCTATGTCTCTTGCAATCTTGGTAAAGAACGCATGCCATGTCGTGCTGCAGGTATCACTTCAGCAGAGTCAGGCCCTGTTCCTGTGCACTGGAATGCTCCCAATGGGACCTGGGTCACCACCACCACCTCTAACCCTGCTTCCCCTGGTGGACCAGTCAGGTTACCCAGCCCTGAGGCCGCACCTGCTGAAGCCTCTACAGCATCTGGTATGCAAAATTGGCTATGTATGACTTGCACTGATTTCATTACATTTTTCATCACATGGTTGATGACTGGCTCTGCAGCTGGTTGATACATTTTGTTGTGCCACTGAGCATGTTGCATTGCTATGCTGTGTGCATGTACAACTATGGTGTGACTTGCTGCTGCTGCACAGAGGGCCTTCACTCATGTGAGTTGCTCCTGGTGTGCAGTCATTGCTGAAGAATTCATGACTGTGCAGGGTCAAGCTCAGCTTCTGCCTCAGCTTCCAGCTCATATTCGCCTTCACCTGCATCAGCTCCAAGTCCACCTCCACCCAGCCCCAACAACCCTACCCCATCCAATCCAAGCCCCTACCCATCAGCTTCCTCTTCACCTTCCTCAGCAGGTTCTCCCCCAATTGCTGACAAAGGGAGTCTTGCTGAATGGGCGCAGTGTGGTGGCACCTACCAGTGCACCTCATATTGCGCAGATGCGGCATGGAGTGATATGCAGTGTGACAGTGGGTTGACTTGTGTGCGACTTGACAGCACTTGGTGGCAGTGCAGACCGGCTGGTCAGAATTTTAGTCCTCCAACTGCACCTCCAGCTTCCAGTTCTTACACACCTACACCACCATCAAGCAGCAGTGACTCTGCTGCTGCAAGTGCAAGTTCTGGCGGTAGTCTTGCTTTTGGCGAGAACATTGGGTCAAGCTCTGCCAGCAGTGAAGCTTCTAGCACTTCGAGTGGTGACAGTGCAAGCGCAAGTGCCACTGCTGGTCGCAGGATGCTCAGGAGCTGAGATCGTAGTCTTGTGTCACTACCATACACAGCTGATATGCACAGCTGTACATATCAACTGTGTCAAGACCGTGATTGTGCCATGCAGTGAACTTTCAAATGCTTGTAGGTTACGAATGGCTCGTGGAACCTCATCTTGAGGTCCACAGTAGGTTGTGGGGTGCGGCATTTTTAGATTTTTTCTGTCATGCTACAAAAAGGTCTGACGACATTCTGCTAATAGATGTTTGCTGCTTTGAACGCCCAATTTTGCTTTGTGTTTGTGTTGAACTGCATCTCAACCAAGTACTGTGTTTGTTGTAGCTTCATGTGCACATGTAGTCAAGCACTGTAGACCTTGCACTGCTAGTTGTAGATTAGAGTATTGCTTGGTATATTACAGACCATTTTGTTGCTCCATTTCCTAGAACTGATTGAGCTAATTTGATTTTTACATGACTTACATGAATCAAGTACAACCTAGTGTCATTTGGACCTTCTTTCTGCTTGCAAGCAGCATGCTTGCTGTGAATATACCCTTCAGCATCAAGACATGATGTGACAGGTTGCTGCAACTTTGTCCTGCATGCAACATCTGCCAGTGTAAATTCAGCTGCTGTGGCTGTCAATGCATACAACATACAGTATATGACCTTAAACAAAGTCTCACTGAGCGATTCTCAGATGGACACAGCTTATGCAGTCGTGCAAATTGTGCTGTCATGTGTAAAATTTTCACCTCACATGACAGCACAAATTGCACGACTGTGTCTTCAACATTGCTTAGTGCATTGCAATGAAGGTTGCCTTGTCCAAAGCTGACTTAGCTGCAGCTTGCTGCTCTAGTAATCCTGTGCTTGTGTGACTTCACAAGGAGTCATAGGTACCAAGGTGTGATTGCTGTGCAAAAGTCATATGCAGAGGCCTAGCAGCGCTTCAGGAAATAGCAAAATGCCAAACCACGGCAGATTTTATAAGGCACAGGTTTTGCAGTCACTGGCTAATAGGTCAAAGTTATGCTGTGATTTTGCCATATGTAAACCACAGTTGTTACTTGTTATGGTCTCAAAGCAGAATAGCAGGGGCAGTACAGGCTAGAACCAGGAGGGTGCATGCTGTGCCTTCCAAGCAAAGCCTTCATCACAGGCTGAGTGCCTTTCCATCTCGGTTTTGCTGGCGTTTCATTTGTTTGTTCGGCAAGCCAAGCAGGTAATTTTCAAAGCTTCAAAGCCGCGGAAAACCCCACTTGCGGATGTGCTGAACTGACGACTGACCTTGCGGCGCTTCAGCTTTCGAGACTGAGCTGCTGCCGAGATATTAAGCAACGCATGGATCGGGTGAATGCCTCCTTGATCAGCTGCTTGGACGGTTTTGGATGCATGAGCATCTTCCACCACTGGTTGCCTGGAGCTCTCGGAGAGGATGTTGTGCTGGATCACCGACGCTTCAGAGTGATCAAGCTTGTAAGCGTGGTTTCAAGCTGCTTGAGAGGCCTGGCAAACTTACATTCAGTGTGTAATTTTATTCTGCCTAACAGTTAGGTGAAGGTGGCTATTCCTTTGTCTACTTAGTGCGAGAGCTCCCTACGGAGGAAAATCCGGCTGTCAGTGAGTCATATTTTGCACTCAAAAAGGTTTGCCGCTGCTTTGAAGCTTTGAACAGTATGCTGTAGCATCATAATGAGCTCCTGGCATCTCAATTGCTGCAGATTTTGGCTGGCAGCAGTGAACAGCTGACAGCAGCAGAAAAAGAAGTTCAAGTCATGACACAGCTGCAGCATCCAAACCTGCTGCCACTCCTAGCACAGGCAGTAGTGCCTGACCGCAGTGATGGCCGCATGCTGCAGCTTGTGTATATGCTCTTTCCTGTGTATGAGGCAAGTGCTTCTTCCTCCTCTTTCCGCTTGACACACAAGCATGGACCAAGCTGAGTCACAGCAGCTACCGAAGTCGAGTGTGTGTCACACTGTGTGGTATGCTGAGCTGTGCATTTAACATCTGATGCACGTGCAACTTGCTTTGGCTCAGGAGATATTGAGACCATCTGTTGGTACAGGAAGGCTCCCTGTATGATGAGATAACTAGGAGGCAACAGACACAAGATCCTTTTGACTCCAAAGACATCCTGCAAATCTTTCTTCAGGTGCAGCTTGCTCTCAATCTTATCTTGCTCTCTTCTGCTGTATGTCCGCATGAATCACCTCGCTGGCTATTGCCTTTTATGAGTGGAGTGGTCTACAGCTGTGACATGTACTTCCTGCTCTGATGTCACTGCCTTGCTCAAGCTTCATTGCAAATTCATATCACCCATGGTACTCTGTGGATCTTCTTTGTTTTGTGTGAAGATGACAAATGCTTAAATAGCTGACCTGCTGTGTACAAATACACTTACCACACCCAGCGTCTGCTGAACCTGGTGCACCATTGACTGCTATATAGTTTGGCTACAGCTTTGCAAGGAGTGCACAACCCCATTCGAGGGAGTCAGTTTGCTGAGATGACATACAAACAGGAGTGTAATGTGCATGCTCATGCTCATGCATTCCTTGGGACAAGGTACTGGCAGCTGAATTTATCTTACCCAAGTCCTGTTTGCCCGGCCCCAGGTATGTCATGGTGTCCAAGCCCTGCACAGCTGCACACCACCACTGGCACACCGTGACATCAAGCCCCACAACGTCCTCCTGCAACGGCATAAGCAGCATGACAGTGAGGCAGCAGACCCAATAGGCAGTCAAAGCCATCCTGGGGATGACTTGGAAGCCCAGCCCTTGCATGCTGTGGGCGCTGAGCCTGTGAGCAGCAGCTACCATGCAGTGGTCATGGACTTTGGCAGCTGCCAGACAGCTCATGTTGAAGTCAGGAACAGGACTGAAGCTCTAGCAGTCCAAGAAGATGCCGAGGTCAGCATCATTATTGATGTCTTGTTTTGATGCTTGTGAATCAAGAGGTGGTGTTGTGTCTGTTTGTGGTAGGCCCCTGCTTCAGGCGCTCAGTTTGCATGGCAAACGGCACCTTCACTGGATTCAAGTGATGGAGCTAACGTGTTGCTGGTAGCCTTCATGCTGTGGTATCGCGCAAGAGTTGTTGCACAGCATCCCTATCTATCATTGTGACAACCCCGTATGTTGGGGGTACATGTGTGTTGGTACCTGTGCAGCCTGTTTTTCTGCAGACATACACGCATTCACATGAACAGGTGTGATGATGCCCCTGCAGGCACACTGTACTGCGCCGTACAAAGCACCAGAGCTGTTTGATGTGCCTTCACAATGCACCATTGATGAAAGGGTGGACGTGTGGTCCCTGGGATGCTTGCTGTAAGAATTGCTTTTCTCGCATGCCTCTTGTCAAGAGCAAAGTCTAGTAGTCAGCATGTATATATTCCACTGACAGTTGTTGTGAAAATGCACAAAGCTGTGAAGGAAAGTTCAGGTCGAAGTCAGCATCTTTCAGCATGTCAATAGTGTCTGGGCCTAGGGGCCTGCAACTCCTGGGAGATTGTCAAACCCTCAAGCCATGTTTGATCTGCTTCATCACCCTGACATCTTACCTTGCTCTGGTGGCGTTGCTGGACGCCTTATGTTGTTGCAGGTATTTCATGATGTATGGCATCTCCCCTTTTGAGAGAGCTGTCAATGAGGCTGGCGGAAGCTTGGCCCTGGCTGTTATCAAGTGAGCTCTGTTGTTTCTGCGCAGCCTTGCTCGTTGTGTTGTCAGCGGCTTGAAATACCATTCTTTGGTTTGGAGGCGCCATTTGTGCATGCATGCACTGCGTAACAAGTCTTCTTTCTTGTCCTGGTATTGCTGGCCATGATGATAGCACTGTTAGCAGCTCAAGCAAGCAGCACCATGGCCATTCCTGTCTTACGTGAGCCTTAGGCAGCACAGGCTCATTTGTGAAGCTTGTACTGAGTAGTGTGATGTTTGTGTGTGCAGCAACAAGCTGTGGTGGCCGCCTCAAGACAGGCATACAGAAGAGCTGCGCATGCTGGTGCAGTTCTGCCTCAACAGCGATTCCCAGACACGCCCTTATGTTGGAGACATCATCAGCAAGGCCAAGGCTCTGCTGTAATGATGGTGTGTCACATGTACATTGTCATTGTTTGCAATCACACTTTTGTCAAGGCATTGTAGAGAGCGTCAAGCGGACCAGTGTTTGAGGCAAGTAGATGCTATATGCAAACAGCCAGTGCAGATTATACCAGTAATGTAGTATGAAGAGTGAAGTCAGAGTGCTGTTTGAACCTGTGTTACAGATCATTGTGATCCGTCAAGATAGCTGGCCTTGGTAGTGCAGAAGCTTGACACAACGCTGGAAGGTAGAGAGTGATGATGTACACACACTGAGCTGGTTCTCTGGTTATCATATGGGATTGCTTGTCTGGTGAACAAGCAAGACGTAGCTCTGTGGTCCTGCATCAAGCAATCATGCCTCAAGGCATTATTTGAGACAGAAAATGCCAAGGCCATGGTGCAAATTTAAGTCAGATCAATGCAAGTCAGTCTGTGCAGAGAATGCAGCTGTGAGGTTTGTTGTGCTGATGTCCTTCAGGACAAAGAGTGCATGTCATCATGCTCTACTGCAGCATTAAGCAATGTCAAGAAATTGCAACAGACTTTGCACTGCAGTAGTTAGTCTGGCTCACCTGAGCATGCTTGTCTCATCTGCATTGTGGTAGCCCTCATTGAACTCCGTCACCTCACACTCTGCGCCATTGGAGTACAACTGAGTTGCAATAGCTTTTGTCACCTTCATGCCAGGTAGCAGGTCCTCGTAGTCCAACATTGTGGGCTTACCAGGTCCTGAGATCGCGCTTGTCTCATAATCATACATGCCTGCACCAGAAAGCCCACATCAAATTTTGATGTCTTGGGTACAAAGACTGCAGCTCTGCTGTCATGGCATCACGGCTTTTTTAGATAAATATGGTCATGTGTTCCTGCATGTTTGCACATCAGCACACAAAGCAGCAGCCACTCAGCTGTGAATGCACAGCAGCCTCAACACATGTTGGACTGCTCGGGGATGGGCCGCATCAGTTGTTGGACCAGGCAGGCACCAAATGGATGGTTTCCATAAGCTGTGGCCTTGCTGATTCTTATCACAGAGCCTTATGGTCAGAGAACAGAGCATGCATTGGATTCACTGCAGGTCATTGAAAAATGGTTCACACAGTCGTATGGAGTTGATCATTGATGAGCAAATTTATGGTGACAGACATGTGCGGCTACAGGCGGATAAACCTTTTGTGAGTACCGACCTAGGCTGTGTGCAGCCTGCAACTGGTTGTTTTCTGCATGAAACTGGTTGATGTGGCTCAAGCAGCACACCTCATACGACCACCATCCCTGCGCATGTGCACAAATGGTCTCAAACACAGTCATGGCAGAGATGCCCATACCAACAAAGCAGGACAGCTTGACACAGGTTTAATGTAACAATCTGTGCAAAGATTGGATCAATGATGGTAACGCAGATTCTTTCAGACTTTCAATGCACGCTATGAGCAATTCAGGATGTTGGACCGGCTTCAAGCCGTGCACAGTCCAGCTCAACAGCCATTGAATCATGATTCCATCAAGCAGCTCATGCATTGCATTGCTTGAGATGCAGAAGCAGCGTCTGCATCTAAGATGATGGAATACCTTGGTGATGTAGAGGCACTGATTCCCAATGAGGTGTGACAGGTGGTGCTCTGCCCACTCAGACTGCATGCGGCCATCAGCCGGCCTGCGGTGGCCCACTGGGCCGATTGACTGTCCTAATTCTAGTTGTGCTGCAATCTTTGTGGGCATCTGCCTGCACCGTCACGCTGCCTGAAACTTGCAGACTATGGAAAAACAGATATAAAGAGAGGCAGCATGGTACTTTGAGAGATGGCAGGAGCGAGCTTGAGCAAAAAGGTGAGGTGACTTGCTTAATTCTGCCGAGAGAACACACATGTCTGTGGTTGTGGTGAGACGCAGGGAAACCTTGGTGTGCATGCTGTCAGGCTGCAAAGAACAAAAGAGCATGTGCAGCTTTGTCGCTGTTCAGGCAAGCATACTGCAGCCTGCCTGAGTTGTGAAGACAGCCTTGTGACACTGCGCATTTACAAGAAGCTGTGGGGCAGCAAGCTCGCACAAAAAGTTGACCGTGGGACACAAGGGAGCGCCTTCCTAATGAGGACAGAC
>JAABUK010010448.1_pt1 | contig 12389 bp, 14 predicted proteins | sample 5559141 | NCBI WGS metagenome assembly JAABUK01 (sample SAMN10711869, study PRJNA513367) | rock metagenome | isolation source: Antarctica rocks | place: Antarctica: Victoria Land, Pudding Butte nord | collected 2016-01-03
CTGCACTGCCAGCAACTGGCGTTTTGGCGGGGTTTGGCAATAATTTCATGACCAACCATGCCTTCGGCCGAGGCACAGTTGCGGTGCCGGTCAAATGGATAGACTCTTTGGTGCCCCACGCCCGGGTCATCCTACAAGCTGTTCGTCTTCGCAACCGCACGCGTACTAGAAAGGCAGACTTCAGTGGTCAGCATTGCGTTGAGTCCACCCTCTACTTGGTGAGATGCCTGCTCTGCATGTTTGCAGATAAGTGCTGTGCATGCCCGCCAGTCAGCAGACTGGCATGTCTTCAGTGTAACAAGATACTCTTCCTCAAATGCAGCAAAAATCATAACCTAGTTTAGCACTCTAACAAGAAAACCTTTTGTGATTGTGGAATCCAGCGGCAGCAGTTGCAGGTGTGATTTTTAGTGACATGGTACCTAGAATCCACCGCACAAAATGTAGTGTTTACAAGCTCACACGCTGCTGCAGGCTGCTGGCATGTCACCAAGCAGTGGTTGTCAATGTCTCTGATCTTCTGCATCCCTCTGAGCCTCCTGAGTGTGTTGTACTGCCACAGGCTGAAACATTCTGGCAGAGCAGCCCCTTTATGTTGCAAAGGTACGGCCTGGGCTGGTGGGCACTGCAGCTGCCCACGGTTTGTTTCATTCTGGGCATTTCTTCATTCCGACAATTTGAGCAACAGGTGAGCATGAATGCATGGCAGACCAAGCTCAAATACGAGCACGTCTCTAGGTTGTTGTCTTCAGAATGAACAGAAGCTGTTGAACAGCATCAATCATCATCAAGGCATGTTTCTTTTCTGTCAAGTGCCGACGCACTCCTACTTGAAAGGTCTGAGCGAGTCTCCTGCCTGCACTTGCATTGTGACGGTGAAGCAAAGCGCTTAGTGTTGTCTGTTGTTGTACTTAGTTGGACTTTATTGTGCCTTTTGTACAGGTCATGAATGCGGAACTAGAGTGGAATGCACGCCCACTCAGCCCTCAAATCACTGAGGCATTTGACAAAATCAGCAAGCATGTTTGCTCCCTTAGCGAGCAGATTGCACACTTGCAGCTCAACGTAAATGGCATGATGCAGCCAGTCCACAGCCAAACAGCTGCCAACCTCAGCATGCCTACAGCTAGCATCTCAAATACGCAAGCTCGGGCCGCCACAAGTCCTCGCATTGAGCTTGAGGCGCAAGTGGGCTTGTCCTCAGGCTTGAGCTCAGTGCATGAGGCCGTAGATGAGTGGTTCACAGGCCTTCACAGGTTCCCAGCGCCCCCCCTGTTGTGTGAACATGCAATCCAGCGTGGCCAGCGCCTTAACAAAAAGTCTATTGACAACCTGAGCAGGCGACGGCATCTGCCCTTACGTATACAAGCACTTGCCACCGACTGGTGCTGGCCACTATAGAGAGCACTGGCTGTATATGAGCTTGTGATGCAAAGACACAGCCTGTCCTTGGCTGAGTTGCAAGATGCTGTCCGGTTAAGCAGCCCAGTGCGGCACCCCGATGCCAAGGGCGGCAAGCCAGCCCAATGTCGGCATGTCAATCGTTCTCCTGGTTTACCACTTATTAGCATCAGCCAATTCGCAGCGTGGGTTCAAAAAGTAACTGATGACATTGCGTCAATGTCTATCAGCTAGTAGCAAGAGCAGAATACATGGGGGTTGTTGGGATCTGTAGAGCTTTTTGGCATGTCAAACTGTACAACACAAAAATTGTGCAAAGTTTTACCTACTGTGTCGCAGTGCGGTTATAAAGGTCAGTCTATAGCTGCTTGGCCCTTGTGAAAAGTCCCTTCAGCATGTCGCTTCCTGGATCCCAGCCATCGGCTTGCCTGGCAACGCCCATTTGACATTTCATCACACAAGAACGCTAATTCTGCATGCTCCAGCTGTTGTGATGGAGGAATGAATGCTTTCCGTCTAGGGTCGCAGTTGTGCACCTCAATTGCGTCAAGCAGCCAATCCAAAGCCACACAGCTTCTCATTGCTGTCTTGCAAGCTGGCGAAGGATGCATCATTGCTTTTTATCATAGCCTCAAACCTGCAACACAAGAAGCATGTATGTCATCCAATAAGCAAAGCCAATCACCGTGCAACTAGGACCCAAGCCTCTTGCGCAAAGCAACCGTGCAAGGTGCCTGCGGCTTGGTGGCTTTGACTTGGGATTCTATCCGGCGCACATTGTTGAAGATACTTTGTCTTCGCTTCTCTGATTCACAGTCAGAGACCCCATCGAATGTTATGAGCTGAAACAAGTTGTCTATGTCAGCGCTATTGTTCTTGTCTGCCTCGCACCATGATGATTGCTTCTTACTTGTCTCATTATTACTTGCGTCCCGGTACCTAATAAAGGCCAAGGCGACTACCGCTACTATCTGTGGCCGTTATACCAGTCAGTGTGGCAAGAGCTCATAGGAAGCTAATCACAACCAGACGGACACAAATATTATGAATGCACTAGAAGGCAAACTGGAGGCCATGGTGACCACTAAAGGCCTGCCCCACCCCAACAGAGGCCTGTCCCACCCCAACAGAGGCCTGCCCCACCCTCACAGACAACCAGTCATGTATTTGCAGCAGCAACTGTTGGTGTCATGGCCGTGAGGAGAAGTTTTAAAAGGCTGAGATGAGCTATAGAAGACTCATGTAGTGACGACGCTTGGTCCGCAGGTACTGAGACTTTAGCCTCGCTTACATGCTCTTTTTCACATCTCATTTCATGAGCATTGATCTTGTGCTGCTGTGCATGTTGTGCATTGGCAGTAACGCAAAATATTTCATAGCACAGCACAGCACAGCAAAGCACAGCACAGCACAGCACAGCACAGCACTGCACAGCACAGCACAACACATTTGGCCCAGCACAGCACAGCATGACTTGGCACGTCCACCTTGCATATTTTTGCAACCAAGCAGCAGTGTGGAGTGATGCACAAGCGTACACAACTGCTCCTGCATGAGTGGTCAGCCAGCGTCAGTCAAAGGCAGAGAAAGGACAGCCAATGCCCTTCTGCACTAACAAGCGTCTGTGCCACCACAACTCGCTGTTGACCGTAGCCCCAGCTGTGGCAGTGTACTGGGACACAGCCAAGAATGAGCTGACTGCAGACCAGGTCATCGCAGGCAGTAACACCCGCAGGCATTGGCTCTGCCCAAAGTGTGGTCACAGCTGGCAAGCCAAGATATGTAGCAAAGTCAGAGTCAAGAGCGAATGTCCAAAATGCTCAAGGAAATCACAAACAATCAACAGGCGACCAAGCTTGACACAGAGCCAGCACCCTGCAATGCTGGAGTTTGACTTTGAGAGAATTTGGAGAGCAGGTGAGACAAGGTGAGACAAGATCACGGCAGGAAGCAACAAAATGGTGCACTGGATTTGTTCTAAATGCCCCAAAGGTCAATCACACATGTTTGTGGCAGCTCCAAAAAACCGTATTTGCCTTGGTTCAGGTTGCCCTTATTGTGCAAGCAAAAAGGCTTGTGTTTACAATTCACTGCAATCCTTGTACCCTGCGTTAGTTGCAGAGCATGACACGGCCAGAAATGGTGTTGGGCATGAGCAAGTTCTGCCGGGGTCTGACAAGGTGGCCTTCTGGAAGGATGTCAATGGGCACACCTGGGAACAGTCTCCTTTCCAGCGCACTGCCCCAGACAAGCAACGACGTAAAGTAGCATTTGTCCGGTCTAGGTACCAAAACCTAAGTTAGTTTGAAGGTGCACTGTTGTTCAGGGTGGACTTTGGTAAATGCATGTGACCCGTGTCGTTCTGTTGTGAAACCCGAAAGACAAAATATGGCAAAAAGCAAGCTCAGCGAATCTGGTATCTTCAGAATAAAGTTCAAAAAGCAAGATTCAGTGCAAAGTACCACAAGGAGCATGATTACGCAATCAATCATGCGAAAGCTATCAAGAGGGCAAACAACAGCAAAAATGTGAAAGCGTCCACTCTGGAAAAGTACAACATCAAGTGGAATCAACGTACACAGAAGTACTACTGAATTGGCAAGATGAGCCACTAGAGATTTGTTAAGAATGCTGACCATGAATTTCTGAACTGCTTGAACTCTTATGGATTGCCAGCAGAAGCTTGCCCTTCTAAATGCTTCAATGTGTTTGTCAAACAATCAAACTGTCCATGATGCAGCCATGTAATGATGGGAAATCCATCATGTTTTGTTGGAAACTCTACCTTTGCTTGCACAAGCGTTACATGATGTTGATGGAAATTCCATCATGTGTTGATGGAAGTTGTAACATGCATTGATGGAATTTTTAACTTTGCACCAGCTTTGCTTGATTGCATCTTGACTCAAGTGAGACAACACAATCTTCATGATGAGGACAGGTAATGATGTGTTGACGGACTTCACTGGATTTGTTTTGTTGCACTGTGACAGAGCTATGAATGCAAGAGGCCTTCAAACATATGCATGTACTGATGGAAGATCTAAGAGTCTGCACATGTTCACATTAGCATCCAGTTTCAAGTCAACCCAGTACATAAATCTGGTGCAAGGGTCACCATCCCAACAAGCCACAAAAGCTCTCAAGGCACACCCTAACACCCCAACACAAAGTAATTACGGCACGACAGCCTATTAGACCCACATCACCTTCAATAGCTCTTCTGACAGCTCTCTCCAATGACTTCCGGGTAGGATCTTGAGGATGCACTCAAAAGTTCTGTTGTAGATCTGGGCGAGATTGCTAGAGCTGGACATGATCATTGCAGCGTCATGCAGCCGGCTTCAGCGCATCGGGTTGGCTCTGCAACACACCGGAACTTGAACTTAGATTTCAGAAAATGTGTTGGTCCACAGGCAAAGTACCACTCAAGTCAAACAAGGCCTATTGGTGCTAGCTGACGGCTAACTTGCGTTGTTAGCCTGGCACAAAGCTTCACATTCTCAAACTCTTATCCTGTACTGGGCCGCCAGGATTACTAATACCGTGGTCAAGGAGAACCACATAAGGGGTTGGCTATATCCAATACCCACACAAACGGTTCAACACTTCATCAATTGGCCTAAGGGAACAACAGAGCTCCACAACCACAATCGCTTCTTTGTTACAGCCTGGAGCCCACCGTCGGTTTCAAACATCTGTGGAAAACTTCATTTGGTTCTTGGGTTCTAGACCTCTACTACCTTTGAAGTGTATGGTCAAGTGAGTGCATACTAAGACTTTGGTCTGCACGCACCAGAAGTTAGCTCAGACTCCGGTAAAGTCCTGAAGGTTGCCCTTGAAGCGCTCTCCTACCCCCACTTTGCCTCCCGAGCAGCTGGGCTGGTAAGTCATGCATTCTCTAGCAAGGCTAGCTTGAGCCATGTCAGGCTCCCAAACCTGCCCCAAAAGCCCCTCTCTGACTTGATAGATGAGTTTGATGCAGGACAGCCAAGGCACTATTCCGATCAGTGAGAGGCACATAAGGGACTGGCTACATTTAGCAAGTAAAAGCAACTCAGTTTGCCATTCACCTTGCAGCGACCTTCAAGTCCACAACAAAGTTCCAATCATAAGGCCGGACATCATCTTTGCCACATCCAAGAGCGCCACGGTCTGGGACAAACGACTGTCAACATTGTCAACATGCTCCTTGACAGTTAGGTCTCCACTACCTTCGAGTGTGTTCTTAGGTGAGCGCATGTCAAAATGGGCTCTGCACACATCATGAGTTGGCTGTTGATAAAAGAACCGCAACGGTTGCTTGTCAAAGAAGCCCTGTCTAAGCGCTAGTTGGATGCCGGAAGCTAAGGCCCAAAACTAGGGATCCTCAAATAAAAGGCCCCATCAGGCCCAGCTGTGCGCCAACAAAGGCCTACAACCCCATACGTTTCACTCTTCCAAATGCTCTAAGGTGAGCTCATATCAAATTGACTCTACACAGAGCAGAAGCTGGCTCGGAATCAAACAATTGTGACAGGGGTGTGTTAAAGCGCGACAATTTACCTACGACTTGACAAAACCAGGGTTGACAAGTCAATACCTTCTAGAAGGCTAGCTAGGGACTATCTAGTGTTGTCAGGCCAGCCCCCATTTGCTCCTTAACAATAGGGTTGATAAGTCAAACACGTTCTAGCAAGGCTAGCTTGAAGCTATACTGTGTTGCCAGCCCTGCCCCAAAAGCCCCAGTTTACTTACTTGGGTGTGATTATGTTTTCTGTTATCCTTCAAGGACTGACATGATGTTGCTTCATGGATACATTCTATTGACACAGGAAAGGTTGTCAGCTTGATCTAGAGCAGGCCTGCATATGACAGCTGAGACCCTAGGAGCCTCACAACTGCGAGCCTTATAACATGCTGATGGCAAGTATCAAATATGTGATTGTGATAACAGGGGTGCAAAACTTGATTTCAGAAGCTTTGGCACCACCAATTCAGTTGTTGACATTGTGGATCAGGCAGTAATTAGCAGCATAAATTATTTTGATTACCTCAGCTCCAAGCTTGGTTGCCAACCACACAAGTTCACCTAGGTGTGGAACAATGCCCTGACAGATATTACTTCAATCTAGCACAAGCTGGTGCCGCTCTTTGGGGATGTTGAGGATGTCTTGTATATCAAGATTTGCACCAGCAGAGCCATCCAGCATGCAGACGGCTCCGGCACAACATCAATAGCTTGCAAGATGATGCGACAACTTGAAGATGAACAAGATGAGGACAAATAGCATACCAGTTCTGATTCTATTAGCTACAGCAGGCTGTGATGGGGCACCACAGTACTAGGGTTGAAAGCTATTAAGATTGGCTAAAGGTAGACTGTGCATCCAGAACATCAGTAATTCAAACAGCTTCAAAGAAGGTCGAAAACTCACCCCATCAGTTTTCCCATAAGTCGACGTGTGAACAAGAAGCTGTCCAAGTTGTCTTTCAAGGACAAGGGCATAAGGTTAGGTCTTGGCAGCACCAAGCATTGGCTGAGAAGGGACAACCTGGCGTTGCACCATCACCTTTTCACCTTGGAGGAGATACTGGAGAAGACCATATCAGGTGGCGGCCAGCATCTTCATCTTGCAGAGGGTGTTAGCTCTATGTTTCCTGAACAGTCTGTATGGGTAACAACTACCAAGGACGACAGCTTCTTCTAATTCACAAGCACAATTTGGAAGTGTCAGTGTGGAACAATAATGCTAGCATGTACAAACTCTCCAGCACAAGCACATGCACAACGGCCGTTTCTCATAAAGTTTGGTGTTCCAAGCATCATATTCATTGGGGCTGCATTCAAGCCTCAAGATCGGAATCAACATTCCCAAACCCAGACTTTTGTGGAACTGGGGCTTTTGGGGCTAGGCTAGTAGCCCTAGATGGACCCATGCCAACCTTTCTATACCATGTTTGCTTGCAAGCCTCCAAAATCTCCAGCAACAATGGGGCGGCTTGCAGTCGAGCCTCAAAACATGATTCAAACATTGTCAACCCAGAGTTGTGAGAAAGTGGGGCTTTTGGGGCGGGGCTGACACAACTAGTAGCACACAAGCTCGTCTTCCGAGACCATGTTTGCTTGCAAGCCCCAAAAATCTCCAGCAACAACGGGGCGGCTTGCAATCGAGCCTCAAGATAGGAATCAAACATTGTCCAACCCAGGATTGTGTGACAGTGGGGCTTTTGACAACCCTAGCTGGACTCATGCCGACCTTTCTATACCATGTTTGCAAGCCCCAACAAAGAGCAGCAACAATGGGGCGGCTTGCAGTCGAGCCTCAAGATAGGAATCAAACATTGATCAACTCAGAGTTGTGAAAACTGGGGCTTTTGGGGCTGGGCTGACAGTACTAGCGGCACACAAGCTCTTCTTCCTAGACCATGTTTCCTTGACCAGCCCCAATTGTATTGCATGCAGAATCAAGGGCCTACTTGGGCCGCACCTACACCCGTGTTCAATCTAGATGTTGTGAACAGGAGGATTAGTCAAGATTGTGTTTGCTGCCACTTTGAAAGCATGGTACCGTCTTTGCCACACAACATTCCGGGTTACGTACTGCAGCAGATGCAAGACTTGTTCTTGCTGTAGATGTCTATATTCGCTCTTTGCTCAAAATGTGCCTCCTCACATTCAACCCACTTGTCCTTGCTTTGGACCTGAGTTGGACAAACGCAATCTGCTTTGCGTTTGTTGATTCTTGCATCAATGGTTGTGAGTTTCTTCTCCGCCTCGACCTTATCTTCTCGAATCTTCCTCTCTAAATCGTCCTTCTGTTGTTGAAACTTCCTCTCTACCTCGTACTTCTCTTTTTGAATCTTGTGCCTCTCTTTTTGGTCTTGCTCCAACTCAAGAGTCTGTGATATCTTCCTTGACTCTTCGTGCTCAAGCAAGTCACGTGCCTATACGTCCCATATCAGAAAGCTATTATTGATATCGTTGCTAAGTGTTACTTGCTTTTCGTCACGCTTACCACGACGAGCTCTTGGCAGTATTTGCGCAGCTGTTCATCCACGGCGTCATCAACGGTCTCATTCTCGTGTTGAGGCTGGTGCAACTGTTCATCCATGGCGTTACCTACATTCTCATTCTCTACAAAGAGAGATTCCTCGTGTTGAGGCTGGTGCAACTGTTCATCCATGGCATCATCAACAGCCTCAGTCTCGTGTCGAGGCTGCTGCAGCTCTTGACAATCATCATCAACATCCTGCTGCAAGATGATCATATTAAAACTAAAATGTGGCCGCATATCTCTCAATTTAGCACAGGGACCTCGGACACCTGACTGCTTGCAGAATCGTCCGGATCTTGACTAGTCGACTCCGTCAACCCCATGAGCAAGAGAGCCGCCTTCTTTTCCGCGCTCTTGGCCCTCTTGTTCTCAAGATGCAGTTCTCGCTGCCGCCTGTGTTTTGCAGTGGTGACTGGCTGCACCACCTTGTATTCATGTTCAAGAAACTGTTCATTGATGCTGCTACAGACAAGTTGGATCACACTCTTGGCAATCTCTCCTGCACGTCACCTCGAGTGTTCGGGCTTTCTTCGTGACCAGTCATTCAAAACTCATCAGGATCTGTGAAACTTACCCTCTGCCAGTCCCTTTTGCTGCTTCTCAGTATCAAACCACTCTTGGCCTTTGTTCTGTTCCACCTGTTGCAACGGGGTTAGGATCGGTCTCCTCTAGTCATGACAGTAACCATTCAGAAATCTTGACGTACCCAGTACAAGAGATAGGAGCAGCCTTTATCAATGATGTGCTTCCTGGTTACAGGGAAAGAATTGAGGGGCTGACCACAGAGACAGATTGAGGTACAGGGTTTCCTCAGGTGCACATATGAAGTGGGCTGACAGTAATGCTTTATGAGATCATCGCTTGTAATTGGCTTGTGCACATCAACAAGCTTCTTTTACCGAGTCATCTGCTCAACAGGCAGTCTCATTGCAGGCATGACAAGCTTCTCGACACCACGTGGAAAGAAATGGAGTGGCTGTACCAGTCCGCTAAGCTTAGGGTTTGAGAGTAGTTTTCACTTCATGGTTTCGGAGCCAATATTGCTTGATTGCCAACATTTTTTTTTTTGAAGCCATTGTTGTGCCAAATTTGGAAGGTTCAACAATGTTCCCGATTTTGGTTCTTGTAATGTTGATGGTGTGTTTGCAAACTTGTGGAGAATACATTGTCTACAATGACACTCAAATGACCTTTGCCCAGAGTTGTGTCAAAGTGGGGCTTTTGGGGCTGGGCTGACAGGACTAGTAGCACACAAGCTCGTCTCCCTAGACCATGTTTGCTTGCAAGCCCCAAAATCTCCAGCAACAAAGGGGCGGCTTGCAATCGAGCCTCAAGATAGGAATCAAATTGTACGTTTTGGGACATACTCCGTCAATTCAGTGGTTTGTGTAGTGGTGCTTCCCGGGGTGAGCTTACAGCACAAGCCAGACGCAAGCTACCCTTTCTTTACAGTGTTTGGTTGCAGTCCCAGATGTGGTACACTAATACTTGGTGGGACATGGGCCCCTGTCGCGCAAAACCTTGAAACCCAAGGTCCATGCGCTATGGTGTTGAAAGTGCCAAGTTGCGCAAGTTCGTTGATGCTTGCGCAATTAGTGCTTGCCATCACTGCATCAATAGCTATTGCAGCCCCTGCAGATCGCAAACAGACATGAAGAGCCAATGAAGAACAGCATGACATGGGGTCTAGCAAGCTACCTCGTGCTTGTCATGGGCAGGCGTGGTGTATGCTGCGTATGATTGGAGCTCGCCAGCTCCAATACTGCGGGCCACCAAAGCGCATGGCAGGCACACTAGAATGCCACAACAGGGAAGGCAGGCTGACCTGCAACATCAGGGCTACCCCAAAATCCGCTGCTGCTAGGGATGGTGCATCATTGATGCCAATGTGCACAACCGAAACATGACTATTGCGGCACACGTTCGCAGCATGCCAGTTGGTGCCCACACACAACATGCTCCTACATCCTAAGGCAAGCCTTGGGCACGCAAGTGCTCACTGCCAAAAACCTTACAATTGCAAGCTTCCTGTCATTTCTGGTTGCATATGTATATTCAGTATTGTAGATGCACGCGGATGTTAGATTTGCAAACCGACATATCACAATTGCAAATCGCCTTTGTGAATACGATTGGAAAAGTCTTTTTTCGCCAATGGCAAATTTTGAAAAATGCAACTTGCAAAATGCAAAATGCAAACTGAAAATGCAATTTCAAATCGAAGTTCTCTGACTTGCTCATATTTACAAACTACCTCCTCGCATTTTGTGCCGAGATTTGTAAGTCCAAGCAAGTCTAAAATATTGTTTGAGTACATGTCAAAAATTGGGCAATATCCCATACTTCTTGCCAATGGCTGTCCCGAAGTACAAAAGCCAGCATCCGTGCAACTTGAACATGAAGCACCTGCCGCACCGAGTACTCGCACCCCTGCACCTGGAATTTGGCAGGTCGCCTAGTGGGTGCGGCGAAAACTTTAACTTATTAAGCATTTAATAATCATCACTGCAGACGGTTTTTTTGCAGCAGTTCAACTGCTGCAGTTGGGCATTTAGTATGCAGTCATTGCATTGCAGTGTCAAATTGTATCCAGTAAGCAGAACTCGCTTTTGACAAATCGATGTGTCTACTCATCATCTGAATCACCAGACTCAGCCATTACATCACTATCAAAGGCATCCATTTCAAAGGCAGGCACAAACTCCTCATCATCAGCCAAACGTCGCCAAATGCAGTCCAGATCGCTTTTATGCATGCTGGCGGGACTTTGCAAACATGCAAGTACGGTCGTTACGGTAGTTCCGGCGACTTTTGCATGCTTTACATGATAATTACGGTTGACTAATGACGACACTAAGGCCTTGGTGCGCGCACCCGACGGGTGCGCGCACCGGGTTCGCGCACCGCCGCACCCCGTTTCCAAAATTGCCGCACCGTGGAAACTATGCTTATTTGTCAGTTTGCAAAACAGATTTGGACAACCAACAATGTGCCAATACTCATGAAGACAATTTTGCATCCGGTAAACATATCATTATCATTGCCAACATCCTATTTTTTGAAGCCATTGTGCCATATCTGGAAGGTTCAACAAAGTTCCCAATCTTGGTTCTTGTAATATTGGTGGTGTGTTTGCGGAGAATACATTGTCTACAATGACACTCAATTGACCTTGCAAGGAATTGCGTCATCATGCTAATATGCTCGTCAAATCTAGGCTTACAACCTCAAGGCTGCTTTGTCTGTTGCTTAGCTCAGCTCAGCTTGCAATGCTTTTGCATGCCACAACAAGATCTGCCCTTTGGTGACAGGAGTCTTACTTTTGTCACGAGGCGTTATGTCAGTGTCTTTCCGGCTAGCCGGTCTACCTCCTTTGGCTCTGCTATCGGGCACCGGCTCAGCAAAGTTGACAGCATCGCGCAATTCTGCCAAAGAGAAGCCCCCTTGCTGTTGTATATGTGCGTAAACCCGACATGCTGATGTTGCCGACAACCCATGTTCCACGAGCATGCTAATACGCTGAACCAAATGACGTCGCTTGTTGTAGTTGTTTCTGCTTTGTTTTGACAGTTCTTTCCAACCTCCACAACCCTCTACTTGGGTCTCAATTTTTGGCCATTCATTGAATGCATGCTCCACTGTGGTGAGATCAGCAAAATGCAGCACTCCACTCTTTGCTTCCACCAACGCTGCCTCTGGCAGGTTTGCAATAGGTGCTTGCTGATTCTTGGATCCGGATTCATCAGCAGCACATGTGTGACTTGTCACAAACTGAGCTCTAGAGCCGGCAGGCATTGCTGTTGTTGCCTGTGAAAGGCAACACATTGCCAGTCGCTGTTGTTGCGCTTCCATTCGCTCTTCAAGTGGGAGCCTTGCCAGCTCTATGCGCTCAAGGGCATTCCGGTGACCATGTTTGACATGTGCATTGTACTCTTTGTAGCGTGCATCTTG
>JAABUK010010450.1_pt1 | contig 12387 bp, 14 predicted proteins | sample 5559141 | NCBI WGS metagenome assembly JAABUK01 (sample SAMN10711869, study PRJNA513367) | rock metagenome | isolation source: Antarctica rocks | place: Antarctica: Victoria Land, Pudding Butte nord | collected 2016-01-03
AATTCTGTCATGTGGACGCGCTTGTACTGAGAAAGGCATTGGTACTTCTGCTTCCCAGGTAGCAGAAGTACCAGGTTTGAGCTCAATCTGCATGTGGGATGTCATGACCATATGGCTTTGACAGTTGCGTATAATGAGCGGCATTTACATGATGTACCAGGATGTCTGACTGAAGCATGTGTCTTCCACAGGATGTTTACTGCACAACATTGTGGTGACGCCGGTCAATGCTCAGCCTGTGTCGTGTTGATTAGGTGGGACCCCGAGCAATATGGAAAGATGCTCAACATGCTTTGAGGAAAGATGAGGAGGTGCGACTTACAGGCATCCCCACCCTTGTACACTGGACGCCATCAGGCCCAGGAAGGAGGCTTGGCACAAAGCTAGAGAAGGCCAGCAGTCCTGCTGAAGCTGAAGCACTTGTTAAGCAGTTCGTATCAGCAACCTCAAAGCCAGAAGCGCATGCAAATGGAGCCAGTAGATAGTTATGTGATGACTTGTTGACATTAACCATATACAGCTTTATCCATCAATGACATCATGAATTGAAGCGCTTGCAAGAAACAGTGTGCTCACGCAGTGAATGATGTCTGACCACACAGAAGCCATGCAACAGGTGTAAGCTGCCTTGCAAGTCTTATTAAGCACACAGGGCCCTTGCGGCAGGCATCATCGTAAGCCTGCTGTTCAGCAAGTCAACGGCAGATTGCTTGGCACATCAGCAAGCCCCACATACTCAGTGCAGGCAGTCCTGCAGTCCACTGTGTGCCTTACATTTGGCTGATGAGCGCGCAAAACATTGGATAGGTTGGTGTGCCTGATGGTGTGTAGTGTTGACAACAAGCGTTGCTCAGTCACTTTATGCGTGTGGTAGAGCTCACAGAAGATCTGAGTACGGCCCCTGCCACCCAGTTGCAGATCAGTCACAACCGCTGTGCCCACCTGAGATCTGTGCCAATGCTGTGGCAGAACCATATGCACCCTGCAAAACATTGGCTCATCGTTGACGTCTCTATAAGCTTTTGGCAGGCTTTTGCTGAAGCTTCATAGCCTCCCTAGGCACAGACACATTCAAGACCAACTGCCTACTGCTTTGTCCTACGCAATCTTGTCCTACAATAGTCAAATGGTTATCACAAAGTTGCAGCACAACAGAAAAGAGGCCTCCAGTGTCAATTTGATACACTTTTTGCAGGTGATAGTCAACAACAGCTAAGTCATCTTGTGTAAGATGTCTATACAAATTTGTTCAACACCTGTTAACAATGTCTGTGAATGCCTGGTGTCCAATTTCTGTGTTGACCTCACAACTCTGTCTTGTCAGGACCAGCAGAACCCGCCAACTCTGCCAGAGTGAGGGCTAATGTCTTCACTCCGTTCTCAATGTCAGCAGCAGATGAGAACTCATCAGGTCTGTGGCTCCATCCGTTTCTGCATGGAATAAAGATCATGCCTGCTGGGGCAATTTGGGCCATGAACAGAGAATCGTGATAGGCTCTGCTGACCATCTGCTTGTGCGACAGACCCAGTTGCTTAGTTGCTGAAATCACTGCATTGACAACCTGCATCCACCAGAGACATGTTGAGACAAGTTAGCCTGAAAGGCCTGCTCAAGGGCAATCAATATTGAGGCAATGGCGACATATCATATGCTGACAGCTTGAGGCTTACAATGAGTAGGGATCACATAATTTGGGCATAAACCTGAGCCACATTCCCAGCAAATTTTTCGACATATGCCCGAGGTGTGCAACTGCTGATGCCCAACCCTGTACCATGTAAGCTCAGCTTCACTTACGCTTGCAACTTGTAACATGGAGTGCAGACCAGTATCACAAGGTGTGTTCACTACTGACTCATCAGCATAAAGACCTCTTGCTTATACTTGTCTGTAAGGCCCTGACACACCAAAACCGTGCAATTGTGTAAAACAGCAGCCCTGCTTCACAATGTGTCATGAGCTAAGCTAAACTCCCCATGAAGAGTGGTGATGAAACACTTGTGACCAATACTGCGGTCTTGTTACGATTCACAAGGTCTTGCATGAAACCTTGCTAGTTGAGCAGCAGGGTGAAGCACAGATCACGCTGCCATCAAGGTAGTATGATTCAGGAGAGTTGCAGTGGGGCTGTCTGTGAGCAGACGCCACTGCCTCACCCCCATAACGACCTCACACAAAACACAAACCAGTGCAATGAATCAAGTGAAGGCTGACCTGATGCGCGCTGGTGGCTGGTGGATCCTGGTTGATCATGTCCACCCAGTAACTCACTCCTCTCTCCTCTGCCACAGCCTTCACCTTATCTAGGACAGACTGGACCACACCGTCCCTCCGTGCCAAGTCTATGTCCCTGATGTCAATCTCAATGCAAGCTTCCCTTGGTACAGAGTTGATATTGTTGGAGAGCACATGCCATGCACCTGTTGTGCCGACAGTATCTCCTGCCCCTGCCAGCCATGGCAGCTACCATGTCACTTGCCTCATCCATACATGTTGTTGACTTGTACAGCAATGGTAGCAGGACAACATGCTTGGATAAGTGAGGTTGTAAAGGGGGAGTGGAGAATTGAAGAAGGCACATTTGAAATTTTGACTTCGCATTGAGGATTGCATGCAATGGTTTGAGCGTGACAGCAACAACGGCGCAACTGTGTGTGCATGCAGCATTTGATTAGGATGCTTGGAGCATTGCAAGATCAGCTTGCCTGCAGCGTTCACTTCCTTCTCAACATGGAGAGCCACCTCAGCGGCAGCCAGCACTGGATCATGCCTGCAAATAAAACTTAAATGCATCAGACTCAAATATCCACAGTAAGACCAAGACAAAGTCACCCCTTCATCTGCTTCCTGCAGAATAGGTTTTGTTTGCAGATGAAACACAGAGATGCACATCAAACTAAATGGCCTGTCAGGTGGTGCATCATAGTTGCCAATCGATCGAGTATGATTATACAGAAAAACCCCTGAATCTGCTATACTCAGGCCAGCTGTGACCAAACAGGAGCCAGCCGTTGTAGTCTTTGCACAGCAACATTGGAGCGGCATACATCAGGGAGTGAGCGGGGTGGCAGTGCATGGCCTATGCTGACCTGTCAGGCATGAGCAGGGCTCCAGCATGGCCGCCGTCCCCCTTGAACTGCACTCTAAATGAGGCAGGAGCAGCAATGGCGGTGACCACCCCTATCTGCAAGCCCTCCCTCTCCAGCAGGGGCCCCTGCTCAATATGCAGCTCCACAAAGGCTGAAATTTTGCCATGACTGACCTTTGTCTGGGCGAGTATATCCTGCACCAGATTCATGTGAGGCTGTTCAGCACATCCCTCACGCGTAGCCCCTTACCCGTCAGCTTTCTATGTAATGAAATACCAGCGCATGCCCTGCCCATGCCTCAACAAGATGGTCAGGATCACTGCACATGCCATGACAAGACGCTACTACTACGTGCCAAAGTACCATGGACCATGTGCATTGTCTGTTGCCTTTGACTCGGCAAGCTTTTGATTTCACAGTTTCATTGTCAGGTTGCCAATGCTGATAGTGGCAGACTTCTGGGAGAATTTGGGGGGGTTTGCCTTGTTGACCTTGATAACTTGCAACAATACCTTGCAACCCTTCAAGCCTCAACTGTTACACCAACGACTTCTACACAACAGCTACAGCTCACCTGGTGAGACTTGCCACCATACCCGACAGCTGTGGCAGCATCCTTGAACGAAGTGGCATTCTCATCCAGCTTTCCATCCAGCAGCTGTGGAGAGAGAGTCCCTGCCATGCCCCGGCTGCAGATAATGTTGTTTGGGCGTCCAATGATACAAGCTCACTGGTATACTTTGACCTAGGCTAACGACAGGCCATCTGAGGTTCATTGCAGAATATGGATAAACAGATGGCTTCCTTGCTGGCAATGCCACAAAGAGCTGCACTACATGTGACGCAATATTTTGCAATCTGCACTAGTTGTTTACATTTGCTTGCACAGCCTGCCTCTAGTGAGCCGAGCCAGATGCAAAGAGTAAAAAACAGAGCCCTATTGCAGTTCCAACACCAGCTATACAGCTCTTGTGTGCTTCTGGGCTGAATCCAGAAACCTGTTCATCATCATGCTTTCAACATATTTGCAGAAATCCCAGCTAGTTGAGTGAAACTGGATAGGTGGGCCTGAATCCTGGCTTGTTCATGCCTGTGGCTGCCTGTCTTATCACTGTCAGCACCCCAGCTCAACCATGTGTTTGCATGCATCAAGAAAGCATATGCCACTGCTGTGCCAGAGGTAAAGGATGAGGGATGCGGAACACCCGCATGCCTCACCCGCCAGATACTGAGCTGCCTGTTTATGTGCAGGCAACTGTCAGCATGCACGCAACACTGCTGGTAACAAGCTGTACTGTTGTCTGAAACGGTGAAGGTGCATGGGCATACCTGCCAATGCATCCAAATCCAAAGCGTGTGGGCTCCTCAGATGTGAAAAACAGCACCTCAATGGGCCTGTTGGGCTTGAAGTCGGCTTTCTGCAGCCCCTTTACAGCCGCAATGGCCCCCAACACACCCACAGTGCCATCATACATGCCAGCGTGGGGAATGGCATCACAATGAGAGCCGGTCACCACCGTTCCTGCAACAACACAGGCCACACGCTGAAGCACTCCATCAAGAACAGCCTGCTCAGAGTGAATGCCGTAGCATCAACACAGTACAGCGGCATACTGGCAATTTTGTGGTTGACCAACAAGCAAGCAAAGAAGTAAGCTGGCTGATCCTGCATCCAGGTAGCTTGTCAGTGCTGCCACCTGAACACTGTTGACGCAGCTTCACTGGCGGGCCAGATGCTCCTGATGGACAGGTTGAGGTCTTGCTCAGCAGACTAGCAGCATTTAGATAAACTGAGCACCCAACGTGAAAGCTTTCTGTGATGTAGCTTTGTCAGCTGCATGGTATTGGCACAGGATTTGCTAAAATGCTCGTGGATGCACGCAACTTTGCTCTCAATACCACATGTACAGGTAAGTGCCAGCACCTGCTTCAGCATCGGAGCCTGCCCATCGGCCCCAAATGTTGCCCATAGGGTCTTCACGAATAGTCATGCCAGCCTCAGACATTAGCTCCATGACAAATCTGCAGAAACCTCACAAACTACTTCTTGAGCCGAACTTACGCAGGAACGTAGTTTAACGCACATCAGTAGCCAAGATCACAAGACCATCACAGCTCTGCGTATACTGATGCGTGGCGTACTGTCTGGCCCGCATGTCGTTCTCTGTGAACAGGATGCGCGTAACTGCAGGTGCTGGGTCATCCGAAAATAGCGACAGCCTCTCCAGCTGTGAAAAGAGGAATGTTGTTGCCGATACTCAGATATTGCACGCGGCGTACTCAGGTGCGCGAGTCGTGACACTAAGTGTAGTGTAATGTGTTGCCCTATTTAGTCGTATACCTGTGAAACAACGTCCTGGCCGTTGACGTGCTGTAAGCCTTTCAGATCCGCTGACACCGGACGTGCTGCAAACCAGAGCAACACTAATAGCTGACAAATATGCAGCAACCGTTTATCTGATTCCATGCACACTACACAGACACGGTCGGACTTGAAAATGACGATGCGCTGGGTTGCGCGCGTAATAGGTGACCAATGAGAACACCGCCTGCTGTCACAGACTGTCGCGGATTGTGGCACGATGCGATGTCGTGCCTTGAGCAGACTCTGATTCAAAGGTCACTAAAGCGTAATCCGTACGACGGACAGGGTAATAACAAATACGGACAGGGTAATAACAAACACGCAGCGATATTACAAACCCCCGCACACAATTAGTAACTTAGTATGTTTCGCACGACCCTCTGCCATATCGCAGAGTAGGTATCGCAGGGTATCGCACCTGAATAACGCATATCGCAATATCGCACAGCGTTTTCCCAGCCAGATGATGGGCGATGAAAACGTCTGAAAATGACGTGAGCAGCAGCGCATCTGATTCTGGAGCAGTAGGCAAGCTGCCTGATGCTTGCTGGCACGTTTTTGACAAAGTATGTGAGCCTGATGCTCTTTCACAGCTGTACATGTTTGGAATCACAGCTACTCCAGACAATTTAACTTTTTGCTGGGTCTCAGCTGGAAACTTGCTCACTTGGTGCGTACAGCTCAAATAAGCACTTGAAAATTTCTCTGATCAAAAACGCCTCAGGGGATCAATAACGCAGGGATATCGCAGTATCGCACAATTAGTAATTATTTTCGCACGAGGGCAAATGATATCGCTGCGTACCCTGACGACCGAGAGCAGACTTCCCAGCAAAAGCACGAGGGAAATCCATCAATTACACTTCTTGTCTTTAGGACTCATCAGGGGGAGTCAATTGACAACAACTGGGAAAGCAATACACACTAAGCACTGAATGTTCAAGGCGTTCGACAAAAAAGCACCAAAGAAATTGCTGGAGTGATGCTGTAATGAAGGAGGGCGCTAGTACCGCAATGCCGCATGCTCTACACTAATCTAGCTCTACAAAGTTCAGAAGTCCAGCTACAAGTGGACTGGCCAAAACAGATTGTCTTTGAGCAAAACAAGTCTTGAAATAACTGCCTACCACAGTGGGTTGGTCACTAGCCAGAAATGTTGCTACTGAAGATGAAGCCTGATGGAAAAGGTGGCTGTAATAGTACTGCTGACGTATGTGACTGTATGTGGGGCAGTCCTAGAGAAAATGTTGTTCATCCTCTACTGAGCCAGACATGCACACAAGACAGACCCTGTCCTCTCTGCTGCAATGTTTGCTATCTTTGCCAAAGTCAACATGTAGGCCATGGCAACCATGGCAACCACACCTCAACCTACTGGATAATCTCCTGTTGGGATAGCATCTGACAGTAGACAAATTGTCAGAGTACTGGTAATCTGAATGATTGACTTTGTAGACAGTCCTATAGAGTTGCAAGCTGCTATGGTCTGTGTCAAAAAAAGAAGGTCCTCCAACCCAGCGCGCTATTTCTCGCTCAACAATGATGGAAATGTCTAACTTGTCATACACAATCTGTTACCCATGTGTCTCAGTAAACCGGCGCACATCAGATCTCCAATTGCCTGAAAGTGCTTCAACCCTATGAGGAGGGTTGATGTCCCAAAAACCATAAATCAATGCAAGTTTGTCAAGCCGGCTGTTTGGTAGAGCACGAACTCGGTTGTGGTAACGCAAAATCTGCTGCCAAAAGTGAATCTGTAAAGGGAAACGTCCAAATTCTGCAAGCACTATTTGGTTGGTAGTGCTATTTCTTACACCAAGCAATTGCTTCAGAAACTGCCTATATACCAGTTCAGCTTTTGCCCCTAATTTGAGATTGACTGCCCAAACTTCACAAGAATAGCTCAGAATGGGTAACACCAAAACGTCAAGCAGCCTGCATAGCTGCAAACAGCAGGATCAGACAGATGTAGGGAGATGCAGCGCCGTCGCATGACGTGCACTGCCTTTTTTGCAGCAGCCACTAGTTATTCGATGCCATATGCCATCTTTTTGGTGGCATGAAACACAAAGCCAAGGTAGCTGTACTCATCATGTTGCTCCACAGTTGTGCCACTGAGACAAACTCCTTGCAGTCAGACTTGCGGGCCTCATAGACCACAACCTTCGTTTTGCTGAGGTTGACTGTGAGCTGGCATTGTTCCCAGAAGCTGGCCAGTGCATCCAGTTGTTGCTGAAGTCCCTGAGTGGAATATCCACTCCATATAGTGGACATCAGAATGGGTCATCGGCATACAACAATAGTGGGACTAAGATGCCGCAAAGGCTGGTGCATCAATGCCAGCAGTCTCCAAGAGATGCTTTTCTAGTCCATCCACATACAATCCGAAAAGTGTCGGGCTTCAGGGACATCCTTGCTTGACTCCCATAAGACATCTGAAGATCTCAGAAAGTCCTTCGGATGTGTGTACTGCAGCGCTGTCGTGTGCATGCATAGACTTGATGATGTCCAAAACCCTCCCTTATACACCCAGGTCTTCTAGCACCTGCCACAGCAAAGCACGCGGTACAGTGTCGTACTGTAACGCTTATTTGAAGTCCACAAAACAACAATACAGCTTGCCACTTTCTCCCTTCTGCCTAGCCTGTTTCTGCTTTCCTATGAGTGACCTAAGAACAAAACTGTTGTCAGTTGTGCAATAGTTATTTCGAAAGCCTGCTTGGCCTCTGGCTTTGACACCATGCTCCTCAGCCCGTGAAGCAAGCCTGTGCTTTGTAATCATTGCAAACAGCTTAGCGAACACTGGTCCTACTGTGATGCCCCTGTTGTTGCTCACGTCAGACTCCCGACTTAAACCCTGCTGTGATCATACCAACGGACAAACATTCAGGGATCGAATAGCTGTAAAAGGCAATCGTGCAGCAGGTCACCACCATCAATGACCATATCTGCAGAAACACCGTCAATGCCGGGACTCTTGCCCCGCTTCAGCTTTTTAATGCAAACGTGCAACTCTTCTGGCAAACATGCATACACTCATGACCGTCTTGCCGGCGCGCACGGAGCATAGCCACATGGATCCACGTGCTTCCGAGGATGACCGAGAGCTCCAAAGCATCCTTGATCTATCGGGATCCAGAGTGAAGCAACTGTGCGCATATTGTAGACGCAAGCAATGTTACACGAAGCTCAGGCTAGGTCGTGCCAGTTGATCGTTTCACCGTGAAATTCGGCCAAGAACTACGAATGGACACACACCTGAGTCGTTCGATCCACTCCGCAGTCCGGGGCAGATGTCTGGCACCATTACATTGCTATTCACACTGTCGCTTGTGCAGCAATCAATCAGCCTCGTCTTCAGGCTCCGATTATGTCAGTGCGCTGCCGAACCGTACCCAGCGTCGCTCTCGGAACGCACAGCCCCTGCGTGCCGCAGCGTCCCCTGTTGCTGGACTGGTCAGCGAAAGAAAGGCCACAGAAAGCCTGAAAGAAGCACTTCAGCCACGTGGCCCTGTCAAGGATCTAGGGTAGAGCCAGTCACATACGCAGCTGATCTTTGACTGAGGTGCACTTCCACTTGTTTGAGTGTGTTGTATGCAGCTTTCCAAGAGACTTTGAGTCATACTACAAACTGGAGGAAGAAATTGGGAAAGGTGCCTGGGCTACAGTACAGCTGGCTACCGAGCTGAAGACAGGAGACAAGTAAGCACCTCTCATCAGCTCGCACAGTGACAAGCATCGTCACCTTTTTTAATGTGTTATTAAACAGACAATGGTGCCTGTAGACGAGCTGTCAAGGTGCTCGAAAAGTGGACAAACAAAGATGGCACCATAGAGGAGGGCTTTGCTGTCCGCATAAAACGAGAAATTGCCACATACCAGATAATGTCTGGCAGTTTGAATGTTTGCTGTTTCTATGGGGCTTACGAGACAGACAAGCATCTGTACTTGGTAACAGAGCTGTGCACAGGTACATCTTGTCACGTCATCCACTAACCTGCCATGCCTGTGAAAGACCGTTGAGCCCAGTTGATCACCATCGTACATATTGTTTGTTGCCATAAAGCCATTTCCTCATCAAGCGATTGTGCTGGAACACCTCTGTCAATTGTCACTTACAGCACATCATAGCCGCAACTGCGATATGCATCGTTGCGCTGTCATACTGCTGCATTGTGTTATTGTCAGCGAGAAATGCCATTGGAGCAAAAAGCAGAGAAGGCATGTCATGACCATGCAGGCGGGCAGCTGTGGGAGAGAGTTGAGGCTGGCAGATTTTCTGAAGCTCAAGCTGCTCGAATCATCAGAGAAATTCTGCAGTTGCTGGCTCAAGCTCACAGCCGCAACATTGTCATTCGTGACATCAAGCCAGACAACCTGCTGTTCCTGGACCACAGCCAGGACGCACCTCTCAAAGCAATTGACTTTGGCATTGCCACCATTTGCACTCCGGATGACATTCTGCAAGAACGCTGTGGTGAGCTCTGCAACTTCTTGACGACTCACCTAGTGTTGGCTGGTGTTGTGCTTACAAGGGTGACCATGCCCGTTGTCATGCACCTGGCACCTTGCCTGCTAGAATCTTGTTCTGCTTTGTTTTCAGAATGACCACAAGCTGCTTCTACACACAGCTATGATGGGTGTCATTATCACTGTGACATTTCTTTAATATGCAATGCCTCAAAGTGTCATGATAGCCGGCTGTTGAATTGTCATGGCAGGCCCTTCTGCTTTTGCAGCATAAACCGCTGGCATGCATAGCAACAGGCAGACACTACTATGCACACCAACAGCCTTTGCGCCGGCACTGGCCATGATTTGTGCATTTTGCTTCATGCAGGATCTCCAGTGTATGTAGCCCCTGAGGTTCTTCAGAAGAAGTATGGGCAGAAGGCAGATGTGTGGAGTGCTGGCATGGTGGCCTACCTGCTGCTGTGTGCCCGCCTGCCATGGAAAGGGGACCAGTCCATCACCACCTCCGACCTCTATGTCTCCATGGGTGATGGCAAGACCTTCAACAGAAAGGTGCTGCTCATGCACATTCAACGCATGTCACATGTCTTTCGCCAGCCACGCTCAGCCTTGTTTACCTCCCTGTCCCGACTCACCTGCACATCTAGTCTCTCTGATCATTGGCGTATATCGATGAGCAGAAGCAGACTAGAGGTTGCTGGGTGCACCCAGCAGTCAGCTCAAACTCCTGTCACTGAGATCAAGTGGCAGCTTTGATCATACCATGCAGGGTCTAGCCAACTTTAGGATCTGTGAGTTGCTCTCTCAAAGATGTGCTTTCTGTCTGCAATTTCAAGTCAAACATTGCACAACCTTGTCTGTTGGTACAATGGAACAGTCAATGAGGTCTTTGCAACTTCAGAGACCATGTGTCATGCGCACATAAAGTTTTGGTGTTCCGCTTATGTGTGTTCTCCACCTTCAACTCTCGACTTTTAGCGTTTCCATTTGTCTGCTTCTGTTGCAATAACACATTTTGGTTTCAGACCGTTTGCAAGCCTGTGTGCAATACTGGCAGGATGCCTTTTCAGCCCTTATGTTTTCGGAGCTGGACTTTGAGTGCCCGCCCTGGCCACAGCTGTCACCAGACGCCAAGGACTTTGTGCAGCAGTTGCTGATCAAGGACCCTGCCAAGAGGGCTTCTGCCCTTGAAGCTCTTGATCATCGGTGCGCAGCTGTGCTGTCTGTTTGACTATCTGTCTGTCTGCCTGCCTGCTGGCCAATGTGTCTGCCTGTTGCCTGTCATCTGTTTGACTGTGTGATGTACATAGTGCTGTGCCTGTGTGTCAAGCTGAGTTCGATGCCAGACGCAGCAGCTTAGAACCAGCGCAGATATTGCAGAACTAAGCAGCTGTTTTGCAGCTTTGCTGTGCACAAAGGAAGACTCAAGATACAGGAAGTCCATTTGTTTCTGCAACATTTGCAACAGCTACCGTAAGCTACTATGTATGGTATGCAGCAAAGGTTGCCCTGCATGCTTTTCTTCTTGTAACGACAGAACCTTGGCTGCACTTACAACTTTCTACTTTTGTTCTTGTAGCATGTGTGCCAATGCTCAAAATGTGTCACAAGGTGACAAGCAAAAGGGTCTGACAGTTGATCTGTCCTTTGGGCAGGTGGCTGCTTCCCGAAGGCACAGCTTCTATGCAGCCTTTTGACACCACCATTGTACAGCGCCTGCAAAACTTTGGCACTTTCAGTCACACCAAGAAGGTGAGACTCCTCTGCTGGCTGCCACGGGCTACATGCATGCTGACTTTCTCCTTCCCTTTGTGTCTCTCCAACCGCCACCATAAACTTGTGTAAACAAACTTCAGACCTTCTGCACAGCTGCGTGTTGTGTTGTTCAGAAATCATTGTGCGTGCAGGTTGCAATGAGGGCAGTTGTGGGCAGCGCAGCAAGTAATGAGTGTGTGGCGTGCAGGTTGCATTGAGGGCCATTGTGGGCAGCATAGCACATGATGACTCTCTGGTGAGTGAGGTGAGAGAGGCCTTTGAGGAGCTTGAGCATGGTCATGCAGGCAGCGTCAGCAACTCCATCCTCCTCCAGGTACACACATGCTCACCCTTTCAAACCTCTGCCTTGATTTGACCATAAGCACAAAGCGGCACAAGGTCCCCCATGCCAGGTGGCTGTGCACTCACTACTTGCTTGTGTTGTGGGCCGTGTTGCCACCCACTTTGCCCAGTAGCCTTCATGCGCGCCATTCTTTGCAACACTGTTCATGAGAGGACTGTTGTTTACCATTGCTGCTGCATACATGTATGTTCAGCTCGCCTGGTACTGTAAACGAGCCACCTGCCTACAGATACCAGTATGCTATTCACAATGGCTGAGTTGAGGCTGTACTGACGTTGATTGACCCTGGCAGTGCAGCTGAATGTTGTCATTCCCTCCCTTTCTATGTGCGTGGCTACAG
>JAABUK010010453.1_pt1 | contig 12383 bp, 5 predicted proteins | sample 5559141 | NCBI WGS metagenome assembly JAABUK01 (sample SAMN10711869, study PRJNA513367) | rock metagenome | isolation source: Antarctica rocks | place: Antarctica: Victoria Land, Pudding Butte nord | collected 2016-01-03
TCTGCCCACTAGCAGATCGGGATAAACATTACTGCTCTGCACCAAGCAGATCAAACTCAGGCCCACGATGCAGTATCCCACGACAGCTACCACCCGCACACCGATCCGGTCGCTGAGTAGTCCCCATAGCGGACAAGCGAGGAGCGCTAGTAGCTCATCCGCGAAGCCCAGCGTACCCACTGCATCGCCGACGTCCTTCTTCTGCCCGATGACATCAGTGACGACGAAGGATATACTGCTGTTCAGGAAGACGAGGAAGGCGATGCTGAAGAGTGCGATGCCGAGGAGGTATGTCGTTGCTTGAAGCCGAGTCGCCGTCAACGTCGGGAAGATGCGAGGTGGCATCTCGTAAGAGTTCTCAGTTGTTGTTGCTGAATGACTTGAGATGGTCGAGTTCGAGGGTAGGTGAGGTTGCACGGCTCAAGTTCACTTGGGACGGGTGCTGGCTTTATGCAGCCTCCAGTCTGGTCTCAGGTAGAGCCTTCTCATGATATAGAGGAGACCTGCGCGTGCGACAAACAAGTCCAAGGTGGAGGGCAGAAGGAGGTGTAGTGCAAAGTAAGATGCGGCTCTGTTCCCGGAGCTGGAGAGAGTTTGAGCTTGGGCCAATGACGAGCTTGTGTGAACGTGGAAGTGACAGTCCAAGAAAAACACTTCGATGAAGGTACCTTAAAGAAGGTACGGTACATTGGCGACTTGAGAAGTGTGTGCATGCCCGCTTCCAGAAAATCATACTCGTAGTATACAGTAAGAAGAAAATGTTGCTACCCCAGCCATAGAGCCTCGTCTCCACGGAACAATGGTGATGCCGCTACAGCGAGTGATCTGAGTACGAGCAGTGTTGCCATTGCGCAGGAGAGCGGTACTGCTGGTACATCGCTTCAACCCAGCAAATCACCCAACTGATCCACATAAGCACTAGGAACCACCTGTGCACCCTCATCCAAGAACTCCTCCTTCTTGCTCACCCCCGTCAGCACACACAACGTCCCACCGAGCTTGCCCTCAATACCAAATTGGATATCAGTATTGAGCCTATCTCCAATCATACAGGCCTTCTTCCGATCGAACTGGAACTTGCCCTCAATAGCATCCATCATCGCCTGGCTCGGCTTGCCCAGCGCCAACGGCTGCTTGCCTGTAGCAGTGATAAGCGGCGCCGTCGTCGCACCTGCGCCAGGGAATAGAGACCCAGCGCTCGGCAGTGAGGAGTCGATGTTCGTGGCTAGGAACTTTGCTCCGCGATTGAGGTATGCCATGCCGAGCGAGTACTTGAGGTAGCTTGGGTGGAAGTCAAGGCCAGTAAGGACGACGCCGACTTCATCGTCTAAAGCGCTGCCGTTGGCGATGCTGGTGTAGTCTTCGGGAGTAATATCGCGCAGTAGCGACTTGTCTGTGCCGCCGCAGTAACGGACGTTCTCGGACTGGAGTTCTTGCTCTACGCCGGTCTCTCCAAGGACGTAGACTTTGTTCTTGGGAGGCTGGAGTTTGAGGATGCGGGAGATGTAGATTGCTGCGCTGTAGCTTGAGCCGAAGACTTCTTCCTGCAAAGTGTCAGCAGAGTTGAATGGCATTGCGCAGCAGAGAGACATACCTCCTGAGCAGTAATGCCCATCTTATCGAACTTCTTCTTGTAATCGGCCCGAGATTTCGTGCTGTTGTTCGTGACGAAGACGAGCTGCTTGCCTTTGCTTCGCAGCATATCGATCGTCTCTGGTATACGCGGGAACAGAGTGTCCCCAGACCATAGCACGCCTGGTAGTTGGGACCTGTCAATCGTAGGCTCACCAGAAGCCTGGGAAAGCATGGCTATGAGATTTAGGATACATACCATCGCAATCGAACAAAAACACCTACAAAAGCTCAGTACACTTACCTGTGCCATTTTCTACAGGGAAGCAAGCATACATCAAACTTATCTATGAACTCATCTATACCAGCTTTATCGCCGGTCAGGTACTTCGGGACACTCATCTTGTTGGCGATGGAACGTGATCTGAATGGATATCGCCTGCCGAAGACCGCCGAATAGGTAGTGGTAGCTTGCCGTAACCAAGGGTCTTACGGAGCCGATTTGTGTAGAGAACGGAGCATGCAAGGTCGACTACCGGTGCATGGTGGTACAGGTGAAGTGAAGTCAAGATCTGCCCGGACCGTTTGACGCCGAAGTCGGCTCTGGAGCAACTGGGAAAGTCAAGCCTCGATTGACGAACGAGGGACGAGAGACTGGAAATATCATATAGAGAGCTCTGGGAGAACCAACGCGTGATCCATTCTGTACACTGAATCCACCTCACTCCAGTGCCGTCCAGCAACGCTAATGCTCATGCCCCCACCAAGGTATCGATATGCCATTACCAATGCATGCCTGTCCCGAACACCGCGCTTCCAGAAAATACATAGACAGCAAGATTCATCAGTCATCAAGATCCACTCCCAAGCGACACCACATCACCGCTTCCACCTAGCGAATGACACCCCACTCGCCCACAATACCTCCTCGACCGCCCTTCTCCCGCTTGCTAAAGCAGTCCCAGAACCGGAGTGTCTCGTCGCCCGCACCTGTGACAATGGTCTCGCCTTTGGGATCCATGCTCAGGTACAGCACGCGGAAGGTGTGGCCGGTCAAGCTGACGACTTGCTGCATGGAGGGGTACTTCCAGATGTTGATGGCGTGCTGGGAGTAGCCGTGCGTACTGACGATTTCTGACGTCTGTGTCGAGAACAACAGATTGCAGACTTGGCTGCCAGTGTCGAAAGAGCGGATGAGGTGAGGGCTGGGTTCGTCTCCGACAGCCAGAGCGGTCGAGGAGAGGCCTAAGCCATTGTTCGTCTGCTTCGGAAGGAGATTCACTGGCAGGCCGTTCACGCCCACAGGTTCGTCTTCGGACAAGGTGTTCCAGAACTTGATGCATCGATCTGCTGTGCCGCCTCCAGACGCCAGTAGGCCTCGCTGGTGCGGACTCCACGCTATCGCCTTGACAGCAGCTTTATGGCCACCCTCTTCTTCGCCCCATCTGTGCTGCCATCGCTCTTCAAATTGGTCCCAGACGAAGATTTTGTTGTCGTTACCGCCGCTGGCGAGCTGCTGGCTGTCGGAGTTCCACTTAAGACCACAGACTTCCTGTTTGTGTCCAACAAGCTTGCGAAAGTAGTGTTGCTGCGTTCGCACGTCGCGGTGGAGAATGGTTCGATCGCGAGAGCCTGATGATAGGACGTGCGCGTTCCAAGCCAGAGAGCTGATTCGGTTGGTGTGTCCTGTCATGGTCCTGACCTTACGCTCAGTGTTGGTGTCGTAGATATACAGGTAGCCTTTATTCGAGCCAATGGCCAGGTTGAAACCTCGCTGTATCCAGCCCACACTTGTGACTTTGTCGCCTTCGAGCTTGCACAGCAGCTTCACTTGGCCCGTCTCCCGTGACCAGAGGTATACGCTGTCATCCAGCCCCACTGCGAGGATATCGTTGGGGCCCCAGTCCACCAGGTTTAGGTAAAAGTCGTCCTGCAAGTCTGGCGCATCCAGTACCTTGTATGGGACTTTGCTCACTGCTCTTGGTGTCTTCCGAGGTGACAAAAGCATTGTTTGAGAAGAGTGTTTCACGGGCGAAAGACTGTATATCTCCGATCGTGCATTTATGTTCGGTCCTCGCTCGCTTCTCGAGGTCGATCGGGGTGTGAGTGATTGCGTTGGGTTCGCGCCGTAGGAGAAGAGGTTCTTGTGGGGTGTGGATGGTGTCAGACTTGGCCCTGCTTGTATCGACCCATTAGCGGGAGGTGTCTTAGACCTCGGTCCTGGCCCTCCCGGCCCTTCATGCGACTGTGGTATGGCTTGCGGGACCTCGTTGTCGAACATTTCGGAGCGTAAGAGACTCGAATATGTCCGGTTCGCATCTCTCCGTTGGAAGTTCAGCTCGCTCGAGTGGACCTTCTTGTGGCCTTTTGACGGTGTCGCAGGTGAGCCGTCCTCATGCAGCAGGTTGTAGCTCGCATGTAAATCCTGGCCTGAGCGATTGGGTATGAACCTGTCGCTGCCTCCACCGCCGCCATTCTGCACCTTCTGTCGCTTCCTACTCGGGCTGCTGCCAGTGGGTGTGATGGACCGTGCCGCTGATGTGTCCTCCACCTGCTGTAGTGCTTTGTTCAAAGCTGCCACTGAGACTGGCCGGCTTGCACTCCGTTCACTGTGTTGTCGCTTTCCCGTGATCGTCGGGGGAGTTTTGCTTCGAGGTGGTGATAATGGAAGGGGTGTGGGTGCTTCTTCTGTGTCCATGGTTGGTGATTGTTCCATTGGAGCGAATCGTAGCCGATGAGCGTGCTCGTGCGATTGTGTATACGTGGTAGGAATACGAAGCGAGTGCTGCAGCTCCTCGCATCGCCGAATAATGCCACTAGTGAATGGATACCTCTCGGTGAAGTGTCGGTGGAATGTGTTGACTGCCCGTGTTTGTGCTCGATGTGTCGTTGCCGTGTGAAACTCGCAGGAGACGGCTAGATCCGCGCCGTTTTCGCCGGAAATGACAGGTCGACTCCTTGATATCTATCTCGACTCTCGACTCTCCCGACTGAGATGTCTCGCAGTAGAGAGATGAAGACAGCAAAAGGTACGACGGTCTCACGTGAGTCTTGTTGATGCGCGGTCTCATTCATGCGACCGAACACGCCATCACGAATCTGGTCGAGAGGTCAACAAAGGGTCTTGCGGACGTCACAATACCAATGAGGTACAACACAAAACTACAAAGCTACTGCAGTGGCTTGGGATGCCGGAAGACGCGTGCGATACATGTCGGCGCCAGAAGATCCAGAAGACTCGCCGTTGAAGGCTTCATAGGCTGAGCATGTCTCCGCGCTTCGGGCTGTGTTTCAGATCTGGATCTTGAACAGGAAATCTCGCGTATATCGAGGCTTGCGTTCAGCATCAGACTACAGCACGATAGCACGACGATGCAACTGTCAATACACGCATTGACAAGGACCTCGTACTAAGCCGAAATCTGCATGCTTTTATGCCTGCATGCACATGATTCTTGGCAAAAATAGCGAGAGCCTCGATATATGCTACGAATCCGTTCGTCGTCCCACCAGGGCATGCGATTGAACATTTTCCTGCATATCATGAATACCTGGCTGCAATATCGCTGATAAAGCTTCCCCAATCTGAGTCTTGGAGCTTCTCCAACGTGGCTTACTACACTCCGAGTTAGGAAGCTCCATCATAGGATGTTGCCTCATCCTTTACCAATATCACTACGCTTGTAATCGAGCCTCCACGCGGGAAACTTCTCAACCAGACAGCATGTAGCTAACGTATCAACGATGATGGATGCGTTGAGCTGCCAGGAGTACATATATGCGGCTTGGCCACCTTTGGTCCTGAAGTCAACTTGATCTTGTCCCCGGCGAGCCAACTCTTCTCCCACCTCTCCAGCTTAATCAACCATGACAGACACACGACCCTTAAGCCTAATAACAGGCGGCTCAGGCTACATCGGCGCCCACACCGTCGACAACTTCCTCCGCCATGGCTACTGCGTCCGCCTCACCGGCCGCAGCTCCTCGTGCAAGCAAATGCTCGCCACCCACCACCACTACCGTGACGTGATCGAAACAGTGATCGTACCCGACATCACCACACCAGGGGCCTTCGACTCCGCCGTCCAGGGAGTCGACGGCGTTATTCACCTCGCCTCCCCCTTCTTCCACAACTTTAAAGATGTCGAGAAGGAAATGCTTCTGCCAGCAATCAACGGCACCACGGAGATCCTGAAGAGCGTGGCGAACCACGCTCCAAAGGTCAAGCGAGTGGTGATGACGTCTTCGATCGCTGCGATTGCGGATTTTAGCAAGGGTTTGTGGCCTGGGCATGTGTACGAGGAGTCTCAATGGAGTCCGGTGACGCTCGAATCCGCCAAGCAGAATCCGTCTTCTGCTTATGCGTATGTCGTGATGATTAGCTAATCGATTACACAATTTGCTGACAAGTTAACAGTGGCAGTCAGAAGCTAGCAGAGAAAGCAGCGTGGAGTTTCGTCGAAACCGAGGACGTGAAATTCTCCCTTGCCACGATTTGTCCAATGATGGTATACGGTCCGCACCACCCTGGCTCTGTCTCCCTCTCGCATCTTCCTACGTCAATGACAGACATCTACAAGCTCATGGATGGATCGCTCTCCGAGGCTCCTACAACTTTCCTGCCCGTCTACGTCGATGTTCGGGACGTTGCCGAAGCACACAGATTGGCCTACGAAACGATAGAGCCCGGCAGATTCGCAGTCTCTGGTGGGAACTTCACGAAAGGCGAAGTCTGCAAACTACTCCGGAATGCCAACCTGGGTCTCGAGGATCGTGTGCCTTGGAAGGGACTGGATGCGGAAGACGACTTAGAGTCGTATACTGTTGACACTTCGAAGGCTGAGGAGGTTCTTGGTCTGAAGTTTCGGTCTTTTGAGGACACGATGTTGGATATGGCTAAGGCGTTCCTTGCGCTGGAGAAGAGGAGAAGCTCTGATGTCGTAACCTGTAGTCGCACCTTTCACAGCTCCCATGATAGTACGTTCAACTGTTTCTTTGCTCCGTTCTTCTGCTGGGGCTCAGCAAAGGCGCCTCCTGGCCGAAGGTTCTTGAACGCGTTCGCGAATTCTCCAAACCCACCCGTGTTGTCTCGAGGAACCTCTCCTCGCGGCTTGTTGTGTTGCTGCCGGGGTGGCTGCAACGGGGTGGCTTTCGCGAGTGCTCTTGGTGGAAGCTCAGTCCCGCTGTCTAAGCCGGTGTCGGTCGCTGGCGATCTGAGTGTCGACTGATCGCGCAATCGGCTAGATGAGATGCTGGTGCGTTCTGGATCCGTCATAGTCGCACCATTCCTCTCATCCCATGGTAGCTTTCTGCCTGACGAGGGCGTGGAAGCACAGCTTGTAGCGCCACCATTCGTGGGCTGCTGAGCGTACTTTGCGAACACGGAAGGCTGCTTTGTAGTTCTCGAAGTGCTCGTAGCTTCTCTCATTAGTCGAACCGCACTCATCTCCTGGTGATCTGCTGTGCGATCGAGTGAGAATCCAGCTTGTGATGAAGATCTTCCGAAGAGCTGTGCTGCGTCCGGATCAGCTACTGGCGTTGCGATATGCTTCGGAAACGTTGTGCCTACATTCGATCGCATTGCTAAGCCGATAAAGCCGGCGTTGTTGGGACTGGTTTCTGGAAAGACATCCGCGATTGCTTCTGAGAAATCAGAAGGTCTCACCGCGTCGTCGGGTCGAACCTTTTTATAGGCGTTGTATACTTGTGAGAAATTGAAAGGATGTTGGCGCGAGAGTACGTAGTTCTGCTTCAGCCTTGAGAACGTCTTAGCGAACATGAAGATCGAGGTTGCAGAGGGCGGTGGTTCTGGACTCACCAATCTTGTCGACGCGCCTGGGCGAAATGTTCCCGTCGTTTCTGCCTGTGCACCATGCTCGGGTCCTGCTCAAGTGTGCGTGGTACACTCACGTCGATGTCGTCGTCAAGGATGACGATCGGTGTGTTGGAAGGGGTAGTCTTTACAGTTGCCTCCTGCTGAGCATTGACTGGAGTGTGTCGATGTTGCGCGGGCGACATTACTGCTCTCTCGGACGAGTGGGCGGAAGGTTTGGGAACGCGCTGCTTCTGTCGAGGCGGGACGGCAGCCTCAATTTTGGTCTCAGGTGTGCCATCGAGCTGTGTTACGTTACTGGGTCTCCCCTTCGGAGCCGTAGTTGCAACAACGGAAATACCTGAGCGAGCAAGTATTTCCGCAGCTCTGTAGTCGCTAGCGGTTTCACCGGGTATTTTCAGGCCTTGCGGTAGTGGAGGTTTTGGAGGCAGGCTGTGGTTTGTCGAACTGTCATTCGTCGCTCGGCTGCTTGCTGAAACTGACGGCGAGGCTACGGCCGAATGTTTTCGAGAAGAGCCATGGTCGGGGGTAGCTGGTCCGTGCGGTCTAGAAGGTAAACGGTGGCCAGTGGATGTGTTCTGTGGCGGCTGGATATTTCTTGCGACTGACGGCGGAACTGCGGCAGGAAGCTTTCGAAACGAGCCATTGTCGGGTGTAGCTGACCCGTGGGCCCTGGAGGGTAGCCGCTGACCCGTGGGAGTACTCTGTGATGGCTGACTATTCCTTGCGACCGATGGTGAAGCTGCAGCAGAGTTGTTTCTAGACGAACGAGAACCAGGACTCATGTTGACTTGCCTGATGGCTTCGGGATTGGCCTTGAGCAATTCCACTATTCGTTCTTGGATTAGCTTCGGCGGTCGCGTGAGCCCATGCTTCGTCGACATTTCTTGCAACGGAACTTCATTCTGGTAGCCCCAAAGAATAAGCCGATCATCTTCCGCAGTCCAACCTGACGAGCTCCGTGGCCTCTGACTGCCAGTCGATCCAGGCACACCGTCAGGTGAGCGGTCTGTTGTCCTTTGGACGATTGTCGTTTCCGGGACGAGTTTGTACGAGCTTGCTAGGGCGGGTGATGGGGTGGCTAGTTTCATGCCAGAGCTGTTATGTGGCGACTCTATTCTCCGGCGATCGACTACTGGCGAAGCCTGACTATTGCTGTTCATGGTGCTGTCAGGCGGTAGCATCGCCTGGCGCTGTGTCGGACTTTTGTCCCAGCCTGATAGCGGCACATCCTCGTCCTCATCCTCGGAATCTGACACCACACTCGACTCGGACGAGGTGCTCTCACTATCATCGTTTTGGTCTTCAACGTTGTCATTCCCAGGCGCTACCTTGTGAGAAGCGTGTCCATTCAATAGGTTCTGCTGCTTGAGTGCAGCGGAGGCTTCCGCATTCCATCGTTCAAGTAACTTGATAGGCACATTAGGATGCGGCAACTTCTTGCCTGGCAGTGGAGGCCACCAAGATGACTCCTGTTCAAGGAGTTTCCGTTGGTCCTGGGGGATAGGCCGGCGGTGGTGTTGCCGATGGCTTGACTGTTGATTGTGTGTCAATTCTTGGTGAGACGACGCTGACTTGTTCTGTGGCGACGAATGCACTGGATCTTTGCTTGCTGGATGCCCATTTACCACAGTAGAAGCGGGCTCGGGTGCAGGATCTGGCTCTGTCTGGCTCGCCACTAGTGGCGGAGACGCCAAAAGGACACCCGTTTCGGGCTGCGTCACCTGCCGGACGGGTGACTGCAACCTTGGCGATCTTGCAGCTGACACCGGTGGTGGAGGTGGGTCCTTAGCTGAACCCTTGAGTAGACTGAGCATATGCATCGTCTTAGGGTCCACCGCCACCAGCTGTTGCTTCGGTCGAGATGGGCGACTAGTCGGAGATTGGAAGTTGGCAGCCTGAGGTCCTTGCAGGTTTACGCCACTCTCCATCTCGAGGCCATCACTAGACAGGCTGGGTCTTTTGACTTTAGAAGCCGAGATCTGAGTTGCAACAATGCTAGATGCGCCCTGGGTAGGTGCTAATGGCCGTGCAGACGACGGTTGAGACGCGCGTACAGGCGTCTGAAATGGCGGTTCGTTAGGCCGACGACGTTTGCGAATCGGTTCATCAGAAGCTTGTGCCCCAGCTGTGGCATCATCGGATGTAAGGTCGAAGGGCACATACGCTGAGCCTTCGTTGAGCGCATACTGTCGGTTCAGAATCTCGGTGAGGTCGGTGTTCACTATGGAACGTACAGTCTCCAGATCTTCGATTGCTTTCGTGCTCTTGTGCAGTCTGCGAAGGTGATGTTGGTACTCAATGGCATCGACTTTCAGATGAATGAACCCCGTAGGCGGCCCCAGAGGTGTCCCAACGACAATGACTTTGGCGATGGCTACTACATCCCCATTCGTGTCTTCGCTGAGTTTTTCTTCGATTTCAGCCTCGAGTGCTGCAACAGCAGGCCGAGACAGAAAAGCTTTCACGTGCGTGAAGCCATCAGAAAGAAGCACAGTCGCAGGTTGCTCATGTGAAAGTACCTCGAGGATCTGGACGTCAGTATTCGGTGGTAAGTGCGAGGTCTCTGCTACGCTGTAAAAGTTGCTGCCGTCGCTGTTGAAGCGATCGCCTGTCTTGGGTTTCTTTGGCTTATTTTGTGTGGCGCGCTGCCAATCAACGACCGCTCGGAGTTCTTGTTCAATGAACCGGCCGAGCCAGTCTACTGGTGGAGCCATACTGTGTTGATGTATAGTCGGACATGAGCATATTAGCAGAGGTGGAATGTCCGTGGTGGGAGTTTAGACGCGACCACACCACGTCCGACGTGAGGTCTTAGAGCTCTGATTAGGCTCAAACCTTGAATTTAAGCTTGTTTGATAGCCGACGTCCAGCTCGCTCACAATCGCTACTGTGGTATATTTAATGGCCACAGACAAGATATCCATCAAGTCGATGAGTAGGAGCTGGCCCCAGCAAGTGTGAGAGATACCCAGCCGTACTTCCGGTCGAAGGGACTACCACGTTACTTTGGGACATCGAAAAGGCGCACGAATATCCTTTGGATGACATACAGTTGTGCTGGTCTGCCCACCATAGCATATACCATGCCATATCTGGACCGAGCATGCACAGCAGATCGCGTTCTATAGTGGTAGGTAATGGCACCACAACCGCCATCCCCGTCGGCGTCATCTACGCTACTACCATTCCTCGGCGGTAGCGCCAACAGACCTCGACGTGGCTCTCTAGCCCCTATCCAGTCCACCAAGGGCGAAATCGATAAGGGTGTGTTGTCACAGGCACTCGATGATATTCATTCAACGGCGTCCAAGTCAGAAGTGCTGACATCGTTTCACGACTACGATGGAGGGCCTGTGTCTAAGGGCGGGGCGAAAGAGCTGGTCACCAGTGGCGTGAGCGGAGTCTCAGGACTTTATGATAAGTTGAAGCGTGGACTAGGGGGTGGAGCGGCAGCAGAGGGAAGGACGGCGAAGGATGGAGCTGCAAAGGCACGGCCGAAGACGAGTGCGAGCAGAGATAGTGTTGATGTTGAGAGCATACAGAGTAATGCATCTGGTGGGAAGGCGGTAGGGCTTGGGTTGCACGGAGACTCGGCAAGCGTGATATCAAATCCCAGTGCTGCACCCTCGCCGATGCTAGCTAGTCCAGCCGGCACTGGTGGATCACGGGAGCGGACTGGGCACTCGCTAGACTTGCAGAGCGAGAGAGGCTATGCACGTCCAACTCAGATCGAGCAGCGTATTGGCGATGATGTATTTGAGCAGAGGTCCAGCAGTCAGACCACCGCTCAGTCATCTCGGAATGTGCTGGCTCATAGCGATGTAGAACGAGCGAGGAGCGCACTGCAAGACGAAGATCAGAGTACGGCAGCAAGTCAGGCACTAGCGCGCGTGTTATCGCATCACGGCGCTTCCAATGGCGATATCGCGAAGCTCTCTCTTAGCACTGGTGTTGGTAGTAAGGACCAGGCAGGTCTCAGTGGCCTGGACCAAGAGCCACCTTCATTACGGTCCCCACCCGGAGTTACCATCCAGCGTGTGCAGAGCTCACTCAGTCCGATCACAGCGACTCAGTCTCGAGTCACTAATGCTGAGCGACCACCTCTCCCACGGATCGGCGCCCCTCACCTTCCAGGCTACGAACCGTCAAGAGCCTCGTCGACAGATGGTCAAAGCAGCTCGACTACTACTGCTAATGGAGCCAAGCGGCGGAACCTAGACCCATCACCGAATATCAACACCGCTTTGCAACGACGACGGACCGACATGCGACCGCCACCTGTTCCACGGCAACACGGCGAAGCACAATCTCAACTTCCCACTCATCTTCGTCGCAGAGTAATCAGTAAGGCTTTTTGGATGAAGGATGAGAACGCCAAAGACTGCTTCTATTGCGGCCAACCGTTTTCGACATTCAGGCGCAAACATCACTGTCGCACGTGTGGACAAATCTTCGATGCCAAATGCACATCTCTTGTGGCGGGAAGGCCTTTCGGTCAGCCAGGGACAATCAGATTGTGCAGACCTTGCGAATCGATGATTTACGGTGGCAGCGACGACGACAGTACGGTATTCTCTGACGACGGAGCAAGCGTTTTCGAGAGAAGTCCAATGGTCGGCAGGCGGTCCTTCGGCGACGACGACGACGACTTGCACGGGAAGATGGATGGGCTCGATGACCGCTATGGAGATGAAGTCACTACGCCTTCTATCGGTATCCCGGTAAACAGAAGAAACAGAGAGAGCAAGCGAAGGAGTGCCGTGATTGAGTTTGATGCTGCCCCGCTGTCCGCAATGGCTCGTCCGGCATCGTCGCACTCCCTCATGTCACTTGCACGGCGGCCACGATCTTCTAGCCACAAACGCTTCCACTCCCGGCATCAGGTAGTTCGTGGGCTGCGCACTCCCGGAGATGAGCGTGTACCATTCCAGCCGAGATCTATCGGCGAGCATGAGCAGACAGGCACCCTGCCAGC
>JAABUK010010454.1_pt1 | contig 12380 bp, 8 predicted proteins | sample 5559141 | NCBI WGS metagenome assembly JAABUK01 (sample SAMN10711869, study PRJNA513367) | rock metagenome | isolation source: Antarctica rocks | place: Antarctica: Victoria Land, Pudding Butte nord | collected 2016-01-03
GTCGAAGAATCGTTAAAGCATTTTCGTCAAGTCTTTTTTTCGTCCAACTGTGCAAGTTTTTCAACGCGCTGCCCGTGACGCCCGCCCGCGAAATTCGTTTCCATAAAAATGCGCGCCATCTTCGCGGCGAGTTCCGGCTGAATAAAACGCGCCCCGAGACAAAGCACGTTGGCGTCGTTGTGCTCGCGCGCTAACCTAGCGGTTTCTTCGTTCCAGCAAAGCGCCGCGCGCACGCCCGGCACTTTGTTCGCGGCGATAGAAATGCCGATGCCTGAGCCGCATACTACAACGCCGCGCTCTGCCTCACCGTTTACGACCGCATGTCCGACAGCCGCGCCGAAGTCCGGGTAATCGACGCTCTCCAGATTATTCGTGCCGCGATCATCTACCTCGAAGCCTTGCTTCACAAGTTCCTGCTTCAACAATTCTTTGCTTTCGTATCCGGCGTGATCGCTGCCGATAACAATTTTCTGCGGCTTCATAGTGTCCCTGTCCATCAATTATTAAAGATTAGCGGCGGCATCTTTATCGATTAGCCACTCAAGCTTGCCGCCCTCCGCTTGCGGTTGAATCAATTGCGAAGGCAAGCGATTCGTATCACGCTCGCCTTTGATGACTTCCGGCAAACGCGCAGCCTTGCCTGCTCCCGTGATGAGAAACAAAACATGCGCCGCATGGTTGATGGCGGGAGCCGAAAGAGTGATGCGAAAAGTTTGGAATTTTTCAACCCAGTTGGCGGTAGCCCATGCAGATGTTTCCTGCAAAGCCTGTGAGCCGGGAAAGAGCGAAGCCGTGTGCCCGTCGTCGCCCATGCCGAGCAGCACAAGATCAAAACGCGGCCATTGTTCTTCTTCAAAATAGCCGCGCAATTCGTCTTCATAAAGGCGCGCATTGGCAACGGCGTCGCCATCGCCGACCATGCGATGAACGTTCTGCGGCGGGACGTGTACGCGCGCTAACATCGCTTCATTCGCCATTCGGTAATTGCTTTCAGCGTCATCCGGCGGCACGCATCGCTCATCGCCGAAAAAAATGTGTACCTTCGGCCATTCGATTTGATCGCGGTATTCGTCGCTCGCCAGAAGTTCATAAAGCTTTTTAGGCGTCGAACCGCCCGCGAGCGCAACGCTGAATTTTCCGTTCGCGTTGGTTGCTTCACGCGCGATTTCAATGAATCGTTCGGCGGCGCGACGCGCGACTTCTGCGCCGTCTTCGCACACGATTACTTGCGGAGCGCTCGCTTTGTTTTTCCCGACTGCTTCCATAGAAGTTGCCCTTAATAAAGTGCGCTGCGCGCCGCGCCGTAAAGCGCTGTTTTGTCGTCGAGAATTACATGCACGGGAATGCTCGAATTGAAAGCGTTGAAGCGTCCCTTGTCTTTGAACGCACGCATAAATGTTCCATCCTTTAATTTGTCGATGATTTTCGGAGCGATGCCGCCGCCCAAGTAAAGCCCGCCCGTCGCGACCATCAACAGCGCCAGATTGCCCGCCATTGCGCCGTAAATAGACGCGAACATATTGAGGGCTTTCACCGCCAGCTCTGATTTATTAGTGAGTGCCGCATTCGATACCGCTGCCGTTTTGTTGCCGCCGGGAGCGTCAATTTCCGCACGTAGCCAATCCGGTTCTTCGGCAAATTTTCGGTCACGCAGAAAAGAATAAACATTAAAAAGTCCCGGCCCTGACAGCGCTCGTTCATAGCTGACATGCCCGTTAAACTTTTCCGCTAAATATTGGTAGAGGTCTATTTCGGTTTCGTTGCGCGCGGCGAAATCCGAATGGCCGCCTTCGGAAGCCAGCGGTTGGTAGCGCCCATTATCTCGCAAAATTATTCCGGCCATGCCAAGCCCAGTGCCTGCCGCAATCAACGCGCGATTACCGCCGATTGACGCATCGCCTTCGTTGAGCGTCGCAAGCTTGTCGGGTGTTAAAGCTTCGACGCCCGCCGCCGTCGCTTCCAGATCATTGATTAACTTTACGCGCCCTATGCCAAGCTGCGCGGCCAAAGAATTTGCTTCGACGATCCACGCGAGATTCGGCGTTTCCGAGCGTCCATCAATGACCGGCCCGGCGATGCCGAAGCAAGCGTGCGTAAGATTCTCGACGTGGTGTGCGGCAACAAATTCTTTGAGGATCGCGTTCAGAGAATCATACTTCCCGCTCGGAAAACTCTGCTGCGATTTGACAGCGCCGATTGTTTCGCCGCTCGTTTCAAAAATGGCGACGTTTGTTTTCGTTCCGCCGATGTCTCCTGCCAGAATCATAATTTGTATTGATAAGTTTGGGTGTAGATTTTGTTACTTGATCGAAGCGATCATTTCAGCAGCGGCGGAAACAGCCGCTTCGTAGATTGCATCCCGCGCGAGAAAACTCAGTTCGCGGCTCAAGCGCTGGCCTTCGCTGCGCGCTTCGTAAGCGATAATGCGCCCCACGTTGTGTTTGTCGCCAATGTCCGCTTCGGTCTCCAAACGCTTGCCGTCGTCGCTTAAGCCGACGTAAAACTTTGCGCCATTCGCCTCGCTCGCAAGCGTCACGAAACCGAGCAATCCGTCCGTTTCCTTTTTGCCGCCGCACGCGCGCATCTCAACATTTATCTTATGCCCGTCGCCCGCTTGTAAAGTAAAGCGCTTGGTGTCGCCTTCCTGCGCGAATCCGTTTGCATTGATTGTCCATTTGAGCCTTGATGCGAGCCACCCGACGATCAGCAGCGCATTGGCAGCCAGTTCTTCGCGCGCAATGTCCGGCGCATCATACTCGACTGTAATGCGATCAATCTCATTCAGCAGCGGCAGATAATCAGGCACGTCCCAGAAGCTTGCGATGAGCGTGCGCCATGATGTTAGACGCCCCCAATTAAGATCGCTGGTGCGCACAAAGTCCGGGCGTTCTCTTATCAACTGCGCAAGGCGTTTGAGATCGTCATGCGGATGATCGAACGAGCAGGAATCAATTACAAGACGATCCGCGAGCGCCGTCATGCGATCAAAAAGCTTGTCTTCGTAGTGCGGAATATCCTTCCACCACAAAAAGACCGGCACATCCGGCACAAGCAAAGGCGCAAGCGCGCTTGCCACGGAATTAATCGCCGTGCCTTTCGCTTCAATCGTTACTTGCTCACCGCAGATTTGCTTCAAGTCTTTGCCGAGGTTGCGGCTATGTGATGAAACGCGTGCAGTGAGTCCCGCTTCGCCCGCCGCGTCTTCGGCTGCGACCAAGGTTAGCGCGCGGCATGGATTCTGCTCGAACACTTCGCCGAGAATCTGCTCGACCTCATCGCGTTGTTCGCGCGCCGTCGCATAAACCAACAAGTTAAGCACGCAAGCGCGCGTTACGCCCGCTCCGGCAGCTTCGACTTCCTTGTTGTCGCTGCTTGTTTGCTGCCACAATGCAGACAATTCCTGCTCGATCTTGCCGACATCAATTGCCTTCATCGTCGAAGAAACGACGCCCGCCTGTGTTTCCATAACAACTCCTGATTTGCAAATAGTGAACCGCAAGTAGCAAGAGAAAACTTATGAGTCTATTTACGACTTGCTGTTCTCGATTTACGATTTACTATTCGCCTTTTATGTTCCTTTATGGTCTGCGCCATTGGCGTCCCTGCGCTTCGAGCAAATCGAAGGCAGCTTTCGGCCCCCACGTGCCTGCTTCGTAGTTCGGAAACGGCGCGTCTGTTTTCGTCGCCGCCCATTCGTCCAAGACGGGCATGATGAGTTCCCACCCGCGCTCTGTCATATCGCGGCGCGCATACAAAGTAGAATCGCCAAAGATGCAATCGAGCAGCAGGCGTTCGTAAGCTTCCGCAGACTTTGTGCCGAACGATGAGCCGTAACGAAAATCCATGTTCACGTCGCGTATGTGCGTCACTTGTCCGGGAACCTTCGCGGCAAAACGCAAAGTAATCCCTTCGTCAGGCTGCACGCGTACAATCAATTGATTCGGCACGACCTGTTCCATCATTTCCGCGCCGAACAGATGCAGCGGCGCATCACGAAATTGAATGGCGATTTCCGTGACGCGCTTCGGCAGGCGCTTGCCGGAGCGTATGTAAAACGGCACGCCAGACCAGCGCCAATTATCGAACAGCATCGTAATCATTGCGTAGGTGTCGGTAGCGGAATCGGGCGCGACGCCTTCTTCTTCACGATAGCCGGGAACGATCTGGCCGTTGATCGAACCTGCGCCGTACTGCCCGCGCACGCATTCCGATCTGACGCGCTCCGACGTAAACGCGCGCGCCGCCTGCATCGCTTTGATCTTTTCATCGCGCACGGATTCCGAACTCAAAGAAGACGGCGGTTCCATCGCTACCAGCGAGAGAACTTGAAATACGTGATTCTGAAGCATGTCGCGCACGACGCCGGATTTTTCGTAATAGCCGCCGCGCCCTTCAACGCCGACAGTCTCCGCATTCGTTATCTGGACGTGGTCTATATATTGACGATTCCAGAGCGGCTCGAAAATGCTGTTGGCGAAACGAAAGACCAGCAAATTCTGGACGGTTTCCTTGCCGAGATAATGGTCTATGCGATAGACCTGCGATTCATCGAGGTATTGCAGCACATGGCGATTGAGCTTTTGCGCGCTATCGAGGTCTGTGCCGAAGGGCTTTTCGATGATGACGCGCGCCCAATTATTTTCCTGCTTGGTCAATCCGGCAGTCGCCAATTGCTTGACGGCCTCGCCGTAATGCTCCGGCGCAGTCGATAAATAAAACACACGGTTGCCCTGCGTGCCGCGCTCGTTATCAATCTGCTCTAAAAGTTCGCCGAGTTTTTTGTAGTCGTCGGCGTTGTCGATATTGGACGACAAATAATAGAGTCCGCGCGCAAACGAATTCCAGACTTCTTCATCGACGCTTTTATTTTCGGAAAACTGTGCGATTGCCGTTTTCATTTTGTCGCGGAAATCGTCGTGGCTCATCGGCGAGCGCGAGAGGCCGACGATGGCAAACTCGGCTGGCAAAAGTCTTTCCTGCACAAGACGGTAAAGCGCCGGTATAAGTTTTCGCTTCGTCAAATCGCCCGACGCGCCGAAGATCACGATAACGCACGGCGCGGCAGTTCGCTCAAGACGGATTCCCTCGCGCAAGGGATTTTCTAAAATAGTTGACATGATTGATCCTCAAAGAGGAGATGTCAGATGCTAGATGCTGGATGCTAGTGACAGCTATCGCCTGCTGCTCTCGCTAACATCTAACATCCAGCATCTAGCATCTGCTTTACTGTTTCTCCAACATCTGTTCCCACTCCGTGTGTACTGCGCCGCTGCCCGGTTTGTCCGTGCGCTCATAAGTGTGCGAGCCGAAAAAGTCGCGTTGCGCCTGCGTTAGATTGAGCGGCAAATTTGCGGTGCGGTACATATCGAAATAGCCGAGGCTCGAAGCCATGGCGAGCACGGGCACGCCTGCGTTCATCGCTGTGGTGACGGCGAGACGCCAGTTCGGTTGCGCTTCTTCGACCCACGCTTTGAAATCAGGATCGAGCAAAAGATTCGGCAGATCGGCGCGGTTTTGGTAAGCCTGTTTGATTTTGTCGAGGAACTGCGCGCGGATAATGCAGCCGCCCTTCCAGATGCGTGAAATTTCGCCGAGGTTGACGTTCCAGTTCCATTTCTCCGATCCGGCGCGAATCAAGTTCATGCCCTGCGCGTAGGAACAAATCTTCGACGCATACAGCGCATCACGCACAGCTTCGATCATCTGCTTTTTATCGCCGCCGAACTTTCCGCTTTTCGGGCCGCTGATTTCCTTGCTCGCCGCGACGCGTTCATCCTTACGCGAAGAAAGCGTGCGGGCATCAACCGATGCGTTGATCGTCGGAACAACGATGCCGAGATCGAGCGCGATTTCGCTTGTCCACTTGCCGGTTCCCTTTTGCCCTGCTTTGTCGAGCACAAGATCAACGAGCGGTTTTCCTGTTTCCGTGTCTTTAACCCGCAGAATTTGCGACGTGATTTCGATGAGGAACGATTCGAGATGGCCGTGATTCCATTCGTCGAATACGTCCGCCATCTCGTCTGCTTCCATGCCTAGAACGTTGCGCATGATGTCGTAGGCTTCAGCAATTAATTGCATATCGCCGTACTCGATGCCGTTATGCACCATCTTGACGAAGTGGCCTGCGCCGCCCGGCCCGATGTACGTCACGCACGCGCCGTCATCAACTTTCGCGGCGATTGATTCCCATATCGGACGAATTTGCTCATAGGCTTCCTTCGCACCGCCCGGCATTAACGAAGGCCCCCACAGCGCGCCTTTTTCGCCGCCGGAAACGCCGGAGCCGATAAAGTTAAAGCCTTCTGCTTTGAGTGCCTTTTCGCGGCGCTCCGTGTCCATGAAGTAAGAGTTGCCGCCGTCAATAATAATATCGCCCTTTTCCATGAAGGGCTTGATCTGGTCAATTGTCCAATCAACGGCTTCGCCCGCTTTAACGAGCAGGATGGCTTTGCGCGGGCGTTCGAGAGATTTGATGAATTCTTCAGGCGAGTGCGTGCCGATGACTTGCTTGCCTTTGGCGCGCGCTACAAAGTCGTCAACTTTTTTCGGGTCGCGGTTGAAAACGGCAATCGGATAACCGTTGCGTTCGATGTTCATCGCGAGATTTTCGCCCATCACGGCGAGGCCGATCATGCCGATCTTGGCCGTCTTTGTGCTTTGTTCCGGTGTTGCCATTTTCCTGTCCTCTACGTTTGAAAAGCAAAGCGCGAAAGGCTTTGCCCGCCCGGTAAAATTACGACAACCGGGCGGAGTGGTGGACGCGAGGGAATGTAAAAGAAGATGTCAGATGCTAGATGTTAAATACCAGTTAAAACTCACGTCTTCACTAACATCTAACATCCGACATCTAACATCTTTTCTTCAGAGTGTTCCGCGTGATTTCGGAATCGGTGCATTGTTGCTGCCGCTGCTGCTGCCCGCGCCGGTTGCGCCGGAGCGCGGGAGTGCTTCGCCAATCAATTCATGCAAGCGCGTGAGTCCCGCCTTCACATCTGCGCCGAGATCAATGCGAATCGCACGCCGCCCGCGCGAAGCGAGCGAACGAAAATCGCCGAGCGCCTGCGCTTGCTTCAGAGTGCTGAAAGTGTACGGCTGATTCGGAATCGGCAGATCGGTGGTGTCCGGCGCGGTTAGTTGCATAAAGACGCCCGCGTCAGAGCCGCCCTTGTGCAGTTGGCCTGTCGAATGCAGAAAACGCGGGCCGTAGCCTGTCGTCGTCGCGCATTTCGTCGCATCGCGCAGGTGGCCTCTAATATGTTGAATCAGCTTTTCGTGTTCCGGCGTTTCTTCTATGTAATCGAGCATCGCGATGTAGTCGCCTGCTTTGGCGCGCGCGAGATGCGACCTTAAAGCGTCGAGCACCGAACCACTTTGCAAATCAGCGCGCGCTTTGTCGTCCGCGTAAATTGTCAGCGTGCCGTCGGAAACCAGCACGGTTTGTTCGGGAAGCTTGCCCGTCTTGGTGAAGGTTTCCAAAAGCTCTTTCGTCGCGTCTTTTGATTCCTGCACGTTCGGCTGATCGAATGGATTGATGCCGATAACGTAGCCAGCGAAGGCGACGGCAATCTCCCACAGGAAAAACTCTTCGCCGAGATCGTACACGTCGCTAAGCGTGCGATACACGACGGGATGACCGGCGGCTTCGAGCGCTTTTAGTTTCATTTCCGTCTCGCCGTCGGGTTTGCCGATGGAGATAGAAACAAACACGCGATCATCAGAATAGGAAGAAGGCGAGCCGAGCGCTTCGCCTGCGACGGGTAGAATTCCCTTGCCTTCTTTGCCTGTGCTTTCGGCGATGAGTTGTTCGATCCAGAGTCCGAGCGAACTAATTTCGGGAGCGGCGATGATTGTCAATTTATCGCGCCCGGCCTTCGCGCATTCGCCCATGATTGCGCCAAGCCGTGCGCCGGGATTTTCATGCGCGGGCACAACCGACGCGCACGAATGAACAATGCGTTCGGCGCGGTCAAGCAGCTTCACGACATCCAAGCCCATCAGCGCCGCCGGAACCATGCCGAAATAAGAAAGCGCACTGTAGCGCCCGCCGATGTCTGCCGGGTTCAAAAAGATGCGCTTGAACTTATCGTCCGTCGCCATCTTTTCCATCAGCGTGCCGGGGTCTGTCACTGCGACAAAACACTCGCCCGGGTCTGGTCGCTTTTTGCTGACTTGATCGTACCAGTATTTATAAAAGACAAGCGGCTCGGTCGTCGTGCCGCTCTTCGATGAAATGACGAAGAGACATTTTGTGATGTCTATTTGATTGGCGATGTCTGCGAAGGCATCAGGGTCTGTTGAATCGAGTACGAGCAGTTCAGGATAGCCTTCCTGCTTGCCGAAAGTTTGGCGCAGAACTTCCGGGCAGAGGCTCGATCCGCCCATGCCGCAAACCATGACATGCTTGAAGTCGCGCTCGCCGCGCGTGCGATCCGCGAAGCCGACCAAGTCATCTTCGACGCCAATCATCGTGTCGGGCACGGTCAGCCAGCCGAGCGCGTTGTTGATTATCTTCTGGCTCGCTTCGTCCGCTTTCCAGAGCGACGCGTCTTTGTGCCAGATGCGGCGCATCACGTCGCCCTTTTCCGCTTCCTTAATGGTGTTGTTGACGGCGTCTGCGTATTTGCCGAGCGAGGCCGTGAGGCGGTCATTGATGCCGGAGAGCAGCGCGTCGCGTTTGGATTGAATGGACTCGACGAGCGTATCAAACGATGTGACGAACGAAGCGAGGCCGTCCTGCTGCAACTTTTCTGTCACGGCTTTCAAATCAATGCCGACTTCTTTGAGTTCGCCGACCAGTTTGTGGCAGTCGTCCAAACCTTCTTCGAGCGTGAGCGCGACTTTGCCGTGATCGCGAATCGCCGTATAGGTGGCGGGCGGAACGGTGTTGACGGTTTCCGCGCCAATCAAATTATCTACGTAAAGCACGTCCGGGTATTTCGGATTCTTCGTGCCTGTGGAAGCCCACAATTGACGCTGCACCTGCGCGCCTTTGGCTTTGAGCGCGGCGAATCTGTCGCCGTGAAATATCTCTTTGAACTTTTGATAAGCGAGTTTCGCGTTGGCGATGGCCGCTTTGCCGCACAAGTTTTCGAGGCGCGTTTTTTCTTCGGGCGTGGCGGCGTGGCGGGCGCGATATTCGAGGTCTGTGTCGATCATCGTATCGACACGCGACACGAAAAAGCTTGCGACGGATGCGATGTGATCGACGTTTTTGCCTTCGGCGGCGCGGCGCTCTAAACCTTTAATAAAAGCTTCGGCGACCTGCTCGTAATTCTCAATCGAGAAGATCATCGTCACGTTGATGTTGATGCCGCGATAAATGGATTCCTCGATGGCGGGCAAGCCTTCCTGCGACGCCGGAATCTTAATCATCACGTTTTTGCGTTTCAGCAACTTGAACAAACGGTCTGCTTCGTCAATGGTTCCCTGCGTCTCGAAAGCAAGGCGCGGGCTGACTTCGAGACTAATGTAGCCGTCGATGCCGTCTGTTTTGTCGTAGACGGGTTTGAGAATGTCTGCGGCGCTGCCGATGTCCTGAACGACGAGCGCATCGTAGATGTCCTTTACATCTTTGCCGCCTGTCACAAGCGTGCGCATTTGCTCGTCGTAATCGGTTGAGCCGATGATGGCCTTCTCGAAGATCGTCGGGTTTGAAGTGACGCCGCGCAGATCGTCTTCGTCAATTTTATTTTTCAGATCGCCGGTTTCCAGCATCGCACGGCGAATATTGTCGTACCAGATGCTCTGGCCGAGTTTCGTAATTTCAACAAGCGGATTACTCATGTTTCACTCCTTCGCGAGACGAGGCGCAGCCATGACAAGCCGCGCGCTCGTGCTTTCGCGTTTCGTTCCATTTCAAATGATTCTACACACTCTATCTTACGTTCTTATTACACTCGCGCGCTAGCCCTTTCAATCTCGCGTTTGGCGGCGTCGGTAACGGCTTCGACTGTGAAACCGAATTTCTTCGTTAATTCCTTAAGCGGCGCGCTCGCGCCAAAAGTCTTCATGCCGATAATCGCATCGTTGCTGTTCACATATCTGCGCCATCCGAAAGTCGAAGCCTGCTCGACGGAGACGCGCGCTCTCACGTCCGGCGGCAGCACTTCGTCTTTGTATTCTTCCGTTTGATGCTCGAACAGTTCCCATGACGGCAGACTAACGACGCGCGCGTGAACTCCTTCGGCGACCAGTTTTTCGTAGGCTTCGACGCACAGGCCGACTTCCGAGCCTGTTCCCATTATTATCACTTCGGGCAGCCCGCCGCCGTTGCTCTTGCCGGAATCCGCCAGAACATAGCCGCCGCGTTTGACGCCTTCAGCTGAAGCATATTTGGTGCGGTCAAGCGTCGGGCATGGCTGGCGGCTCAGAATCAAGACCACCGGTTCATGCTGCAATTGCATTATCAAGCGCCACGCTTCGGCACACTCGTTGGCGTCGCCGGGACGCAGCACGATGAGTCCGGGAATGGCGCGCAAGGATGCGATTTGTTCGATGGGCTGATGCGTCGGCCCGTCTTCGCCGACGCCTATGGAATCGTGCGTGAAGATGTTGATGGTCGGGATTTCCATAATCGAGCTAAGCCTTATGGAAGGCCGCGCGTAATCCGAGAAGATAAAGAAGCCCGCGCCGAAGGGACGCACTTTCGAGAGCGCAAGGCCGTTCAGAACCGCTGCCATCTCATGCTCGCGTATGCCGAAGTGGAAATTGCGCCCGCCGTAGTTACTAGCCGTGAAATCTCCCGCGCCGTCAAAGGTCAAACGCGTTTTTGTAGAGGGCGCAAGATCAGCCGCGCCGCCGATCAGCCACGGCACGTTCTTCGCAATCGCGTTCAAAATCTTCGCGGACGAATCGCGTCCCGCGACTCCTTTGGCGTCCGGCTCGAAGGTCGGAATATCTTTGTCCCAACCATCCGGCAATTCGCGTTTTTGCATTTTAGTCAAATGGTCGGCCAGTTCGGGATTGGCTTTGCCGTAGTCACCGAGTTTGGCGAACCAGTCGTCGCGCAGCTTTTTGCCGCGCGCGCCGATGCCTGCCTGAAAATGCTCGCGCACGCCTTCGGGCACAAGGAATTTCTCGTCTTCCGGCCAACCGTAGTTGCGCTTGGTGAGTTTGATTTCTTCTTCGCCGAGCGGTTCGCCGTGCGCCGCGTGTGTGTCTTGCTTGTTGGGCGCGCCCCATGCGATATGGCTATCAACGATAATGAGCGTCGGGCGATCCGGTTCTTTTCCGGCAACACTAAACGCGCGCCGCAGCATGTCTAAATCATTCGCATCGCCGACGCGCGTGACGTTCCAGCCGTAGCCGACGAAGCGCGTCGCAACATCTTCGGAAAACGCCCAAGACGTATTGCCTTCAATCGTGATTTTGTTGTTATCGTAAATCCAACACAGATTATTTAATTTGAGATGACCGGCGAGCGACGCGGCTTCGTGCGAAATGCCTTCCATCATGCAGCCGTCGCCGCAGAGCGCGTAAACACGGTAATCGAACATTTCTTGGTCGGGACGATTGAAATGCGCCGCCTGCCACTTGGAAGCAATCGCCATCCCGACGCTCGTCGCAATTCCCTGACCGAGCGGCCCCGTCGTCGTTTCAATGCCGGATGTCCAGCGATATTCGGGATGACCGGGACAACGGCTGTCGAGTTGGCGAAAATGTTTGATGTCATCGAGCGTCACGGAAACGTCGCCGGTCTTCTCATACTTGCCGTTGACAGCCTTGACGCCCGTTAAATGCAGCACGCTGTAGAGCAGCATCGAAGCGTGTCCCATCGAGAGCACAAAGCGGTCGCGGTTCGGCCAGATCGGATCGTCCGGGTCGAAGCGCAGGATTTCGTTCCACAGCACGTAAGCGACGGGAGCCATTGCCATAGGCGTTCCGGGATGCCCGGAATTGGCGGCTTGCACGGCATCCATCGCCAGCGTGCGAATCGTATTGACGCATAGTTGCTCGATCTGTGCTTGCGTGTCGGGGGCGTTTGTTTTGATGTTGGCGGCAGCGGCGGCGACGGGGGTAATCGCTTGCATATTGGGTTTCTCCTTAAACTATCTTCGACCAGCGCGAGCGCAAAAGATAAGCTCGCTTGCTTAGGCGGGATGAATCAATAAATTAAATTGAATCAACTACAACGGGCAATGCAGACAACGTGAAATTTCGGCTCGAAACGGGGCCGGATTAAGAACTGAATGGTTGAACCTTGCGAGGCGGCGGCGTTAAAGTTGCGCGTCAAACAGGCCGATCCGAAATTTATTGGAATAGCCTTCGGGAACGAGGGAGACGGATACTATCATAGGAAAATAAACGTGTCTAGAAATTATTTTAACCTACCGTATAATTCTCCCGAATATTTTTTGATTCACTTATTTCAAGTGAGTGCT
>JAABUK010010455.1_pt1 | contig 12380 bp, 16 predicted proteins | sample 5559141 | NCBI WGS metagenome assembly JAABUK01 (sample SAMN10711869, study PRJNA513367) | rock metagenome | isolation source: Antarctica rocks | place: Antarctica: Victoria Land, Pudding Butte nord | collected 2016-01-03
ACATACTGCATCAATCCTGGGTGAATAGCTCTGTCCCAAAGCACTACAGCGCATGGCGGCAGAGTTGGGTCAAGAACCATCGTCACTGGGAGTTCAAGCTCTGGACAGATGCAGACAATGATGCGCTTGTGAAACAGTATATGCCATGGTTTCTGGCTCGATATGAAGAGTATGATCAGCCAGTCATGCGGGCAGATGCTGTTCGCTACCTGTACATGCACAGGTGAGGTTACAAGTAATCATGTTTAGCATAACCACATCACAGTGTCACGTTGCTCAACGCAATGTATGCAGCATTAGCAGTACATGACAGGCAAACGAGCAAGTTCTGCACACTTATATACAGCTGGTACTGACTTTGTGCTGTTTGGTTTAGTGCATTTGCCTTCATACATTCATGCTGCATATAGATATGGGGGCGTGTACGCTGATCTAGATTTCGAGAGTTTGAAGCCTTTGGACGAGCTGCTGGAGAACGGGCAAGTGCTCCTGGGCACCCTAGGAAGAAACTCTCCACCAGAACACAGCATCCCAAACTCATTCATGGCCAGTCCGCCAGGCCACCCTTTTTGGATGTTTTGTTTTGCCAAGATGCTATCAGCAAACCTGGCAAATAGAGTAGGCAGCTTTGTAGAGACTGTCACAGGCCCCATCATGCTCAAGCAGGCACTAGATGAGTACAGACGCCGACAAGAGCAGGACAGCGCGACACATGATGGAGATGTTGTGGTCTTGCCACAGGAGCTTGTGTATCCTATTGTTTGGTCTGACCCCATGACGCATTACCCTGACTGCAACTGGGGGGCGTCTGACTTCAGCAGTGATGCTTGTCACCGTCATTTTGAAGATGCGTACGCTGTCACATACTGGGCACATGGGTGGCGATGACTAAACCGGCATTGTACGGCTGCACTACTCACAAGCCATCTGCTCTATGAACTTCGGTGGCTCTCAATTGCTTTTGATTTGATGTGTGATCCCCGTTCAGTACATAGCTGGCATGTGTGTGTTTTGATATAACACAGCTCATTTCAGTTCCATTGAAAATAGAAAACAAATGAAACGTTACATGTCAGCGTTCATGCGTCAGCATGCAGCTGCACTCTATACAAGTTGCAAGTGCAATAAGAGTGTGACTGTCAGCTTGGTGTTTAACAGTTGTAGACAGTGATCAGCCACTTCAGTCTGGATCAAGTTGTTACAATCAGGTTATTTTGCTGTCCTGCCTTTTCTTAGAGATTGTTTGCAAGCACTGACATCAACAAGCACTAACAGTAACTTGGAGATGTGATCATGTCAGGCTAGACAGAAAGAGAAAGAAGTTGTACATCCATTGCATATGCCACGGTGTGTGAATCCTGACAAAATGATGAATGTCCCAAATTGGATTTGTCTGCAGGCTATCGGCTAATTTGTCTGCCAACAACTCAGGCACATAAGGTTTAGCAGAGCAGTGATACATAGTATGGTATTACCCTCCATGCAAACAGAACAAGAAGAGCAACAAACAAGCAGCTGTTCACCAAGGGACAGCCATTGACTGGAAGGCTGGGTTGCCCAAGGTCTTTCAAGACTGGGGCACCTGCCCTGTGCTGAAGCATTGAATAACACAAGGCAAGGCGCCAGCAAGTGAGCTGGCGTTGAATCATTTGGTGTGCCCACAAGCTTGGCATAACGCAGCAGCATTGAGGTGTGGCTGTGCAAGACTCACGATCTTCCGTTGTGCAGCTAGAGAGAAAGAATACAAGGCTGTAGCCAGCCAGCAGGTCTGATCATACTGCACAAAATCTCAAAGCCATACGCACGGCAAACGTGCACGGCAGACGTCAAGTAGGCAAAGTGTCAGAATTTCTGCTGTGCTGTTGTCCTGCCCCTTAGAGCATGAATCCGCTGACTCAAATCAAAAACACTCAGAAGATATCCAAACAAGAAATCTTGCAAGGCGTCCCGGAGTCTGCCTCGTGGCACGCTCGCTATAAGCACTCAGCTTACATCTACGCAGGAGGCTTGCCTTTTGACTTGACAGAAGGAGACGTGCTCACAGTTTTTGCACAGTACGGCGAACTCGTTGATGTGCACAACGTGAAGGACCGGGACACAGGCAAATACAGGGGTTTCTCGTTTCTCGCCTACGAAGATCAACGCAGCACAGTCCTTGCTGTAGACAACCTCAACGGGGCGACAGTAGGTGGACGCACTGTCAGAGTTGAGCACGTTGACAACTACAAGAAGAAGAAAGCAGAGGTCGTACCCCGCTTGTGACTTCAGACTTTACTTCAGAACGCCGAAAGTGCCAGCAACAGACCTACTGCTCGCATTCAGGTAGAAGGCAGGGAAGAGTCTGAAAGTGAGCAGGATGAGGAAGAGGCAGAAGAGTTGCCTGCACCACCATCACAGGCAGCAGCAGTATTGCCACCGCCACCATCAGCAGGTGTGCGTGAGCTGCACCTCCAGTGCCAGGCTTCATTTTGCTGAGCCACGTTGCATGTGATGACTCGCACTTCTTCCATGCTTACGCATTCTTTGTGCAGGTGGCAAAAGTGACATGCCATGGGCTGCAGCAGGCTCCATCTTCTCTATGCTGAATGATCCAGCAGCAGTCAAGCCTTCAGCAGTGTCAGAACATCAGCTACCACCCAGGCATAAGTCACACAACAAGGTATTGGCATGACACGCAACAATGCATGCGACAGTTGATCACTTTGCTGCTGATCAATGGTCACTGACACTATGACAAGGGGCCTGCTCGCATAGACTCCTGGGCAAATACTGCAGGACAAGAAGGAGAAAAAACACGCGAGACACAAGGAAACCTCCAGGGATGACTTGGAAGCACAGCAGAGCATGGCCAAGCCAAATTGTAAGTACAGAGTCCCTTGCGGCATTTCCTTTGTTTAAGTCAATGGCAGCTAAGATGTCCTCTGCACATAGCATCTTTGCATCAGGACGATGTCATACAATCACATAAGCTCATGTGTGGACTGGCTTGCCTTTGCAGCTTTTCATGCTGGTGGAGATGCTGAGGACATGCGTCGCCACAGTCTTGATCACAGAAGCTATGGAAATGGTGCAGCCCCTCCCAGGGCAAGGGATAATAAGCAATCAGGCCATGAGCATTACCATGACACGCATACAACAGCATCAAGGCACCGACATCATCATGCAGATGACACGCGCATGCTGCATGACAGCCCAGAGCGTCCTGCATCTTCCAAGCGCCAGCACAGTAGACGTGAATCAGACAGTGATCAATACGATTCAAGAAAACATTCAACCAGCAGACATGCATCACGTGAATGATAATTAGTCATGTTCAGTCAGCTGTCTGCCGCAGCCCAGTGGCAAATTATCATGTGTGCCTGTATGCTAGGCAGTCTGCAGCACCCTCTGCTGGCCCTGCAACACTGTCAGCCATCACCTTGTGAACTCTGCCACCTTGCATGCTGATGTTGCATTGAATTTGGATATGACCAGTGGTTTGTCTCAACTGGCTGAAAGCAAATCTAGCCATGACACGTGAGTTCACAATGTACAAGATGGGTTTTGTGGTGCATCACAGCAAGCCTTTTGATGCCGTGGTGAGTCATGCGGTGTGATAACCAGTTGTATTTGCATGCAAAGGTGTCATGCAGTATACTGGTAATATTAACATTAATGCGGTATACCGGTAATGCCTTCGAGTCAATGTCAAACCACAAGTGCAAGATGTTGTTGGGAAAGACTGGCACACCTGCATGAAAAGTCTGAAGCAAACCATGCAACGAAACGGCACTAATACCGTATTCGAAATACGTTTACAGCCAGGGCTGAGTGCAAGCTTCTGTTCTCGTTTCTGACCTTTATGTTTTAGTGTTTTTCTTTGCATATTGTCTGACTAATCTAATGACTAACCACAACACGCAGGCGAACATGACAAAAGCGTAAGCAACACTCTTTTACCTAATTGACTACAAGCGCAAGCATGCTCAGAAATATCTGCCTGCGATGCAGACATGTCCGTCAGGCTCTTGTAAATTTGCTTGTCTGGCTTTGTGACATTACCTCGTCATCCCCGGTGGTTGTCAAAACTTGCTGGACCCAGCATCGGACAATTTTGCTGCTGACGACGGCACGCTTTTGTCAGAAGCCTGTTGCTTGTACGGGCAGCCTGTTGAAAGCAATTAGCTTCTCACATCAAACCACTCGTTATGGGCGTACCAGAGGCCATTTCAGCCGTGCCTGGAGTTGACCTGTCCGACCTGAGCAACAGAAAGCACGAGATCAGTCAACAACTTTTGCAGGCAGCAGAAGGAATAGGGTTTTTTTATGTCACAGGTCTGTGCATGTCGCAATTCTATGCATAGGCATTGTTGTCCAGCTGACACAGGCCTTAAGAAGCTCAGTGACTTGTTCTCTAATAGTATTTTCGTTTGCAGGGCACGGCCTACCACAGGAAGATATCGATGCCGCCTTTGCCATGAGTGCCAAGTACGACTTCTGAGTATACCAATGGATCGCATGCATGCACTCTGATAATGCTACCAGCTGTTGTGCTTGTCAACCTGACGCCTGTGTCTATATTATATGCCTGGTGATGTGGACATTGCCACTGCTGACTTTCTGGCCGTCCTCCTTCAGGTGCTCTCTTCACATATAGCAAGCCAAGCCTGAACTCTGCTCACTTCTATGCTGCAGATACAACAATTTGCCAGAGGAAATTCGAGCGCGGCATGTCAAGGACAAGTCCAACGCAGCATACATCCTTGGCTGGTCGGAGCGCCGTGTATCAGGTTAGTGACTCCCCTGAGGTACCAGCATTTCACCTTGGTCAACACATGTACATTCACACCTGGTCATCTCACAGATACGGACAGCTGCAGCATCAATGAACGACCATGTTGCATGTCTGTGCTGTGTCGCAAACTAGTCATGTAGTGCATTTGGTTTCTGCACATTGCCTTTGTTGTTCTGAGCACATCATGATGCCGGTGCAGCAGCATCCTAGGCCTTGTCTGTATATTGACTCCGCCCATCAGACAGACAGGCAGCTTCTATAACTTGACTCAGCCCATCAGGTGGACATGCATGAGTGATGCATGTCCCACAATGATGATCACATCTTCATGTCCATACCAGCTCATGTTCTAAGCTGGTGCAGCTGGGAGGCTGACACATGGCATGTTGATGGGCTTTGATAACCCAAGAATGGAGGGGCTGTGGCCTACCGAAGAAGAGTGTCCGGGCTTCAAGTGAGCTCTGGCCTGTCTGCCAACTTGTGCATGCTGCGGTTGCATGATTTCAGACACATGGCACACCCCAGTATGCCATGTGAGCATCATCAGTTCACGTGAGCAGTATCTTTTGGTTTGAAACATGCCATAACTCTTCAGGATGAGAAGTGCTGTTTCAATTTGCTGGTATTGGGCATGAGTGATAGATGAAGATGCACGTAGCTGATCTCAATGACATGTTGCAGACATGGTGTGCTGCCAGCTTTTGCATAATTGTCAATGCAAGCAACAGACACTGTCTGCTGCAGGAAACATATGTTGGGATTCATGCACAAGGCTGCAAAGGTTACAGATGATATTATGACCTGCTTTGCCATTGGGCTTGGCCTGCCTGAAGACTTCTACAAAGAGGCAAGCAGCCTTTTACTGTCAAGCCCAGTCCTCTGAACTTGCATTGCACCCTACAGTGGACAGCTGCTGTCAACTCATCTCCCGTGCTGTTGCCATGTCGCAAGAACTGGAGATGCTGGTCACTGTGCATTGCTGATGCCTGCACACAGACCAATACAAGCCTGAGAAAGGCATTCTGTATGGCCTTCAGGCAGCTTTGCATTTGGCCATGTAGTAATGATGCTATATTATGTGATTGCTGAAAGTATCGCATGAGTAGACCTGACAGATGTGCACAAGGCAGGCTGCTCTTGAGGGACAACACTTGCCCTGCACGTACCTAGCTCATCATGAGCTGGAGAGCGAATAAATTCTGTTACTGTTACTATTCAGCAGCAATGGAGCAGGCTGTTTGCCCCATCACAACTGCTGCTGACAGATGTTCCCGGTTTGCTGCAGCCAATGGATTCCGACGCAATTGACTGCCAGACAGCAATGTACTGCAACCACTACCCCTCCTGGGAGTGTAAAGCATACAGAGAGGGCACCCTGCGCAGAATAGCACATACTGACTTTGAGGTTCTGACCTTGCTCTTCCAGCGACAAGGTGAGTTGCCCAATGCACGGACAACACAGCATGCTGCACGTATCATGCTGCTCATGAATGTGAGACACCGTGAGGTAGTGATTGTAGACTGTATAAAACTCAGCAAGCTAGTGCATGCTGCACTCATGACAAGAGATTGTCATGAGCCTGACAGGCTGCTTTCAGCATTATTTTTTGGCTGAATGTATAGATCTGCTTCAAATCTTGCTCTTCATCTGGTGGTCCTTGCGTGCTAGACATCTGTACTTTGTACAACTCACCTACACGGACAATGCGTCTTGAATAGCACATCACCAATGCATGTATACTAGTCTTGTTTCTTGGCTTTGTCTTCAGCACGACTAGATCAACACTCGTGCATTCAAGCAGTGCTGTGTTGTGTTGTGTCTGAAAACAAAGGCTGCTGCCCAACCAGTGTTGATTGCTTGACCCTCGGCATTCAGGTGAGACAGGGCTAGAGGTGTGTGCTGGCAAGGATACCACCCCCAAAGAAGCTATGCAGTCTGGGCTGTGGGTGCCCTGTGACCCTGTCCCTGGGGCCATTACTGTTAACATTGGGGATGCCTTGCAATACTGGAGCGACGGCCGGTTGAAATCTACCTTTCACCGAGTGCGGATGCCAAGACAGGATGAATATCAGGTGCGCTTTGATCTGCATGGCGTCTGTGAGCTATGTGCTGCTTCATGCCTGTTGTTGTCATGCATGCTTTTGCCATAACAATAAACAGTTATTATAAGTTTTCCAGCCAATGAATATGACCAAAGATTTCTGTCCAGCTCATGATGAGTTAGGTACGTGCAGGACAAGTCTTGTCTCTCCAGAGCAGCCTGTCTTGTGCATCCCTGTAAGGCCTGCTTTGCCATGGTGTTGTTCATTCACAGGCAGGCTTGCTGACTGTGTCTTGCACTATCAGTGCAGCATCTGTTCAGCATCAGCGTGACATCAGTGCAACCCTAGTGCACATTGCATACCTGAACAGAGTGGTGGTGTCTGATAGCAACAAAGCATCGTGCTTCCTGCCTTGCTGCATCCCGTGCTGTGCTGGCTGCAGCTGTGCAGCAACATGCTCTGCAGGGTGAGAAGTGCTATAAATATTTTCATTGTGTCCATCATTTGCGTCGGTGTGTTGCAGCTACATCCCTTGCACGCATCACACATGGGCACCATTTGCCATCAGGAAGGTTTGTGATGTTGCCAGAAAATCACCAGAAACTCGTCAGAGAATCAGCAAACCATCTTGATTGTGTACAGGGAGACAGGTACTCTCTCGCATACTTTGCAAATGCTCGGGCCAGCACTTTGTTTCAAGGACCGCAGAAAAAGTACCCACCAATCACCTTCCCAGAGATACTAGCACAAAAGAAGAAGTATCGCAAGTCATTCATGAAACTAGGGGAAGATGATATGACTGATGAAGAATACTTCAATTTTCAGAAGAACACTGCAATTGGCCCAGAATTTGACATTGCTGCAAATGCAGCAGCTCTTCAACCTTCAGTGTAACCGTAGCAGATGCAGTATAAGTTATACCAGTAACAGCCATGTACACTTCCCAAGTGGTGTTCACTTCTGTGCTTTGCTCTAACAAGCTGGGGCTGCATGCAGAGGTCTCTAATTCTGCACAGGCTGTGGGCATAGGGAAACTGTTGACCTTTACGCAGAGCTTTCTTCAACCTCTGAGTTGCACATTTGCTGATGTGGGAAATGCTGGTCAGACCGCATAAGAAGCAACATGGCAGCAGATGTGCAAGCCAACTTTGCGCATATTGGCTGCTTGAACCTTGCTTTGTGTCAACGATCCCTCTGGCTTTGTGGTTTGGCGTCTTGCGTTTGTTTGATGTCAGCAAGGTAACCATAACAAAGTAACCCTTCTTGAGGCTTGGAATTTGAAGTCACTTTGTTCAGGTCCACCACATTGCAGCCCATTGCAGGGTTTTAAAATAAGGCCTTTTTTTGTCAACACGGGCACAAGTACTTGTGTGCACAACAGTATCATACTTAGTAGTAAAGTCAGCACCGCCTTCAAGTTGCTTTACATGGCAAACAGCTCTGCCCACTGCCTGACCTCTTGGCATGGCTGAGCTGCTTTCCATTTGCTTCCACCAGCACTTGCACTGAAGCTACTGTGATGTGGTTTGAGTGTTACCTGAGACCACAGCCCTCCCATGGGCCAGCATGTAGCTTATGGGCTTATCCTACTTGCCAGGAATTGCCAATCAACACTACCATTTCCTTGCTAGATTGGATCTCAGATACACTTGTCAACACTACCATCTGGCAAGAAGGTCTCTGACAATGAACCTGTGCAAAGTCAACCATCACAGGCAGACTCACAAAGCAGAACCCAGTGAAGAAGAACTTCACGAAATGATGTAGCAAAATGCCAGATTCCGTATACCAGAAGACCATTGCGAGTCATAGCCAGCTCGAGGTGGTGTAGACTGCTTCATTCCAGCATGCCGGGCTTGCGGAGCCTACCCCGGACCGTATCCCCTGTCAAGCCGGGAGGCCGCGCTGAGCAGACCCTCTCCCTGCTGACCAGGCCGTTGTCCAAAGACTTGCCTGCAAGACATATTGCTTCAATCAGGCACCTGTGCACAGAATACAGCAAAGGCTGTACGCTTGAAAGCTTACCAACACTTCGCAAGATCCTTGAGATCGTACTGCAGAATGTACGGACCTCCAATGCTGGACCTTTTGTGGAGGTTGCTTGTGAGCTGCTAAGGTCAGTAGCGTTGCTACAGATACCTGGCACAGGATCTCAGCATGTGGCTGATTGAAATGTACGTTCTTGCAGAATACTAGCAGAACCTTTCTTGCGCCAGCACACAAGCGACGACCTTGCGCTTGCTGGCAATATTGCAGAACTGTTTCAGACCATTGGACAGTGCCTTCAACCGGGTGTGCCTGATGTGGTGCAGTGCAGCGCTGCAGCAGTAAGTGCATCAAAGCTTCAGATGTGCTTCTGGCAATGCATCCTTGACTGTAGGCTTTGTCGCACAACAAGACTGACTCAATGTGTGCTTGCAGCTGTTTGAAGACTTTGTCAACAACGTCCAGTCTCCTGTTAACTTGAATTCTGCAGCACTTGCTGCCTCCGCTCTTGACAAGCAAGCACATATCAGGTCAGCAATCTGGCTTATGTCAGCTGAGCCATGACTTTGAGCATCTGACCAGCAACATTCACGTCATAACTGATTCATGCAGGTTGCTTGCAGACACTCAGGCTGCTGGTGTCATTGTTGCAGCTCTGAAGCATGCTCTTAGCAGGCTTGACACCAGCCCTGAGTTGTCATCAGACTTCAGCATTGCAGCTGTCCAGCAATCCTCCCACCTGTCAGTCACCAGCACTGACCACCACGAGCATGCTGTTGATCTGTCACCAGTTGATCTCCCGACAGCTTTGCTGCATGCCGCAGTTGCATTCAGCACCAGCAAGCAACTGTGTGAACAGTTGCTCTCAGCAGATGTCATGCAACCCATTGCTGTTGTGCTCAATCAAGGTGGTGTCCATGATCATCACACTTCCCTTGCTGTCGAGCTGCTGTGGAATCTTCTGGAAGCTTGTCCTCAAGCAGATCCTGCGGTCCCTGAAGGTGCATATACGGCCAACAGCACGCTGACTGCTCGCCATTCTAAGCTGGTCAAGTCTCCTCAGGCAAAGCCAAGCTTGGCATCCAAACAGGCCAGTGGTAGCCTTGATGACAGCATTGGGCAAGCATCATTCAGCAGGCCAGATACAGCCAAAGATGAAGACATCACTGCTGAGTACAGCATGTCAAAGGACAATGCAGAAGGTGCAGGATGTGAGGCAAGCTGTGAGCAGGACAGCATGCAAGGCACTTTGGGATCAGCAATTGAGGCAGAGTCACTGACAGGATCACAACAGGATAGTCCAGACTTGCCTGCTGACCAGCCTTTAGAGCAGGACACAGATGCGTCGTCCACTGCAGCAGGGGTAGAAGCTGCTGACACACATGGCACAGATTGCTGTGACACTGACAACAGCATCGGTGTTGCTGAGACAGACACTCAGACCATCTTAGGGTTAGAAGGAGACATGACACTGTCAACTGCTGATGATGGTGAGGATCAGCAAAGCACTTCTGAGCCTGGCCCCAGCTCTGTGCCAGATGGTTCACACGGCAATGACAGCACAGCAGAAGCTGACGACTTGGAAGCTGGTGCAGCATCTGACACTGAAGCTGAGATGGCAGCTACATCACAGGCTGAGTCAGATGCACAAGACCAAGATGCGATAGACGCAAGCAGTGGTGAACAGTCTGTTGCAGCTGGCATAGTCCGGGTGTTTGGTGACTGCCTGGCAAACGGGTACAGCACAGCCGATAAGGAACTGAGGAACACTGTGCTGGTCGTGGTCGGCCTGCTTGCTCAGAACAGGCACTACCGAGATGCCCTTTGCTGTGATGCCATGCTGCAGCATCTGCTGCTTGTATGCACAGAGCCTGAGCTGGGTGACTGCTCCACAGCACACCTCAAGGTGACCCCAATTCTGCCATATGCTCTGGTCTGCTGCGTGGCGCTGCAATGAAGCTTCCCCAGAGCTTGAATTTGCCTGTCTGTGCAAGCCTCTGCTGTTGCACCTGCCTCAATGGGTGGGGCCCCTTGACAGTAGCTGCTTCCTGCCAGTTCAAGCAGTGCCTCCCTAGGGAGAACTGGCTCCTGAAAAGACAAGCTGGTGCTGTATGCAAGCCTGTGCTATTACTCCTGTCACAAGCTTGGCAGTACCTGCCTCTTGCTGGAGCTGCTCCCTCACAACTGCTCATGTTCAAGATGGCAGTCCTGGTGCAGACTGTGATAATGGCATGTGCAGGCTTCAAGCCAGGCCATGGATGCGGAGGACTTTGAGATGCGGCAGTTAGCGTGGACATGCATGACGCAGCTGCTGCTGCACAAGCCGACCGCTGTCAACAGTCAAGCATATAGCTTTGTCAGGTACTGGCTGTGCCCAGGCCATCATCAAGTGGCTCTGACAAGATGCATGCACTCCTGTTATGGATTACTCAAGCCGTCCCCTGTTGTCAAACTCAAGCTACACCAGACAATGAACAGTGCTTCAAGGAAGACGCATGGCAATCATGCCATGAGCGTGGTGTTGCAACTTCATGCACAAAGCTTCATGGCATATGCAACTTGCTTGTGCATGTCTCAACTCATGCTTGTTTGAGCAGCAGATAGCATTACACAATTACATGCAGCCGGATAATGAGTTTGTGGGTGTGAACTCAACCTGTGCACTTGTACCACTGTAAACACACCTATCACAGAGTGAAGTTTGCCTTTGTGTGGTTGCTGCAGGGTGGTGTTGATGTATGTGCAGTCAGGCAATGGTTATGAAGGAGGCCCACTGCACTGGAGCAAGCCCCAGCTGGCTACTCTGCGTCATGCTGCTCTTGGCTTGCTGCACAGCCTGGCACCCTGCTTCCCCCAGGTATAATAAATACTAATCATAATAAGTTTGCTTTCCTGCTCATGGTGATAGGTAGATACATGCGGGACAAGTTTTTAGTAACCCAGGTATACATGTATTCAAACCCTGTGTGGACATCCCATGTGTCGAGGTCCTGCTTGCACAGAAAGTGTAGCCGGCGTATTGAGGACAAAGGTGTAGCCCATGGGTGGAGGTCCTGCATGCACAGAAGTTGCAGACCATGGGCATTTCTGGTGCGTTGCATGAGCATGTTGCCAAAGCGTGATGTCCTGTCCAGGAAACGTCACGCAGCAAGAGACCTACAACCTCAGACTGTTGTTGCTTGAGAACAGCTCTGCCTTGTACTCATTGCGCAACATGTGCTTTGTTACTAGTCATGATAGCGACTCATGATAGTGGTGCGTGTAACCGCATGCTGAGTACTCCAACACTGCTGCATTATGATTGTGCATGGTAATTGCTTGATCTGAAGGGGTCTACATGAACTGCATTGGCATTTGCATACTGGACTTGCTGGAGGAATAGCGAGGCAGCGAGCAGGTAGGCAATATTACACATGCACTGCTGGCCAAGTGTAGACATCTTGTCCCTGGATACCCATACAGCAATGCTGCTGTTTACAGTCTACACAGTCTACAAAGACTCCCAGAATGGAACAGCTTGCAGAGTCTCTAGCTGCATTGTCAAGCAATGGTCATCATGATGTCATGTTTCTTGACA
>JAABUK010010458.1_pt1 | contig 12378 bp, 14 predicted proteins | sample 5559141 | NCBI WGS metagenome assembly JAABUK01 (sample SAMN10711869, study PRJNA513367) | rock metagenome | isolation source: Antarctica rocks | place: Antarctica: Victoria Land, Pudding Butte nord | collected 2016-01-03
GGTTAGCGAGACATAAAAATGTTTTTTTTGATTAATCATTTGATTTGCAAATTCTGTAATGGATAAATAGTCTGTAAAGCTGTATAATAAACGCAAGCTGTGAAAGATGAACTTCAAATAATAACAAGTTTCTTGTAGTGATTATTAAGTTATAGAATTAATGGAAATTCACTTTAATCTTTAGAAGTGTCCCTTTTATAATGGTTATGAGAATAACAAAACAAATTCCTCCTGGGTGGGATTATAATCCTTCCACATGGCCTCAAAGGTTGCCGCTGGTTGCTATAGCATCATTAGGAGTTGTGATTGCTGCCTATCTTTCTTTGTACCAGTTTAAATTGATACATACCGTCTGGGATCCTTTTTTTGGAAACCAAACAGAAAAAATTTTAACCTCACCCGTTTCAAAATTATTCCCGGTGCCGGATGCATTATTAGGGGCATTTGGTTATATAGTTGATGCAGTATCAGGAGTAATAGGAGGTACTGAAAGATGGAAAACAAAACCATGGATTGTTATTGTTTTTGGAGTTGCTGTCGGCCCATTGGGTTTAGTAAGTATTTTACTGGTAATATCTCAACCGGTATTATTTAATGCCTGGTGTACATTATGTTTATGCAGTGCAGTTATTTCTGTTGTAATGATAAGCCCTGCAATGGATGAAATGCTTGCAAGTCTGCAGTTTTTACAAAGGGTTAAAAGAAGCGGCAATTCGGTATGGAAAGCCTTTTGGGGAAATAAAGAAATTATAAACAGGATTGAATAAACACTAATTGTTATGTGGGCACAGATAATAAACATAGTTATAGGTTTAGGTTTAATGGTTACCCCTGCCTTATTAAGGTTTAATAAAGTTGCTGCTGATAACAACCATATTGTTGGACCTTTGGTTATAACCTTCGCTGTTATTTCACTTTGGGAGATTAACCGTAATGCCAGGTTGTTTAACATTGTTACAGGTTGCTGGTTAATTCTCTCACCTTTTATTGTTGGTTTTAGTTCAGTTGCACTTGTAACAGATATCGTTTCGGGCATAGCCGTTATTCTGTTCTCTTTAAACAAAGGCAAAATAAAAAGCAGGTATGGAGGCGGCTGGCGTTCTTTATTTCAAAAGCATCCCTTGCATGTTGAGGCAATAAAATCATCATCTTTTAAATAGACAGGCAAAAATTTTTATAACCTGAAATGATAAAGCTAATATTAAAATTGGCATTCATTAAAAATAGAAAATCATGAAACCGGCAGCTATAAAACAAGCCTTACGGACAGGCACTTCAGAAGATATGGAAAGAAGAAGAAAAATAATTGCTTTGTCAGCATTAGGATTAGCTGACTTCAGCATCATATCTCTTTATCAGACAGGAGTTATCAAAAAACTTCCTGACCTTCCTTTTGAGATTTTTGATTCAAATAAAGTAAATGCCTCACCTGATGCTTATCGTATGGGTGTGCCTGACGGACCAATAAGCGCTGTTGTTTATGCATCTGCGATGGCTTTAGCTGCAACAGGAGGAGATGAGCAAAGTGGGCGCAAACCTGTTTTTGATTTGCTGCTTGCAGGTACTGTTTTTGGCAATGCAGCCGGTGCTGGTTATTACCTGTACAATATGATTTTTAAGCAAAAGAAAGTTTGTATTTATTGTGTTGGTGGTGCAGTTATCAATTTCGCCTCTGCAGCTATTATAGCTCCAACTTTCTTACAAAGTTTTAAGAAGCTTTTCGGGAAAAAACAGATTTAAAACTAAAATTATTGAATCATGATATTGATTGCTATTTCTTTATGAATGAAAGCTACGTTTTGGGGGACTTGTGTCCGGCTCTGCTCTGGTTATCGGAGCCTTATCGGCTTATTTTACCAATGTTCCTAAAAAGCTTATTGCGTTTATAATGGCTTTTGGAAGTGGTGTACTTATTTCCGCATTAGCTTTTGATTTAATGGATGATGCTTACAAGCGGGTAGGTTTTGACTCTACGGCCATTGGGTTTGTTTTTGGAGCGGTAATTTATACTGCAGCTAATTATTTCTTAAGTAAAAATGGAGCTAAGCACAGAAAAAGGTCAGGAGCTCAGCAGCCAAAGCAAGAAGAAGATTGCGGCAGTGGTTTAGCTATTGCGCTTGGTTCTCTGTTAGATGGCATATTCTTTTTTGGCTTTTTGTTGTTTTTAATTTTCGGTATGTTATTATAAAACTAAAATGTCTTTATTGGTGGATTGAAATTAGAAAAATGGCGGGAGAACTTTCAAAGAGAAACACCGCAGATCCAAAATGAATTTGATAGTTTTCAATACTATAAGTTGAATATATGTGTGTTTAGTGAAAATTTTTCCTTAGAAATAACTGATGAAACATTACCCGACCAGAAATAAAAAAACGATTGCAAAAGTTGCTGATATCAACAAAACGAGAGGAGAGTATTTATAAATAAGCATGTAGCATCTTTCCAATAGCTTATTAACAATAACAAAAGTTTTTACTAAGTACTTTTGCTATCTTAAAATATACAAATATGAACAGAACATATTGCTGGAAATGTGTTGTATTACTGGCATCACTGTATGCCCTTTCGCATTCTTTATTTATGTAATTCTTACATGCCATTTTTAATAATTGCGGAGCCCTTGGTTCCGCAATTATTTTTGGAGCCGCTGCTGGCGTCCTCGCCAGCAAAAACAAACCTAAGTGATTAGCATAGCTAAGCATTTTCTCAATATGTTCTCTCCCCATTTCTCTTTTGCCTTCGAGCGCCAGGCATTCTACATGCCAGAAAGAGCACATGGTAAAGGTTCCTTCTTTGCCTTACCCCTTACCGTGGTGACCTTTCTTACAATTGTACAGTTGTTTTCATCTTTATTCACCGGCATATAATCAATCACTTCAGCAATGCCTTCCTCAGCAAGAAAACGGGTAACTAAAACATTGGTATCAGGCAGGTAAAGCTGCTTGGTAAGGATGTCTTTCATCTGTGGCTGAATAATAAAACTTCCGCCTTTATCTGCATCCAGAATTTTGCAAAAGATAGTTGGAGAATCAAAGCGGATGAAAGACATAAAGTCAATAGAACCATTTCTTGAAACTAAAGCAACAGTGTGCAGGTTGCCAATGATGCCATAATTTTCTATAGGCTCATAACGGGCATTGATTAGCTGGTGTGTCATAATCAGGCAACTGCTAAGAATTATTTTTATTTAGCAGTGCAACAACTAAACCCCCTAATGCGATGCCTGCAACAGTTCTTACAATATTCCGGTGAATGCCTGCCCAAAGCGTATAACTCTTATTATGGCTAATGTCTTTAAAGTCACCATATGCTCCCCTGTCTTCACCCACAGGTTCCCATACATTATTTTTCCTGTTCGGGTCTGCAGGTTCATCCGTTTGCTGTCCGTCAAAACCAGTTTTTGCCAATACGATATCAGCATACCAGGGCGCTATTTTGTTTCCGATTATCGCTTCATAAGTGGGATAGCCTACCCATACAGTCCTGCGGTTATGCTCTGCTGCAAAAACAATGGCTTTGGCTGCCACTTCCGGCTGATACACTTTTCCCATTGGTCTTGGTTTATTAGGAAGCTTGCTGAGCACCCATCCAAACTGGGTTGTATTCATTGCAGGTAACTGTACCATACATATTTTGATGTTGCTCTTGTCGTGCATTAATTCTGTACGCAGGCTGTCATAAAATCCCTGGATACCGTGCTTCGAACCGCAATAAGCAGACTGTAACGGAATACCTCTGTAAGCCAAAGCAGAGCCAACCAAAACAATTGAACCTTTATTTCTTGGTATCATTCTTTTCAATGCAGCCATCGTACCATACACCTGCCCCAGGTAAGTCACTTCAGTAACACGTTTAAATTCATCGGGAGTTATTTCCTTAAAAGGCGCAAAAACGCTGTTCATTGCATTATTTACCCAAACGTCTATGGGTCCAAACTCTTTTTCTGCCTGCTCTGCCGCAGCTTCCACCTGCTTTGCATCCGCAACATCTGTCGGAATAGTCAGTGCTTTTCCGCCTAAATCTTCCACTTCTTTTTTTGTGCCTTCCAGTTGTTTAATGCCTCTTGCCAACAACACTACCTTAGCGCCTTGTTTGGCAAATTCCCAGGCAGTGGCTCTGCCTACTCCGCCGGTTGCCCCGGTGATTACTACTACCTTATCTTTAAATTTATTTGACATATTTTAATTGTTTTATTACTTTTAACTGTATTGATTTTATCCTTCAACTCCTAAGCCTTGTAGAGCCCCTTTAGGGGTTTGGGGCTAAATAACATACTTATCCCACAAGCCATATTGTTCTTTTTTAATTCCCCGCGGTATTGCCAAACCTGCAACAACTAAACCGGCAACAGTATCTATAATTTTCACTGTTGTACCTGCATCACCTAAAAACCATGGTAACACTGCAACAGCTAACCCTAATAAAATATTCAGATACCTGCCTGCCCTTACCACTTCACCCATGGATATGACAGCGACTACAACAATTAAGGAACCGCATAAATGATTAATATCAGCAGGTGTGGCTTTTATGGGAATATCAAACCACGAAGGAAGCGTTACCAGGCACGCGCCAATAACGGCAGAAGCGACTAAAGTCCATGGCGCACTCATCCCCCAGACGGAGGCATTGAAAACTTTACCAAATCTGGTTGAGAGCTCCATCAATTCGGGTGAACGTTCGTCTTTATTCATTTCAGCAGGTTCGCCGCCTTTCCAGAATACACTCCAAAACTTTTCACCTTTTCGTGTTGCCTGAACCATGTGTTGTCCCATAGCCACCACTTCATCTATTTCCAATGGAATCATAGGCAGCATAATACACGCTGCGGCAAGGCAAAAGGTACACCACGCACCAACAGTAAGCGGCTGTGAAATCACTAAGAAAATGTGCACCAGTCCTAAAGGGATGACCAATATTCCAAACAGGGCTACCATCCATGGCATAGCCCGCCAGCGCGACGGGCTTCCCATAAAACCCATCAAAAACTCAAATGTATATGCCAATGCGCCCACTCCTGCATCTGATATGGGCAAAGAAAGAGACATGGATGAATTAAGAACAGATTCGCTGCTGTTGCCAAAAAAGGGGTCACACATATTATCAATGTATCCAAACTGAAATGCAGCGAGATACCGTGAAACAACAAAGCCGAAAAAACCTAAAACTATCATTATCCATCTTTGCGGCCAACTTGACGGGTTATAGCTCCAGCCCTGCGGCACCTCCGAGCCCATCTTCATATACATAATAATATTTGGCATGCCCGGTATTAATATAGTCAGTGAAATAACCAACATCCCGATAAAAGTATCATTAAGATACCCGGCAGCAGTCGGCGACCAGAAAATTAACGGAGCGATACTCAACCAAACGCCGATAAAACAACAAGCCCAAACAGAGACAGGACGGTTAGGAGTTAACGAACGAAAACCAAAAAAAACAAGCAATATCCCGCTGATGATATCACTCCATTTCATAATACTGATTCTTTCCGATAAAGACAACCAAACCTCTCTGCCACCAGAGGGAGCCGCAACTCCTTTAGCATAACTAAATGTAAGCGGAAACAATATCATCCATGCTCCTAAAAGAATTATCATCCAGTAGACCCACAGCGTTTGCTTATGGTGCATCTGCAACATTTCCACCCGGTGCTCCTTATCCATTTTCATCTGCCCTTGCCCTTCATCGTTATCATTCTTATCATGCATCATTGGTCTTGATACACCTCTTGAGCCCATGTCCATGTGTTGCATTTTATCCATAAACATTCTTTAAAGTCATTCCTGACTTGCAAATTACATTTCTGCAATAAGCAATACATTAATATTGCATTAGAATGTGATTAGAAGTAGAAGAAGGGGAAGTAATTGTTATTGACACTATAACTTGTCAAATACTTTTGAAGATTGATATTTCAGTCAGAAACTGCGTGGGTAGAATATCAATTTGTATATCCGTCTTAACAGTTGAATAAAGCGAAGGAATTCAGTGCGGAATTTTGGGGAAATCAGTAAAGTTGCTTACGTACTTTGTAAAATCTTGTCCTGAACACTCAACTTTTCCATTTGTATAGGAAAAATAAAAAGTAATATTTCCATTAACTTCAGAGCCACCATTATTACTTTCAAAATAGTCAAGTAAATAGTTCTGCCGAATTACGACAGGTTTTGACCATTCATCGTTATGTCTAACTACAAAAATATAGTGTTCTAAAATGTTAGTGATATTACGAAGGTTCTTAACCAAAACATTAAATTGCGCGCTGAAGCTTGATTTTCTGCTTGTAGAAGCAGAGGTTTTAACCTGAACTCTTCTCAGTGTGCCATTGTCGTCTTGAACCACAAAAATATCATCGCCAATATCAACTTCAGGAATAGCAACATTCCAATCCAAGCATTAGGAATTCGGACATAACAGTTAAATGACCTGCTTTCCCCAAATATTGATTAAACTTTTTCGTCACGGGGCATCACTTTGTGTAAAACATTTCCTGTCTGTGTATCTACAAATTGTATTTCATCTAACTTCTTTAGGTCTTTTTCGCTGTCAACGCCCAGAAGCGCAGGAAAGATGTAGTTTTCCAGTATCAATACTTTTCTTTTCATATTGCATCGTCGCAAACACGTTTTTCTTAGATTTTATTTCCCTTTTTCTACTTATAAGAAAGATTAGCAAATGAAAAAGAAATTCTAATAAAATTCTAATCTCATTCTTAAGAATATCTAAACTATCTGTTGCAATTTGCATTAATGATTTTCTTATATGAAGATGCTTCCTTTGCATTGCTTTTATAGCATAGTTTGAATAGTTCTTTTTTACTGCTAAAGTAATAACATGAAGTCTCTCCAAAATATTTCTCCTTAATAATATAGAATTTATTTCTGTAGAAGCATCCGAATAAAAGTAAAAAACCAGAAACAAGGAAAAAAAATGTTGATTTCATTTCAGCAATATTTGTTCACTGCTCACTTCTACCTGTTAGATAGTGTCTTGCATTCGGCTACCACGCAAGCAGAAGAAATCAATAAATTGCATGTTTATTTCCTTTTTGCTGCGGCTTTTATTTTATTCATTGTAACCGCTGCTACTGTTTATGTTTTATTGAAATTCAAGTCAAAAGAAGGGCAGGAATACCAGCCTAAAACACTTAGCACCAAATGGGAAATACTGATGATTGGTGTGCCGATGGCGATGGTTATTGTATTCTTTATACTTACCGTTAGAACCATGCATGATGTTTTGCCTTCTGCTGAGGGTAAAAGTCCTGATGTGGTTGTTACCGGTCATCAGTTTTGGTGGGAAGCGCAATACCCGGGGCAGCAGGTGACGACAGCGAATGAAATACATTTGCCTGCAGGCAAAACAATTCTGGTTAAATTATTGTCTGCCGATGTTATTCACGACTGGTGGGTGCCGGAGTTTGGCAATAAAATGGATTTGATTTCAGGTAAGGAAAATTATTTATGGCTGAATATAAAAAAACCTGGAATTTATCATGGCGCTTGCAGCGAGTTTTGCGGCGCGCAACATGCAGGAATGCGGCTGATAGTGATAGCACAGCCCGAGCAGGAGTACAATCAATGGCTGCTGCAACATAAGCAACCTGCTGCTGCGACTAATGATGCTTTAGCACAAACGGGAGCGCAAATATTTGCAGAAAAGACTTGCGGAAACTGCCATAATATAAGTGGGACATCTTCAAACGGACAAGCCGGTCCTGATTTAACGCATCTGGCAAGCCGGCAAACTTTGCTGACCGGGCTAATACCTAATAATAAAGAAAGCCTGGCGAGGTGGATTGAAAATCCGCAGGAAATAAAGCCTGGAGCGAATATGCCTAAATTTTATCTCGATAAAGACTCTGTGAATGCATTGGTGGCTTATCTCTCATCTTTAAAATAAACATGGAAGCAGTATTACCAGACATAGAAGAAAATAAAAGCGCAGCGTATAAAGATTATAAAATTCTGCGCTGGCTCTCCTCTGTTGACCATAAAGAAATCGGGGTGATGTACCTGTGCATGGCGACTTTGTTCTTTGTTGTTGCAGGCATATTTGCTTTGCTGATGCGAACACAATTGGCGGTAGCGAATAATCATTTTTTAAGCCCGGATATTTACAACCAAATATTTACCATGCACGGCGTTACAATGATATTTTTTGTAATGGTGCCTGCTTTGCTTGGCTTCCAAGTGTACATGATTCCCATGATGATTGGCGCCAATGATATGGCTTTTCCTCGCATGAATGCTTTCAGCTTCTGGATTACTCTTTTTGGCGGTTTCCTGTTATATTTTAGTTTTTTAGCAGGTGGCGCTCCTAATGCAGGCTGGTTCAATTATGCACCTTTAAATGAATATAATTACTCCAGCACTCCGGGCATAGATTATTACTGTATGGGCTTGTTGCTGGCGGGTACGGGAACTATCAGCACCGGGCTCAATCTTATCGTTACGATTCTCAGGTACAGGGCGCCGGGCATGAGCCTGAAACAACTGCCTTTATTCGTGTGGATGGGATTGGTTAACTCCTTTTTAATCATAGGCGCTTTGCCCTCTTTGAATGCAGCGCTCAGCATGCTGTTGCTCGACAGGCAACTGCATGCTCATTTTTTTACAACAGCAAGTGGAGGAGATGCTTTGCTATGGCAACACCTGTTCTGGCTGTTTGGTCATCCTGAAGTATACATTTTAATTCTTCCCGCTTTTGGTATTTATTCAGAAGTGTTCCAGGTGTTTTCGCGGAAACGGATTTTCGGGTATTCTTTTGTGGCAGGTTCTACGGTCGCTATAGGTTTGTTGTCTTTTGGCGTCTGGGTTCACCACATGTTTGCTACCGGTTTGGGCAATACGGTCAATGCTTTTTTTGGCGCAAGCAGCATGCTTATCGGCGTGCCTACGGGGATTAAAATTTTTAACTGGTTAGGCACTATGTACGGCGGCTCTATAAAGTTTACCGTGTCTATGCTGTTTGCCATTGCTTTTTTAATAGAATTTACGATTGGCGGCTTAACCGGCATTGCCTTTTCCATTATTCCTATAGACTGGCAGGTAACCGACAGCTATTATGTAGTGGCGCATTTGCACTATGTTTTTATCGGCGGTTCATTGTTTGGCGTGTTTTCGGGTTTGTTTTATTGGTTCCCGAAAATGAGCGGCAGAATGCTGGATGAAAAGCTTGGAAGATTGTTCTTTTGGTTAATGGTGGTTGGCTTCAATATGACATTTTTTATCCAGCATATTTTAGGTCTTATGGGAATGCCGCGCAGGGTTTATACTTATGCTGATTTACCAAATTTCACCTTATTTAATTTGATTTCGTCAACCGGTGCATTGATAATGGGAGTGGCAGTACTGGTATTATTTTATAATATTTATAAAAGTTTAAAAAACGGGAAGCCTGCCTCAAACGACCCGTGGGATGCGTTTACGCTGGAATGGTATTCATGGGCAATGCCGGGCATGAAAAATTTTGAAGAACTGGCTGAAGTAAAAAGCAGGAGACCATTCTGGGATGCAAAATATCCTGAAAAAGCAGATTGGAAAAATGATGCTAAAGAAAGAAAATAACCTACTGATGTTGCTGCTGATAGGCTCTGAAGCGATATTTTTTATATCGCTCATTATGGGCTATGTCTATTTCTGGCGCACCGGAAATTATCAATCTGTAGTGAAGTCAATGCTTGACATAAAACTAACGGGCTTATTTTCTATCCTGTTGTTTACAAGCAGTTTTACTTTTTGGATGGCTGAGCGCCAATACAAAAAAGGTGAACAGAAGAAGCTGAAAATGTGGTTGCTTGCCACCATCGTTTTAGGCACTGTCTTTATGCTGGGACAGGGTCACGAGTATTATAGCCTGTTGTCTAAAAACCTGACTTTAAGCAGCAGCGAGTTCGGAACAAGCTTTTATACTCTGACCGGTTTTCATGGCTTGCATGTTTTGATTGGAATTGTCATGTTGATTATTCTTTTCATCTTAACGCTGCAGAATTTTTTCACAACAAAATCAACTGTTTTAAGTACCATTGGTATTTACTGGCATTTTGTAGATGCAGTATGGCTTGTTGTCTTTACTATAGTTTATGTAATACCTTATTTAACATGAAAAACATTTATACATACTGGCAAATGAATTGGGCAGCATTAGGCGCCATATTGCTGATGACAGCATTGTATATAGGATTCCAGGGATTCAGGATAAAAAAATCATCTGTATTTTTCTTCGTTGCATTACTGCTGCTGGTGCTGTGTTTCTTTTCACCGCTTCATGTATTGTCTGAAGAATATTTGTTCAGCGCACACATGACCGTGCATGTCGTTTTGCTGTTAATCATTGGACCTTTGCTTGTGCTTAGCCTGCAGGATGGAAGTGAAAATAATAAGTGGATAATATCAATTTCTAAATTATTATACAAAAAACCATTTATAGGATGGATGGTTGGTGTGGGTATTATGTGGTTTTGGCATTTACCGTTTGTATTTAATTATGGCATGATGGCTATGCATACAAATCCTGGTGTGTCAGCCATAGTTCATGCTGCCGAAAGCATTAGTTTACTTATTGCAGGTATGTTGTTTAGCTGGGCGATTATTTCACCTGTAAAACAATATAGAATTAATGCTTTAAGTGGTGTTGTGTATTTGTTTACAGCCTGCCTCGGTTGTTCATTATTAGGTCTGCTTATAACGTTTGCTCCTGCAGGTTTATACCGTCATTTTTTAAGTGCAACGGACGCTTTCGGATTAAATACTGTTATCCAGAACCAATGGGGAATAAACCAAACGATGGACCAGCAGATTGCCGGATTAATCATGTGGGTGCCTTGTTGTTTATTGTATGTATTGGATGCATTGTACCTGTTGCATAAATGGTTTAATGAAAAAGAATTGAGTGTGCTTGAGGTTAATTAGTCAATTTAGCCACGAAGGCGCGAAGGCACAAAGTTTCGCAAAGAGATGGATTTTTTCTTGTTAATGCGACCTTATGAAAAAAGCGTTAAGAAAATTGTATGAAGGGCGTTAAGAAATGAAATTAATGTTACTAATGTTTGGATTTGTTCTTAGAAGGTAAGTCCTGCGTCTGTATGTTTTTATTCTAAAGCTGTAACTAATTTCATTTTAGACCTTCAGACAATTTTTAGCTTTTTTCATTCAGTCTTGAATTTTTGGTTCTTTTGTTTCAAGACAAAAGAACAACATAAAATGGGTTTTGAGATATAAGGACTAATCTAAAGAAATAATTACAATGAATGACCCAGCAAAAGAAAAAATGGTAAAGGCTACCCCCGAACACATTCCAAAGCCAACGTATATGCCTTTTATTCTGGCAGTTTCGCTGCTGTTTATGGGATGGGGATTGATAGCAAATCCAATCATCAGCGTGGCAGGATTGATAGGATTTTTTATTGCATTAACCGGGTGGATAAAAGACTTAGTTCATGAAAGGGGAACAGATAAATGAAAACCGCAGAAAGTTTTTAATCAGGCTTAGCTTATTTGCTTCGGCTATACCTGCAGCAATTATTTCTGTGCCTGTGTTCAGCGCCTTGCTGGGTCCTTTGCTGCAACGCACAGAGCAGAAATGGAGAAAGGTAGCTTCACTTGCAGAATTTCCCGTTGGCTCCACTAAACTGGTGAAATTTATTAATGCGGACCCATTGCCGTGGGCAGGTGTAACCGCAAAATCAGCCGCATGGCTGAGAAGGGAAAATGAAAAAGAATTTACTGCTTTTTCTGCCAATTGTACGCACCTCGGCTGCCCTGTACGATGGGAAGATAAAGCCCAGATGTTTATGTGTCCATGTCATGGTGGGGTGTATTATAAAGATGGCTCTGTAGCTGCCGGTCCGCCGCCGAAAAGCCTGGTTCGCTACTACGTCCGTATCAATAAAAATGATGTTGAAATAAGAACTGCTCCTGTACCTATTACAAATATTACTGCGTAATGAAAAAAAGGTTGAAAAAAGCCTGGCACTGGATAGATGACAGAAGCGGCATCTCTGAAGTGATAGGACCATTAATGAAACATCCGGTGCCGCCGGGTTCCCAATGGAGTTATGTCTTTGGAAGCGCTACTCTTTTTTGTTTTGTTCTGCAGATAGTGACAGGTGTTGCCCTGGCTTTGCTATACCAGCCTTCTTCCGACCAGGCTTTTCAATCATTACAATTTATTACTAATCAGGCTGTAATGGGAAAATGGCTGAGAGGCATTCATTACTTCGGTGCGTCGGGTATGATACTAATGGTGGGCGTTCACATGTTGAGGGTCTACATCACTGCTGCTTATAAATACCCGAGAGAAATGAGTTGGATAAGCGGTGTTGTGTTGTTGCTGCTTACTATCAGTATGGGTTTCACAGGTCAGTTGCTT
>JAABUK010010459.1_pt1 | contig 12376 bp, 10 predicted proteins | sample 5559141 | NCBI WGS metagenome assembly JAABUK01 (sample SAMN10711869, study PRJNA513367) | rock metagenome | isolation source: Antarctica rocks | place: Antarctica: Victoria Land, Pudding Butte nord | collected 2016-01-03
TGGCGGCGAGGAGGCGAGGGGGTTGGTGATCTGGAATGATGCGGGGAAGGAAGAGTTGGGGGGCAAGGTAGGGGAGGTGGTAGAGAGGGTGAGGAGGAGGAGTCCCGAGTGGTGGAGTTGGGTTTGTTTGTGCGTGCCGCCGGTGGGGTTGACCGCGGGAGCGTGGCAGATGGTGAGGAATCTTATGGATAGGTGGGCTTGGGAGAGAAGGCAGAAAATGGAAAAGGCGAAGCTGTGATACCTGGAGGCTTTGATCTGAGGAAGCAAGAAATCCGCCGCCATGGTCTTCCATCTGATTGATACTACAAGCGCCGCGCCGAACGCCATCACAACAACACTCACTGGGTTTACCCACAAGCAGAATGCTATCAATGCGCGTGCCATCAAGCGGAGCACTGCTACCCTTCACCCAGCGTTAGCCAACTGAGGAACTACCGCAAGTTTCCCAGAATCACTCCGTCTCTCTGTCGATCGAAAATGTCTGCCAGACCATCAGCGATCCCAGCATCCGCAAAGCTCAGCATAACCGAGCAGGTGATTACCGTTGCATAACCAGCACTGACTGCAGCATCTGGTCAACGCAATGCTCGATGCTCAACATACTAATCACACTAGGACGAAGCGGTCAGTTGAGGCACGTAGAGAATGCGCTGCCCTGAGCCCTCCTGGCGAAGTGGGGGGGGGATTTTGGAGCTGGTTCCAGGAACGAGCGTTCATTGTTCAGAGGAGCTGTTGGCCACCCCCTCCGTGGGCGGCAGTGAAGGGACTGACGGCTTCGGTACCGTGTTCGGCTGCTGCATGCGCAAAGACTTCTGCTGAAACGGGGTACCTCTTTCGTGTAACTACTCTGGATTGGGAAGTTTACCTATATAACGTTTGCGGAGCGTTTCGTGCAGGTACACTTGATCTTTCATTTTGGATGTGGCACCAGCCTTCCCTGCTGAAGGAAATGAAGTAGAGCTCTACAGCCATTTGTACTCATATTCGTCTTCCAGATGAATGTCTTCTCTGGTTGAGATACCTTGATCTCAATCGTCGGGTTCATCCTTGATGATAATACACTCCTCATCGCTCTTCTCCCTCTTTACCCTCCCCACCCCGTCGAGCCCCTCCTCAAACACCTTCCTTCCATCCCTCCCCCTCACCTCCACCGCCTCAACTATGGTCTCAATCCCGGCCTGAACCTCCTCATCATCCGGGCCCCAAGGCAGCGCATCCACATCGATCTCCCTCCCCAACAGCGTCTTCAGGATAACCTCCGCTCCGGCTTTACTCATCACGCGATTCGCCTCCTTACACCTCTCGTCACAGACACACTCCACACAGCCTTGAAGACAATGACACGCCCCCACCCTCTCGATCGCCCGCACAAGCAGAAGGTCGATAAACTCGAACGCCTTGGCGGCTATACCACTCCCGCCGGCTCCACCCTTAGCATCGTAGAAAGTAAGTCTAGCCGGCCTCTTCCGCTGCGTCTCCTTCTTCGCAAATTCCTTGATCGCGTTTTTACACTCCGTCCTCACATCGCCGGGCATGCTGATCACGAACTGCGGCATCAAGCTCAGGATGGCATGTTCGGCGGCATGAATCCCCCCAGCAAGATTTAACCTCCTCGACTTGAGGATCTCGAGCGCCGACCGCGGAACATCGAGCCACATGCCCTTGGAGAAGATGTCGATGGGCGGATTATCGACAGCGACGGCATCGAGGATGCGGCGCTTCTGGTCGAGTTTGAAGAACCCGAAGACGACGGCGTGGACTTTGATGCGGCCGAAGTAGGCTCGAGACATGGTCTCCTTGCTGACGCGGCGGATGGCCTCTGTCTCAATGGGGTCGATATCCGTGTAGTCGCGCTGCTGGGTCGTCCAGTCCACTTTCACCAATGTGACCTTCGCGATGCGGCGCTCCGGACTGAACTCTTTGACTAGGTAAGTGTGGCCCTGGTGCAGGAAGATGCCGCCCTCGTAGATGGTGAAGAATGCGCGGGAGGGTTCAACTTCCTCGAGCACGACGTTGCGGCCGTGCGTGGTGTCGACGACGGCGAAGTGGCCGTCCTCCGTGTCGCGGATGCTGACGCATTTGCTGGGGTGGGGGCGGAAGCGCTCGTGGCAGTGGTAGAAGGAGTCGACGCTCGGGTCGTGGAGGAGGCGGGTTTCTGCCACTTCGGGGAGGAGTTTGCCGAAGTATTTGGCGTCTTCGACGGGGCGGATGGGCATCTCGTAGGCGGCACATTGGATGTGGCCTTCCAGTACTAGTTCGTTGGTGAGGTCGACTTGGAGTTCGCAGTTGGGTTTTGTGAAGATCTCGTCGGGGTTCTGCATGTAGTGTTGATCTGTGGGGAAGCAGTCGCCGACGAGGACGGAGAGGGAGTCTCTGTTTCGGCGGCCGGCGCGCCCGGATTGTTGACGGAGGTTGGCGATTGTGTAGGGAAAGCCCATTGTTACGACGGCGTCGAGGGAGCCGATGTCGACGCCGAGTTCGAGCGCCGTGGTGGCGATGATGCCCATGAGTTTGCCGCCGAACATTTCAGACTCGATTCTTCGCCGGTCTTGGGCTGAGTAGCCACCTCGGTAGCCCATGACGAGGGGTGTACATTCCGGTCGTTCGAGGGCGCTGAACTCGGCCCTGACAGCACCAAGGAGCACTTCGGCTTGTTTGCGGATACGGACGAAGCATATTGTTCGGACGCCACGGAGGATGAGCTGGCAGAAGAGACGAGCTGTCTCAGCAAAAGTGTCGCCTCGGCCTGAGGATGGGTCGCCTGGGTCTTTGTAGGGCGTGTTCCAGCAGACGAATTCTTTGCGGCCAGAGGGTGAGCCATCGAAGTCGGTGAGGCGAACTCTATCGACGCCGAAGATGGTCTTCATGTGTTCCTCGGGGTTGGCGACAGTCGCAGAGCAAGAGATGAACTTTACCCTGCGATTACCCACGGCTGCGCAGATCCTGCGGAGTCGACGCATGATGAAGGCCACGTGTGCACCGAAGAGGCCATTGTAGACGTGCAGCTCGTCCACCACCACGAACTTTAGGTTTTTCAAGAAGGTCCTCCAGCTGTTCTCTTGTGGTAATATAGTAATATGGAGCATGTCGGGGTTTGTAAAGATGATTCTCGCTTCCTCACGGATCTCATGTCTGGCCTGCATGGGTGTGTCCCCATCAAAGGTTTCCACAAGGACCTGTTCGAACCCGGGCATGAACTTGAGCATTTCCTTCATGCTGCGACGTTGGTCTTGGGCAAGAGCCTTGGTGGGGAAAATGTACATGCCACGACTGTCGGGATCCTTTTCGAGCTCGTGAAGCATCGGTATTTGATAGATCAGAGACTTCCCCGAGCTGGTAGATGTCGAAACTATAACGTTGTGCCCGTCGTGCAGATCATTGATCGCTTCGGCTTGGTGTGAGTAGAGCTGCGTTATGTTCCGAGTATTGTAGAGAGCATTGACAAGGTTTTGAGATAGTGCAAAGTTGAGCTCGCCATAAATTGGTGGTTGAGGGTCAAACACTCGATGTCCATCAGGTACTATTTGGTGTGTATACCATTCCATCTCGGTGATGCCCTTCACGATCTCGGGAATGCTTTCCCTTTCGGCAGGAATCCTATTCGATGCGTTACTGTGCCGGTCAAGCCCTGGAATATTACTTCGGCTTGGAGTCGGAGTGGGTATATAGATGCTCTTCTCCGTCTGAATCTTGAGAACTGGATCGATGGCTTCTGCAGTACTCGAGTTCAAGAAAGCATTGACAGCGGAGGTGAACTTGGTATTTCGCTTTTCTATCAATTTCAGCATTTGCTTCTGACTATACACTGGTATTTTCAGATCTTCTCGCCTCAGGTGCTGGAACGCATTGATCGGTTGTCCGGTCTTCGGATCAGCGACTTGCCTCTTCAAATCTCCGTCAATGAATTCAAATAGTAGTAGCTCTTTCGCTTCGCCGCTGTCCTCCTTGCGCCCATTCTCGTCTTCAGCCAGCGATCTGAAGTGGTCAGCCCTGCCACCTTTCACCCCGTCCTCCTCACCCATTATCGTTACTTGCAACATATCTTCATCAACATAGGCAAAATTGATCGCTCTCGGGACAAGAGCCTTGATCTGAGCGACATCTTCGATGAGCAGTGATCGCTTGATATGAGCCTCTACAGCAGACTTGATGTTTTCAAAAGTTGTCGCAAAATGCTTTCGGGTACAACAAAATGTGTAGACCAAATTTAAGGCTCGATGGAGTTGCGACAGCTGTTTGAAGCGCTCGGGCCAGGGTATGGTAGTCTCGATTAAATTGGTGGATGAGTTGTGCCGAAGTAGCGGCGGCTTGTCTCCTGCTGCTTTCGTTCGGCGTGGTTTCTTGCCGCCATCTTGACTCTTGGTTGGGACTGTCGTTGTGGTAGAAGGTTGAGATTGTTCATCTGGGTTCCCTGATGGAGGTTGGTCGTGAACTGGTGAAGGGGCTTTCCGCCTTCGTTTGCGAGGAATGACTTGGTTAGACACGGTGGCCGCCTGGAGCCTCGCCATCGCCTGCCAAAGGTTGTCCTTTTCTGGCAGAGTGTGGTGGTGTGGTTCTATCGATAGCAGACTCGCCGTTAATGATGGCTTCAGCGGAATTGGAGCGCGTTCCACTTTACGCGCAGTCACGTTTTCCCAGCAAAAAGCTTGGCACATTGAATCTTTCCAACCAAACACAAATTTCCTGTACAACTCCGTCCTAAACCCCCGCGCAACATCTATATCTGATACACTATACATAATGGCGGATGGCGCGAAAGAAGACACGCGCAAGACTGTGCTCATCACCGGCTGCTCTCCAGGCGGAATCGGCCATTCTCTAGCACAAGTTTTTTATGCTCATGGTTTGCGTGTCTTCGCAACTGCCCGCTCCACCGGAACTCTCAGCTCACTCTCCTCTCAGGGCATTGAAACTTTATCTCTGACTGTTGACTCGGAACCGAGCATTCAATCTTGCCTTGCGGAAGTGACAGCTCTCACTAAAGGTCGTGGTCTCGACTTCTTAATCAACAATGCCGGACGCAGCTACACGATGCCTGCGCTCGATGTGGATATCGATGAAGTTCGCGCGACCTTCGAGACCAACATATTCTCCATCATGCGTCTCGTCCAAGTCTTTAGCCCGCTGCTTATTCAAGCCCGAGGCACTATCGTCATGATTGGCAGTCTTGCAGCAGTTCTTCCGTATGTCTTCGGAAGTGTTTATAATGCTTCTAAGGCCGCCCTGCACGCTTATAGTAATACGCTGCGGGTTGAGATGGAACCTCTGGGAGTGAAGGTGATCACCATTGTGACTGGTGGGGTTAAGTCGAGGATTTCGAGGGTGGGACGAGTGTTACCAGAAAATAGCTTTTACAGCGAATTGGATGAACAGTATAAGAGGAGACAGGGTCATAGCCAGGAGGGAGCGATGTCGAACGAGGACTATGCGAGGAGTGTGGTACGACAGGTGCTGCCTGGTGCGGGACCCTGGCCATGGAGGTGGGTTTTGAATGATGCGCGGAAGCGGTGGATATGGGAGGGCAATAAAAGTTGGCAGGTGTGGCTCTACAGTGGAGGCTGGATATGGAGCGGGTTCTTTGATCACTACATGACCAGAATATTTGAATTATGGAGACTTCGAGGGAAGTCGTTTGGCAAGTCGTAGCCACAGTTTGGCTGCAAGTGGTGGTCCAGATACCTAGGATATGAGGTACGTTTCCCAGTTTCAGTATAATATATTCATTTCACGCTTGCTAGTCTAACAGTCGCCTTGCCAGTTCGCTGTGACCCACTTCGCCAGCAAGGTGGTAAGATTTTCGTCCTCCATATAAATGGCTGTATCCTTGATAGAATAGTCCAGATCCAGGAACTTGAACGCCAGGAGTACCCAAGGCTCAATGAACTCAATGTACACAACATCGACCGTCTCAGGGTCCCCTAGTTGTGAAGGGGGGTCAATTCGTGACTGAATAACGTTGGGAACCCTGTAGAAAGAGATGGGTGCATGCACAGTATCATCACCATCAGAGCCAGCGTCGTCTTTTGTTGTGTAGCCTGGCGTCAAATCTGGCTCCGCGATGAGTGGTATTTGATGAGCTCCGTCATGTTGGTTGCTCAGCTCTACGACGAGGACATCCGCTGGGTAGGAACGTTGTTCAATCGGGGCTAACATCCAGCTTTGTAGACTAGGCTCTATGCCTTGGAGGATCTGACCATTGTTATTCAGGATTGACAAAAGCTGGCTAGCCTTATCGTAGGGCACATCTTTGACGTAGCGAAAGCCGCTGATGAATGGAGAGACTATATATGTCGAGTCTCGGGTGAACGGTCCCTTGAAGATATCAAACCGGATGCCGCCTGTGTTAACCATGGCTAGCCTGGAACTGTTTGCCCTGTTCTTATCGAGGACGATGTCCGGCAGAACACGTTGCTCCAACCAAGTGAAGATACTGCTGTTACTGGGGTATTCCGCGCGAGACATCCACAAGTCTTGCTCCGCGCATCCATAAGGGCTGTCCAAACTCAAATTTGCACGAGCTTCTTTGATTTCCTTCGACACATTTTGACCAAATTCTGTTGGGAATGTTGTTGCGTTCAAGTCTGTATGATGGTAGAATGAGAAGAGATTGTTGTCAATGTATTTTCGCGAGAATTTCGGTGCACCTGTTATCTGTATGTCGTTGGTTCCAGTGGATAGACCGTCAATGGATTGGAAACCAATAGTCTCCATGAAACGACCACTTTCTAAGGCGAACGACTTTGCGTCGTACTTCTTGTAATCTCGGATGTGTGTGTGCCCTCCAAAGAATTGAATGGGAGTGTCCCATTGTACTTTGCGAATTGCTTTGAAAAGCTCAAGATATTCTGGAGACCGCACTGGCACATGGCCGATGACGAGGAAAAGGTCGACTTCAGGATCCCGTATTGCGTCTTGAAACCAGGTTTCCTTCACACTATCCTCGACAGGCTGTATCATTGTATTGTTCTCATTACCCAAAAAGTCATACATAAACCCAAACGCCATTATCCGAATCCCCTGCTTCTTAGTCGTGAACTTCTTGAACCGTGGAGCAAGCGGGACCCAATCTCCAGTGTTAGGGTCCATGATGTCTAGATTAGAAGCGAGGTAGCCGTCTCTGAAATTTGGTACGGTGATATCATATTCATTCTCTGACGAGTTTCGTTTGTAAAGCTCATGATTGCCTGTGCAGATCACATCGATGTGCTGCTGCTTAAATATGTCGAATGTATACCTTCCCTTCGGATCAGATGCATCATAGAGACCATTCCCTTCGATCCTGTCGCCGGTGTCAACAAGTAGCAGATCTTGCCCGTTGGCTTCGGCTTTCTCCCGCATACGGGCAGAAAAGGAAATGTAATCGCCCCAGTCTGCGGCGTATGACGGCCTGCAGGCCTGTGTTAGCCTGTCTTTCTGGTTCGGCGTGCTTGCACCTACTCCTGTAGATGTCCAGCATGCCAGCCATGAGTGTCTGTTGTGTGCAAGATGTTCAACTGTCCCCAGGTCAAGTCTCGTAGAGGCGCCTCCACCGGCGAAGGCGCTGATGGTTGAGATGCCAAGGTAGACAAGACGCAGAGGAAAATAACAGCACAAAATCTGTCAATCATCTTTAATGGGAGTGTAGGTCTTAGTTGGCTTGATGTCGCTTCCAGAGCATGCAATTCTCTCGTCGAATAGTTGTCCTCTCAGTGTCGTCAACTGTTGTTGCTGCCTCGATTAGGTTTAGCCATATCGGAGCTTGTCCGGGGATAGTTCCGTTGGTAAATGCGCTCAACATTGAGTTTCTGCGGCCTCACCCTTCACCAGTCCGGAGGTCGAAGCTCAACCCAGCTCCCTTTCAGAGCTTCTTCTGTTCCCAATTGTCCCTCCTTTGCTCTCTGATCTCAATTTGAAGCTAGAGCACAGGTCATGATGGCAGCTACCAGGCTACTTCGTCCTGCTTCCCGTCTTCTCTCTCAACGACCACTTTCGCCCACAGTCCGCTTGTCTCTTCTTCCAGCAGCTTCAGTACTTACACTCCCAAGAATACGGACTTATGCAACTCCGGCTGGGAAAGAGTACACAGTGCGAGATGCTCTCAACGAGGCATTAGCGGAGGAATTAGAACAGAACGACAAGGTGTTCATCCTGGGCGAGGAGGTTGCACAATACAATGGAGCGTGAGTGCTGGACCATGTCGTTAGATTCTTTTGAGGCTTTGTCAAACTGACGATGAGACGCAAAACAGCTACAAGGTCACAAAGGGGCTACTGGACCGCTTCGGTCCGAAGAGAGTGATTGATAGTCCGATTACGGAATCTGGATTTGCTGGTCTTACAGTCGGCGCAGCATTGGCCGGATTGCACCCGGTGGTGAGCAACCTCGCACCTTGTTAAGACCGACTCGAGCTGAATACTCCTATCAGTGCGAGTTCATGACGTTCAACTTTGCGATGCAGGCCATTGATCAGATCATTAATTCAGCTGCAAAGACACATTACATGTCCGGCGGGATTCAACCTTGCAACATCACGTTCCGAGGACCGAACGGGTTCGCAGCTGGCGTTGCTGCTCAACACTCACAAGACTACTCGAGTTGGTACGGCAGCATCCCAGGGCTTAAGGTGGTGTGCCCTTGGAGCGCCGAAGATGCCAAGGGCCTTCTGAAAGCAGCCATTCGAGATCCGAACCCAGTGGTGGTTCTGGAAAATGAGTGAGTGTCGGACGCTCATGACAAGACTACTTAGCTAAAAGGGGCAGATTGCTTTACGGTCAGGTATTTCCAATGAGCGACGAAGCTCTCAAAGATGATTTCGTGCTTCCATTTGGCAAAGCCAAGATTGAAAGAACCGGCAAAGATCTCACCATTGTCACGCTTTCTAGATGCGTTGGGCAATCGTTAGCGGCCGCAGAAGACCTCAAAAAGAAGTATGGTGTCGAAGCAGAAGTCATCAACCTCCGATCCGTGAAGCCTTTGGACGTGGAAGCAATAATGAAGTCTCTCAAGAAGACGGGCCACTTGATGGCCGTAGAATCAGGATTTCCCTCATTCGGTGTAGCAGCAGAAATACTTGCGTTGACGATGGAGTATGGATTCGACTATTTACAGGCACCGGCCGTGAGGGTCACTGGGGCCGAGGTACCGACACCCTACGCAGAGAAGCTCGAGCAAATGAGCTTTCCACAGGAAGAGACCATCACCAACTATGCAGCGAAGCTGCTCAAGGTATAATTTGTGGTATCCTAATGAAAAGCGTGTTATGTATATCATCAGGTTCACGGGTGGGCCATGGTAAGACAGCGAACGATACCAGCAGGTGCGCAATTGATATACATTTCATCTTGCCGCCTTGAACATCTGTGCTTCTCCGCTCTTCCTAGGACTTCTGAGCAGATCTCACAGAGCAGCAGGGACACCTTACTAACATCTGATGGCTCGATTGCCAGCTGCTTGCTCCAGTAGCCTTGCGTTCGATTCTACACCTCCATTTCGTCCACTCAAGTAAGTAATTTTGCTTGACTGAGGAAGCTGTGGATGGTAAATTTTTGATAAGCGACAATGTGTGGGTTTGCCAACTTTCTACGTGGGCAGGCCACGCTTCAGTTTTGTTCTGAGCAACAGGTCGTGATTGGAATGGACTATCACCTTGTCTTCCAGAGCGACATAATCTGGGATCCGAGGTCATTAGGTGACAATGCTAACCATTCCCACCTTTCTGTGCTTGCTGGCTCAGCGGTCAGTAATGGAAGAAAGGGTCTTTCACCATGACGGTCTTCACTAGCACAACGACACGGCAATCGAAACGACAATCTTCTGCAGAGGGAGCGAAGTCGTTGAAGCATCCAGCGTTCAAAGCTTCCCAATCAAGGCGCCCAATGCTGCGTAGCACAGGAGAAGCGACAAATTTATGCAAGTGATGTTCGACCCTGGTTGCCAGCCCTGGTTCCATAGAAGCCACTGTTTTCCACGAGAGAGGTCAACTGGCGTCGTCTGCTTTTCATATCAGAATCTGCCAGCCTGCTTGATGACACTTTTCGATACGTCTCGCTCATGCTGAATCTGTTTGGAGGGTCGATCTCGCAGATCTGTCCAACGTACTGACTTAAGTCTGAACCCCTTCAGTTCGCAGCATCCCACAATCTTCTCACTTTGACTCTTGATGACTTCTCACCTTTGGCGCACTTCTAACTCAGAACTGAATACCACTCTTCCTTTCATGCCCGACAGTCTCATTGTCACCATCACTCTGAGCACCATTCAGCTCCTATCAAAGCTTGTGGTATGCTTCTTCAATGAATCTGGTCCCAGGCTTTCACTCGAGAATTTTGCTGGGGTAATGGCTTTCTGTCATTCAGAGCTTCTGATTCCCCGGGCTTGCGCAACATCTTCGCGCTATTGTTCCAGCTTCTCTGTGCTCCATTGTTGCTTGTTTTGCTCAGTCTTTGCTCATTGATAGTATTCGCAGGTCAAGTCATATTTTCCATCATGCCGAAGATAGCAAATTTGAAACCAAAGACGACTTTCCCCTTCCTCAGTCTGCCCTTAGAGGTAAGAAGGAAGGTCTATTTCTTCATGCGCGAATGGCCTTCCCAACATCATCACGCAGTCCTCCGTGCTAGCAAGCAAATCTATGCGGAATCCAAGGAATCTTTCGATCAAAGAGCCCTGATTTGCTCCTCTCAACAGGAATTTGTGAAGAAAGTCAGCAATGCTCTCTCGGTGGTCCTAAACAAAATAGAGTCTCTCGCTATCAATTTCGAGTATCCTGCCTTTTCATACGACCAGAGACCGTTGGAGGTTCTTGCAGCTGACGAATCTCTCTGTGCGGTCGGTGAAAAATACTTCAAAGATCTTCGGTCCGTGATCATCTGCCTCAGACGTTTACCGAATATCATGGACCTGTCAGTCTTGCGTCCTAGGAAAGATAACCATGACGAACCGGCAGAAGATTACCTCAAATCGCTCCTCACGTGGCTAAGCAAAAACTATACTCAAGTCGAGAGCCTCACCGTGACATTGAGATGCGTCAATTTTGATGCATTTTCAACCTTCTCGAACCTACATACCCTTAGGTGCATGGCCTATTCTCTTACCTCAGAAGAGCAGATGATCACAGTACTGGAGACAATGATTCGCTTGAAGGACCTTACTTTAATGAGACCGAGGCCCGAATTTCGCGGCAAGGATCTACTACATTCATTTACTCCGAAAGCGTTGCGCAGCATGACGCCCTTGAAGACACTGCGTCTACTGGAAGAAGACGACAGCGAGGGCGAATACGGAGATAGAAGGGATTGGCTCCACCCGCCACTCATCACGCCTGCCGTTTTTGCTGCGTTCAGCGAAAGACACTGTGACACGATCCAGCATCTGACCATTGATTGTGACGATTCGTTCGACTCCGTGGTGTTTCCACAACAAATGGAGTTATTCGTCACAAAAGCAACATCATTAAAGACACTTGCTTTGAATCTCCGGCATAGCGAAATCGATTTTCTCGAGCATCTGCCTCAGAGCCTTCAAAGTCTGAAACTCAGCCTGTCTGCCACAACACTTCCTTCGTGTGGTCAAACTAGTCTGATTGAGCTTCACTCGAAATTGCCACATTTGCGGAAGATCTCGTACAATGTGTATAACGAAAGGACTGGGAGGACCATGTTCACCTTCGAGAGTGACAACTATGGCCGAACAAGGTATGTATATTATCCCGGTAGATATTCAGAATGAACCTACATGTTGACACTTTTCAGGACCTGCAAGCTTCGGTAGATCTCGATCCTGAGACAAGGGTGAGAGGCACAAGGCGTCTTTGCAAGACGACCGGTTGACAGAGAAGGTTTCTGGTTTTACCACCACAAAAGGAGACGATGCAGGGCCCCGATGTGCTGTTAGCTCAAGGGGCTTGACAAGGGCAAGCAGGGTGAAGAAGGAGCAGGGAACTTGATGCTACCGTTGCAAGCAAAGTCATCAAACGATTTTGAATGCGGCGAAGCCGGCACAAGTCCGACGTAAGTTCCGTCTTGGTCCTAAATAATGCTCATTAGCTCAAGTAGCTTTTCTGCGTCACAGCGAAGTGCAAGTAGATGCAGGGTAGAGCAGCGAGCTTGAGCGCGAGCAAAATTACCACGCCCTTCGGTTGCAATGATATGCCACGAGAACGTCATGACATGGTAGTCTCCTCCGTCTCGTCTGATGCAGACTGATTCTGTTCTGAGACTGTGTCATTGAATTTCTGTATGCCTTTGGCCATACGGGGCGATCCCCCCACGATGACCATCCCATGGCCATCTTCCTTCTCACAACCACCCCCCAAATACCGGCACATTCCTGTAAATCTCATCCCAAGCCCTAACCTCCCACCTCGTCCCCACCCCCTTTCCACCTCTCCCCACCACCC
>JAABUK010010460.1_pt1 | contig 12373 bp, 14 predicted proteins | sample 5559141 | NCBI WGS metagenome assembly JAABUK01 (sample SAMN10711869, study PRJNA513367) | rock metagenome | isolation source: Antarctica rocks | place: Antarctica: Victoria Land, Pudding Butte nord | collected 2016-01-03
AACTGGCAGATTGCACAAGCATTCATGCTGCTGCTCCTGCATCACCACCTGGGCTACTAACGACGTGAGTTGATGCTTGCTTGCTGCAATGAATCTGCCAGCGCCCTTTGCTCTGTGCAAAACGCCCTCTCTCAGTTGCCCCTCAGCATTGTTAGGTGTCGTGGTTGTAGCAAAGCGACGTGCCTTGTCTGCAGCAGCGCCAGCAACTTTGCCCGCATATACAATAAATTGAAAAGGTCTGTTGCCATTGCGAAGCGTGTAGACTCTCAGAGCGCCACTGGCTGATGCAGTACGTGTTAAACTTGATCAATCGATCCGTGCAGGTGTTCGGACAACATGACAGGCGGCGCTGATGCGATCCAAAAGGCTGTAGATAAGAAGACTCCTGGTCAACCGCGAACGATCAGGTCACAGGTTGGCTTGACCGAGGACCCTGTGCCGGAAGGCAAAAAGATTGCACAGCCAGAGTACGTCACCCTGGTCGAGCATGCTAATCCTGACACTGTACGGCCTTTTGTTAATCAACCTGCCTGCAGACACCATCACGGCGTAGAGCCTGCAAGCCACGGCAGCAGTGACCCTGGGAACAATGCTGGTGAAGAGCTCAGCAAAGAAGGAATTAAAGGACACAAAGAAGAGCTGCAGCACATGCAGGTGTGTGTCATTATGTCGAGCATTGTCAATAGGTCGCGACACAGAGCCGACAACCACTGCTGGTCCATGTTTCTGTATTGCAATCACTGTTCCACACCTGAAAACCACATGGCCTGTACGGTGTTGCAGAATCAAGCCTCCAAGTATGACTCGGCATCGAATCCTCTGAACAAGAATGCTCCGACTCACAGCGCATCTGACATGAAAGGAGTCCAGCAGCAATAAGATGTAATACACTAACAATCCAGACTATTTGGCATGTGCTTTGACTGCCAAAGCTGTGCTGCACTCCACAGAGATCACTATTCCTGATGCAGCTGTAAGGCCTGCATTGTAACGGTCACAACTCTAGTCCGACCAGGCTCATGATGTCTTCTATGATACCACCGCTCAATCTGGATGTTCATTGCTAAGAAGGTTTAGGGTTTAGGGTTTGGCTGCTTCCAAGCACAACTAATGCAAGCATGTGCTGTCAGTTCTACTCTGGCCAGCACATTTGTGTTGTATGCTTGCATGTGTGTTACGTTTACATGTGCAAGGCCTCATGTCAGCAACACAAATAAGTGCATTATGCATCTATGGGTGTAGTGTCATGATTGGTTTACATGCTGCAATGTGTCAAAGAGGTTGATGTCGCACAGTCAGTTGTCGGGCATGCTGTGCTGAAAGATACAGTGCTGCTGTGAGCAAAAAAAGGAAGAAAGAAAAGACTAAACCTTTCAGCATTGATTAAAGAAAAGCCAGAGAATAAGCGACAATGGGCTCCTTCGTGAGCAAGGACTCATTGCCTTGCGCAAAATTCAGCCTGCCATGTTTGTATCACCGTTTCACATTGCTCAAAGCCTCTGTGCTACAGACCATCACCTTATACTCAATTGCAGCTTCACTTTCGTCTAGGGAGCGTGGCTCATCAGCACATGGCTGCAATCGCAATCCCAGTTCTTTGGCCTGCTTCAGCAAGTCAATAGTGTGCTGTATCTTCCAGTTGTATTGCTGAAAGTGAATTAGAGCATCAGGCGGCAGAGTCCATTTCACAGCTGCACTCAGTGTAGGCAGCAGGCCTGACTCCATTGTAGCTGCAACTTGACGTGCATAGTCTATATACGCTGTTGTACAAGCTGTAGCAATCAGGAAGCTCTCCACTGCAGACATCGCCGCAACTTCCTGCAAGTCACGTGCTGCCTGTCTCATGTTCATGCCAGAGCAGGCACTTTCAACTTCGTCATCACACACACTCACAAACACTGCAGGTCTGCCGTCACACAGTCCATGCCATGACATAGCAGCACTGCTTCACAAGCGCGTAAGTATGGCAGGCAGGCATGGATTCAGACAATGCAGTACACATTGTGGCTGCAGCCAAACTCACGGCAGCTGCAGCTGTTCACCTTCAGTAGCGCTGCAACAGCCTTAGGTTCCAGGTAATACAGAAGGCCTTCTGCCACCCAAACTGTAGGCAGATGCTCCTGCCAGCCAGACTTCCTTAATGCACCTGTCCAGTCAGCTTCTGACAAGTCTGCAGAGCAATGCCACCATCAGAATCTCATCTTTCACACATTTCATGTGCAAGTCACATGTTATGACACGTTCTGTGGCTTTAACCTTTAACCCTTAACCCTAACCCAGCTCGGAAACAGTCTCAGAACAAAATGCTTAGGCACATGACAGGATTTTGAGACCTGACCTGACAGCGCTGCATATGTTTGCAGCAGACAGTCAAGCGTGAGCACGGCAGAAAAGCAGCATGCAAACAGTTGGTCATGAGCACCATGGCTGTGTACCGCATTACTGCATGTGGTGCCAACAGCTGCATGTACAGAGTGTGCTTGAGTGTCACTTTAGTGTCAGCCATGCAGTGTCAGCCATGCAAACTCCACTGCTTGACTCATCAAATGCAACACAATACCAGGCTTGGACTACACACCATCTACGCACAGCCGTATAACTGGACTGTTCACTGAGTACATGCAGCCGCATAGCTAGACTGTTCACAGGATACATGCAGCTGCGTCGGTGAAATGTTGAATGAATAAATGTAGCTGCAGGGGGGTGACTACATCTCACCTGGGTGCTACGATTCACAGTCTGATCCACTTGTCACAGGCTGGCTGTCACAGCAGTAGCTTCCAAGAAGCTAGGCATGTATACATATGCAATGTAGGGCGTACATGTGTGCACAGCACACCAAGAGTATCCCTGCATTGCCCGGGGTACCGCCTTAGGAGGCTCCCGTTATGATTGCTGAAAAGCGTTTTTGTTGTTGTTTTGTTGTAAGATTTGATTATAAAGAATCACTGCATTGCAGGTACCTGCTGCAACTGCGGTGTAAGAGGCTGACTTGAGGGGAAAGGCCTTGCTGCCTTGGCCAGCCTGCATGCCTGCTCCCGCCTTTTGCAGTCTGCTGATTTTGAAGTCCAACACACTTGCCTGATCCACCTACAAATGCACCCATACATTTCACAAGTTGCATGATCATAACATGCATGTATCTCTTGCTCTACATGGTCATGCTACACTCAATAGCTCACGCCATCACCAATACATGAGACAAGCATGGAGACACATCTGGCAGTTCTGGTCATGCCGTCATTCAAGATGCAAATAAAGGCGCTGTTTACTGACAAAATGACCTTGGTTTTAGGTGTGTTACCTCGTACCAAGCAACACCTGGAGGGAAGGCCAGCCGCCAGGCCCTTGTATCCAACCCTGCCCCCAGCAAAACCACCTATAATATAAAATGAAAAAGAAAAGTTTACGCTCTCAGCAATCATAAAGGGAGCCTCCTAAGGCGGCAGCCCAGTGACCACCTATAAGCCATCTATGGAATCTGTGTGTAGCTTAGGTCACAAACAAAACTGGTGCTTGCCAATTGAGGATCAAGCATCTTGCATGCACCTCTTGCTGAGATACCGGCATCCATCATAGTGTTACCTCCTGTGCTGAATGTTTCACTTTGCTCATGGTTTGCACACAGAAACCATGAGCCAAATCGTCAAGTATCTCATGCAAAAGACACCAATTGCAGCAAATGCAGAACACCTGGAAAGTGACCAGCTTTCCCTTTGACCATCAAGCATGAGATAGTGTTACAGTTGGCGTGTGCATGGGGACACGCATGCATGACAAATTGTCTGCCATACAACAAAGCTGTCTTTGAGCCTTTTGCATCAGCAATTCTATAGTAGCAAAGCTGCAGGTGGGTACCTGCTGTTGTATGCTGTGATCTTTGACAAGCGTGTCATCTTCAACATGCATATGGGCGCTGGATTTGCTCAGATCATTCATCAAGGCTGTGATATGCTCATCCACAAGATGCCCTCTGAGAGCAATCCAGGTGGTGACGTGACCACCACCCAAGGCAGCTTCGTGGGCAGTCGCTCCCTGCCCAGACACATATATTTTTCAGAAGGTGACTGTATTGCAAACAGATAATGCGGGTCAGTTGTACTGCATGCATCAGTGCAAGTGAGGTGTGTATCAGCTTAAGGTGCAATTACAGGAGCCATTCGCTGGACTGTTGAGCACATCGGTTGCACTACCTCTGTCAAGCGCTCTTGAGACTGCAGCGAACGCTCTGATCCTTGCAGCAAGTGAGGTGTGAGCGAGTCGTGCAGATACGCATCTGGTCGGGAGCTTTCCACGTTTCGCACTCCTATGCACAAGAAGGCCTATCTGCTTGTGCAGTCCTCTCTCTAATTTGCAACAGCATGCAAATGATCTGGTTTATCAGCTCTACACCTTGGAGGTAGCTCAAGTCAAAAGTGCGAGCTACCTGCAACCCATATTGATGTCCAACCAACAAAGTCTTGAGGGCCTGCGGGCACTGCAGTTAGGCTCAAGACAACTCATAGATAGAGTGCATCATCGAGGCGACCTGTACCTGTGTCTTCTATCTCATGATATCTCGTCGAAGTGGAAAGAGACATGCTGAGGTCGCGACCGGTTGATCGCTGGGACATAGGTTCTCCGGGCGATGCACGGGCTGCACGGTCGATTCATCCCTTCTTTGCTTCTCCATACACATCGCCATACTCACATCGGCTCTGCAAACATGACATAGAGCCATCATGTCAGGTTTTTCTCGATTGGAAGTCCAGAGAAGGACGATGAGTAACCTGTACAGGCTCGCGTGACTCAACATGACTACTCAACTCTTTGGTTTACATGCAATCGGATGCATTTTTGTGCAAAGGTCCCACCTGCCAGGCCTGAAAACTCACTGAAAACTCACTGCAAAAGCGTTGTGCTCCATTAGCTTACGTCCCTTGTGAATCCGACTTCTGCATACCTTTGCACTCGTTGATCAATGCTCTCGATGGTGTGGGCACAGCAAAGAAGAGCGGCCAAGAACGGTCGTTCTATCAGCGGATGACTGCACTTCATTAGACACATTAAAACCTTTTGTCGTCTGCGAGTACCTTGCCAAAAGGCAGCTCACCGCTGAAGTCCTGAAAGCCTGAGCTTAGCCACTTTTCCATCACTGGCCGTGTCCATCACAGACCCTCTCAGGGCACGCAATATACAGAGTACCATACATCTCTGATGTCCGTGGGGCCAGGTGTAGCCAAGCAATTGAGAGGAGTCTTGGAGGATTTCCCTCATGTACAACATGCCTTTGCCTATGGCTCTGGCGTCATTGTGCAGCCAGACCTGTATGACAAATCAAGCACGAACAAGCCTATGCTGGACTTCATATTTGCTGTGGACAACCCGCATGAATGGCACGCTCAGGTTTGTTCAAGAAGTGCATGGCAATAGTTTTCATGTGCACAGCAATAAATTTGCAGCAGCTGACCCTTATCTTTGGGTGCAGAATCTCCAGCAAAATCGACACCACTACTCCATCCTTGGTAGCCTTGGACCAACTCCTGTAAGCAACACCAGCATGTTTGCTTGTTATGCCATATGTGCTATAATTTACCTTGTCTGCTACATCTACTGTCAGGCTGTGTCACCTGCTCACACCAGACATAAAGTATCATGTAACTGTTTGGGCTGTTACAGGTGGTGTGGACTGCTGAGAGCCTTGGTGCAGGCACCTACTTCAACACAGCTGTCTGGTGGAGAGGGCATGTAAGTCACTCAGCACAGCATTTGTCTTTGCCTCCATGGCTCACAGGTCTGCAGGCACCACACACACCACTGCACGCTGCCTGAGAAATTGTGCAGCAGCTAAAGCAAAACTCATGTGAAAAGCGAATAACAAGCAAAGCCTGGACATGCTTTGTATGCCTGAACACACTTCAGCAATGCGTTTGCTGCTGCTGCAAGAGCTGCGTTCAAAGTCAATCTAGTACTTCCGGGCAAAAAGTTGTCAAATGCTTTGAGTTGGTTGTTCCACAGTAATGCAGCAACTGTTTAGACCTTAGACACAGGCCAGTGCACTGCAACGGACCCAGCAGGTGTTGACAGCAGACAAATGTGCGCAGATGATCAAGTACGGCGTCATTGGGGCACAGCTGCTGTACGATGACCTGCACCACTGGGACAGCCTATACATAGCAGGCAGGATGCAGAAGCCTGTGCTCATGCTGAAGGATTATGCCAAGCTGCCAATAGCCCGCAAGAACAACCTTGACGCAGCTTTCACATTGGCGCTGCTCCTGTTGCCAGAGCAGTTCTCATTGCAGGCAAGAACTGCTGGTGTTGCTACTTACCTGCCTGCACAAGTTGGACACAGACAGTGTTGATGCATTGCTCACGAACTGCTTTGCTGCATCATGAGCCTGTTGGAGGTGTCATCAGCTGCAGTGACTGACACACATGCGAGTACCTCCCATGCAGATCACTTTTGTGATGCACCTAAGCGCTCAGCTCTTGTGCACTTCTCAGTTTGCTGTGCAATGGCCATCAGAAGTCCATGTACATGCTGTGTCCACAAATCTAGTTGCAGTTTCACTTCCATGCTAAGAGCTGGATCCCAAGATCAGGAGAATGTGTCCATGCACATGCTGAGTTCATGCATTCATGTGTAGTATCTGTATGCCAAGGTCTGCTGACTTTGACCCTGTCCATGCACATGCTGTGTCCATGCACCCATCTGCAGCATCTGCATGCTAAGATCTGATGAAAATGCCTGTCCCCACGCTGTGTCCGTGCACCCATCTGCAGCATCTGCATGCCAAAGTATGTATGCCAAGATCTGATGACAGTGCCCATGCCCATACACACACTGTGTCCATGCACCATTTGCAGGATCTGTATGCCAAGATTTGATGAAAATGCCCGTGCACATGCTGTGTCCATGTATCATTTGCAGCATCTGCATCCAGGTGTGTATGCAAACACCTGATGAAAGTGTGTTCGTGCACTCATCTGCAGGATCTGTATGCCAAGATCTGTGGGGTGTCTTACATTGGCGATGTGCGCATGGGCTTTGCTGAGGACTCCAGAAAGATTGAGCGCATAGCCTCAGGGAGCGCAGAGGGCCTGGCACTCATGTATAACAAACGCCTGCAGGTGGGAACATGCTCTTGCTTGTGCATGCCTGGCTGCATATATTGAGTGACTTTCTCTTGCTGAACATGAATATGACTCTCTTAGACTCTCTAGACTAGTTCAAATTACTAGCTAAATAGTCAAGCAAGGCATTCAAATTGCCTGAGCATGGTTTACCGAAGGCAGCTGTTGCATCCATTAAAGGACAATTGGATTGCTGCAGCAATGTTGTGGTCAATGCACGCATGCCAGGTTTGCAGATATGCATGAAGATATACACTGTTATCTAGGAGGAGGTTGTGTGTTTGCGCTCAGGTTCTGCCTGCCCTTGCAAAAGCTCTAGAAGACTCGTCATCACACAACCAGTCTTGTTGAGTGCCACTGGTGTTCTGGCATCCAGGCATTCCTGACCTAACTCAGCAGTTTCATCAAGAACTGCTGCAGTACTGGACATCATGATGTACTCTCAAGTACCTCGGGTTGTGGCTTTAGGCTACTATGCAGGCTAGAGTCTGACATCAAATCAAGCCCCACTCTGATAGCCAAAGTTGCAGAAAAGAGGCTGATACTTCATAAAACAGGCTGATACTTCATAAAACATGCAGGTACTTGATAAATTAGGCTGATACTTCATAGACCAGGCTTCATCCTCCATAAAACAGGCTGATACTTCATAAAACAGGCTGATACTTCACAAAACAGGCTGATACCTCATAAGACAGGCTGATACTTCATGAAACTGACTGATACTTCATCAAACAGGCTGATACCTCATGAAACAGGCTGATACTTCATGAAACAGGCTGATACTTCATAAAACAGGCTGATACTTCATAAAACAGGCTGATACTTCACAAAACAGGCTGATACTTCATAACACAGGTTGATACTTGATGGCAATGCTGTGGTAATGCAGGGGGCTGCTGCTGACACGGCCAAGCTGGTGAGCCGGCCAGGAGACTCCTTCAGACAAGAACTGAGTGATAGGTCCCGCGTGGATCTCATCTCTACTCTCCCCTTGGTGTGTTCTCAATCAATCAATTTACTTTTTGTCTGTAGGATTCATCAGGGGTGCTAATGCTACTGCTGTTGCTGCTGCTGCTGCTGTTGCTGCTGCTGCTGCTAGTGCTGTTGCTGCTGCTAGTGCTGTTGCTGCTGCTGTTGTCATTCCTGCCTGAATGGCGTGCTTGCCTCAGGCGCTGATTCTGGCCCTGTCTTCCTTGTGACATCACATAACACAACAGCAAAAGCGAATGATTGACAGATGTGACCGCAGCCATGTATTTGCACGTGCTCCTCTTGCAGGCAACGAGCTTGCTGCTGAGACAAAATACACTGCTCAGTACTGATGTTTTAGTCCAGGTGACTGACAACCCTGGCGCATCTGTACAACCTGGTTGGTTGGCTGATGTCAAAATTTCCTCCTCCTCCTCTCCTTGTGCTGTATGGCATGTATCCATTTCCCTGGGCAGCCCGGTACAATACTTGCCTTCTCATTGTATAGACGCCAAAAGGCGCAAAAGTTTTTTCCTTTTTCCCTTTTCATGTACCCATGTGCAACCTGATATGCTGCCAAGGTCGTGTTCCCTTGCAGGGTGTGTTGCAACGTCTAGCGTCTGCCACGCAGCCATTCGACTTCAGGAGCCGGTGCGATGATCCAGAAGTTGCGCAACATGTTGCAGAGGCGACGGTGAACACCGGCACCCATGAGCAACTGCTGCGAGCTGCTGTTGCTGCTATTGTGCGCCCTTCTAGCAGGTTGGTTTGTCCACTCCCTCTGGGACGCACACTTTACCTTGTGCTCTGCCTGTTTCTTTGGTTAATGCTGGAAAGGCTTGTCTTGTCTTGCCTTGCCTTGCCTTGCCTTGCCTTGCCTTGCCTTGTCTTGTCTTGTCTTGCCTTGTCTTGGAATCGGTTTTAGTTTGTCACTCAGAGGCATGAGCAGTGAATTGCAGACGCATGCTCAGCTCAGAGATGTGTCTCATGAGTGCAGTGAGTCATATAGTGTGCACAGAGTGAGGGTCTAGCAGATGCAGCATCCTACCAGCAATGCTGCTAGGTTGCACCTTGTATGTTCACTGGCATTGTGTGGTAAGCTCTCGGTTTCTTTGCACAGGCGACAGGCGTGGGCAGGACTTTTCATGGCTGGGGGCAAGCGATCAGCATCTTACCTTTTTCAGAAAGTCAGGAAGGCATACCGCACCCATTAACAGTCAGACAAGGAATTGTATAACTATTTCAGTGCAGCACGTTGTCTCAGGAGTTCCACCCATCACCACCCCTGCCTCTCATTTCCACCCATCCAGCTACAAGTTACTGATTATCAGTGGTGCAGATACAGTATTATCACTACGGTGTATCAACACAGTGCATTCAATGCAAATCGGTGCATGTATCTATCTGACATGTACACAGCAGAATGTCACATGCCATGCGAAAAGCCAGAGCGAGCCTGTTGCGTGCTGTACAATGGACGCGTATAGGTACAGCAGGCGGCTCAATGCTATCATCACAGCTCTCACCACAGTGCATGTCATTGACGTTGAAAGTGAAGCATTGATGTGCAAGTCGCCAAACAGTTCTGTCGCATGAAACTGCACTGTCAGATTTGCTTGACCTGCAGTACCTATACAGTGGATCACACCTTACAATAAGGTGATCACCACCTTATACATATTAGACCTGCTGTACCTATACAGAGATCACACCTTACACTAAGGTGATTCATGAATATGGTGCCTATACTTGTGACAGCTGCAACTCCTGCTACTCGTTCACAAACCTCGATTTCTTGATAGTGTTGTAATGCATGTATTTACGCATGTACCCTCGGTTCACATGCTGGTCAATCTGCAGCCAGCCGAAACGCACATACAGCTATTGCAGTTACAAACCTCAACAGCAGCCCATACAGTGGAGCAGACAAAGTGAGTTGTCACTGCACGAATTCAGCCTGTGTGACCTAAAGCACCTTGCAGTTATAAAACGCTGCCATGGCAGTCACAGGAGATGCGTGTCGACCATGCTGATCAGCACATCCCATTCAACTGCTCTAGAATGTCCTTCCATGTGGGCCTGGCCTCTGGGTCCAGGGACCACATGGCCATGCACAACCTGAGCAGCTGCAACCCCACCCCATGCAACAGATACTCAGGGTACACAGACACCATCTCTGGGTCCTCAGCAAGCTTGGCCTCCACCCTGAGCTGCTGGGGTGTCGAGCATCCAGAGTCCGTGTGAAGCCTCTGGGGCTCAGTCATGTCAACCCCCACACCCACATGTCTGTGACTGATGTCAGCCTCAACTGTATCGCTGCCATCATCTGTTTTGTTGCTCATGGCTGAATTGGATGGGCTGTCACCGCTGACTGCCACATCAGCATGGTCCATGTGCTCAACAGAGTCCGAGGCATGAGAGTCAGCGGGGGATGTGTCAGCATGGAGTGAGTCCTCATCACCATCGATGCTGACTTCCTGCCGTCTGACTTTGAAGTCCAGGGCTGGGATGCACTTCGCACCTGCACAGCCAAGCAGTTTTGTGAGCAGCTTGACCATACGGCAGCTTGAGTAAGGAAGAGCACAGCTTTGATCTCATGCAATGTCATGCTTTGTCGAGCCATGATGTGCTGTGCTGTGCTGTGCTGTGCTGTGCTGTGATGTCATGTGCATCATGCTACGTCAGCCGTGCCATGCTGTGTGACATAATCACACATCATGAGCAAGACACTGTGGCGACGCCGTTCAGCACACACGCATACACACACGCATGCACACACACAGAGACAGCACACACACATCAGACTCCCTGATCACGACCCACCACATCACACACACAACAGGCAGGCCAGTGTGACCCTACTTGCAGCAAAGTCATCATTGCTTTTGGCTTCCCGGAACAACAGGGGACTCAACCCACTCAGCACTTCAAAGAAGACCCAGCCAGCAGCATAGATGTCAGCCTTGGCTGTCACACTGCAGCCCTTCCTCTTCTCTGGAGATAGGTTCTGGGCGTACATCTCAGGGGCTATCCAACCTTGTGTTCCCCTGCAGAACACATGCATCGCCGGATCATATTTGAGACGATTTTGTTTGTTCATGTTGTCTCAGCATGCAAGTCATGGCACCCTTCTCTGTGTGTGTGTGCGAGTGAGTTCAAACAACAAAAGGAGACAGATCCAGCAGAAGAAAGCTTGGCAGCACAGAAAAGTGATGAGGGTGTGTGCAGTGCTGCTAACCAGGAAGATGTCATATAAGAACAGGCTGTGGAGAGTCTGTTCAGTCTTCAAACTCTGGAGTGAAAATATTGCGGAGGACACAAAATGCAGACAGCGATAGAGATATGTGGAGGGGTTTTGATCAACCAAAGTCTGGACAGCATGGGTCCATCTTGACAGAGAATGAGACAGAAACTGAAGACATTGTTGAATTTCTGTCAGGATGCTACCTGGTGCCGTCATTGGTAGGGGTGATGTGGTGGCAGCCCTCCATTAGGTCTCTAGCCAGACCGAAGTCTGTGATCTTGACTGACTCCAGCTGAGCTGAATCCTCATGCATGAACACCTGCAGCGTGGAATGTACAAGAGTTGAGCAGCCAAGCTGACCTTTGCTGATGGTATGCACTGACAACATGCAGCCTTGTCATCCTTGATCAAGACATCTGAACAAGAGCTGATGTAGCTAGCGAACAGCCAAGCTGACGTTTGCTGACAGTATGCACTGACAAGATGCAGCCTTGTCTCATTGCATCAAGACATCTGAACAAAAGGTGATGCATCTAGCACACGTGTGAGTCATCTAGGATTTCATGCCACCAGAACAATGTATGCATCACAACATGATGTCCAGGCTGCTGGCACAGCTAGCAAGTATCTTACAGTTATACGGTAATTTACGGGAAAACCACTGATAACAACAATAATAATAATCATGATGATGATAATAGTAATGATAACAACAATGATAATGATGATGAAATCGCTTTCCAGCTCATGATGAGCTATGTACATTAGGGAAAAGCAATGAAACCGTCATTTCATGCCTTGTTTAGGTAGCAACAGCTCACCAAGAAGTTGTCAGGCTTGACATCGCCATGCAGATACCTTACAAAAGTCGGCTAGCATGTCCGTGAAACCCAACAAAACCGTCATTTCATGCCTTGTTTAGGTAGCAACAGCTCACCAGGAAGTTGTCAGGCTTGACATCGCCATGCAGATACCTTACAAAAGTCGGCTAGCATGTCCGTGACATCCAACAAAATCGTTATTGCATGCCTTGTTTAGGTA
>JAABUK010010461.1_pt1 | contig 12373 bp, 13 predicted proteins | sample 5559141 | NCBI WGS metagenome assembly JAABUK01 (sample SAMN10711869, study PRJNA513367) | rock metagenome | isolation source: Antarctica rocks | place: Antarctica: Victoria Land, Pudding Butte nord | collected 2016-01-03
TGGAGAAGATATACTTCAGGTAATGGGACTTGACGTGATGGATGGTGGAGGTGGGGATTAGGGAGCGGATGCTGAGGTTGCAGGAGCCGATGAGGATGGCGGAGGGGGAGTAAGGGTGGTTGTCGCCGCGGAGCTTTTTGACGCAGTTGAATGAGGCGGGGGGCGTTGAGGGCATGAGGGGGACGCAATGGGTGTGGATGAATTTAAGGTAGGTTCCGAGGAGGGCGCGCCGTGTTTCGAGTTCTTGGAGGCTGGGCGGCGGTTGCGCGTTAGGAGAGGTAGGTTGGTTGGCTTTCTTCTCTTCAGGGCATTCCCAATTGGCGAATATCCATACTTGGGTCTCTCCAGAACGACTCATGTCCACGTGTGCAGCCAGCCAGGGTACTCGTGCCTCCGTGTCGGTATCGCTAGGCCCCTCATCCCGCGATGAAGATCCACTGTTTCCATTTGAGCTCGAATTGCTACCATTGCCGCTTATGTCATGGGCAGAGGCCTGGAATATCTGTGCATGGGGTGGCCGACCAGGATCACCTGGGTGGGCGAGGTAGAACTGCAGGCGCCGGTACAGAGGCAGAGAGTACGGGAGGTAGGTCTCGAGGATAGATAGCAAACTCAGTACTTCGTTTCCAGTAGGCAAGCTCAACGGAATCGCAGGGAGGAATGGCCCAGCTTCGGGCTTGGAGGACATGGTGGAAGTGGGGTACATATTATTGTACCGACTACCTTATTGATCCTTCGTACCTTGGATTGCCAGCCGTGGGAAGGCGGGATGTCGACGAAGTAGAGCTCCAGGTCGCAGTGACGCTGTGCATAACTCACTCCGCATTCTGTGTGCTTATCATCGAAGCCATGTCTGCCACCTGAGCGCTACTCGTCGTTAACAGGGTTTCAAGACCCGGTACCAGTACGCTGCAGTCGTGGTTGAGCGGCGAGCGCATGTCAAACCCGGCGAGGAGCCTTAGAAAGCAAAATATCACCCGAACATCAACCCATCTCTCGGTTTCTGTCCTGTCAGTCCGACATGCGGTCTGAGCGACGGATATTCCATCACAAGAACTTCAGCTTGAGGCAGACTCGAAATGGGTGAGGCGCCAGTTCTGGATTCCTGAAGCGACATAATCTCCCAATCAGTGGATTGAATGGCGCTGAGGTGCTTGAGAACCTTTCGCAGAAATGCAAGGAAATTATTCGCTGCTTTCTTTCTCAAAAGCTATGAGCCACGTACTCGCTCGATGTTCGCTACTTTCTCATGCACAGAAAACACTAATCAGTATCATCTACATTCGTAGCTGATCTTCCTTCCAGTGGACTGGCACCTCATGCGCACCGTGGAGGTACATTAGAAGGACTGGGTTTGCAAACGCATTGTTCCTATATTTGAAACCCTTGTACATTATGTTCTTACACCTCTCCTATCTGTCGAGACATTATATCTCCTCTTACTTGTTTGAATTCAACTATTGAAACCTCTGTTGCATTGACTCTGGGAAGTAATGTTTCGAGCATACTCTGCACAGGATCAGGATGAACGGATACGACCTCCAGCACGGTCATTTCAGCTCTCAGAAGTCGGAGTGCCCGGTGTTGCCCATATTTTACAAAGGTCTGCCAGCTTTACGAGCACTTTGTTGCTCCTATTCACCTTCCATGCCAGCAAGGAGGTCAAAGGGAGACGATGTAAGATTAATGCCTTGCTGAAGAAGCCCTGGAGTGGTCTATACTCACGTTGAGCGCAGCCATTTTCTCTGAACCAAGAACCTTGGTAAGTCAACTGAATTCAGGTCACAACCTTCATTACAAGCGGAAGGTGCACATCGTGGTCGTCAGGGTGGAAAACAGCAGCTTTGACATCTCCAAGTACAATAGAATCAAAGGTCCACCTTCCGCATGCTGTCTAGAGCGCGGCGATGCTCTATGTCTGGTTCAAAGAGCATTGCTGTACGCCCTATGGATCGATTGGAACCTGATTTGGCAGTTGGTAAACGTGGCTGAGATTATGGCTTGAGATGCTTGCGTAAATGCGATCAGAGTGGAATAAGGACAGCCGAAGTCATGAACCATGCACCATCTCCGGACGTCGACGTGGACTGGAGAGCAGCGCTGTGATGATTGTGTACGGCTCGATCGCTGGTATGATATGGGATGAGTATTCGCTGGGTTACGAGGACGACTTGACGCAGGACCTGGAATATCAATCCGTCCCGTTTCTGAGCTAGCGTCGAGCTTCTTGGCAGCAGGGTGAACAGTTGCGGGTTTGAGTAAGACCTGAGGACACCAAACACCGGCATTCAAGGGGAGGATTTGGGGCGATCATGAGAATTGTACTTTTTGATTCATCTTCAGTAGCTGAATTCATTCACTATGGTCGATAATTGCTTTGAGTGAATAGGATGCAAGGTTTGGTCTGACCTGCACCCATTCAATGCGTCGGACATCTCGCATTCTGAGGAATAGGCAGGGGGGAAGTGTTTTTTCTATTGCATTGTTCCATTACTCGTTCACCTTCACTTTCGTCTCGCAAGGCAGAAGTCTTTACTCTACACCCACGGCGTCAGCCGAAGTCTGATTGTGAGCGAATATCTTGCTACGACGCAACCGCTTTGCCAACCCTCAACACCTCCGCCGTCGACACACCACTTCCTGCCCTCACTTCGAGCGTCAATCGAGGAGGATCATTCATCGGACTGGTTGCGACTCAACGGTCAGCTGTCCATGCTCTGCACCAACTGCGTTGGGCCATTTGAGCTTGCGCATCCGCAGTGTTCTGTTTAAGGACCTTCGTCCACGCTAATCTCAAGCCCGACTTCTCACTTTTTTGACAACCTTGACAATTCTCATCGACCATATCACCATGGCTCATTCATCAAAACCCAGCCCAAAGGCTGAATCTGTAGATGAAGATACAACCGAGGTCAAGCAGGAACCTTCACTTTCTGCAGATCGTGAGCTTGAGATGAGTTTGCTTCGGACCGGCGCCATGAAGGATGAGCGTGCAGTCAGCGGTTCGAATTCACCTTCGCTCCTGCCCTCAAAGCTGAAGTCTAGTCGCTCATCATCTTCTACGTCCGTCAAGTCGCAAGCTACATCAGAATCGTCCATCGACAAGAAGGACGTTAAGGAAAAAGTCGGCGGCGAAGGTTCGCTGAAAATGGAACCAGGCCAACCACCCAAACTGGCTCGTTCAGCCTTACAGAAGGTGGTTTCTAGAATGGCTCCTCTGTTTGATGACTTGCCAGATGCTACGGTGGAAGCGAAGAGCGCCTTTTCCGTGATTGAGTCATGCACATATTCAAACAAGTTTCTTGGATATACTGAGCATGCAATGGAGTGTGATTGCTCAGAAGAGTGGGGTAAGCGACCACCTCTACAACTGCGAATAACAGCTATAGGAGGAAGATGGCTGATCCCTGATGTATAGATTCATCTGCAAAGCGAAATTATGCCTGTGGAGAAGATTCCGACTGCATCAATAGGGCTACCAAAATGGAGTGTGTCGGGGATTGCGGGTGCGGCTCCGGGTGCCAAAACCAACGCTTCCAGCAACGACAATACGCCAAAGTGTCCGTAATCAAAACGGAAAAGAAAGGATATGGCCTCAGAGCAAATGCTGACCTTCGATCGGGTGACTTTATCTTCGAGTACATTGGTGAAGTCATCAATGAGCCACAATTTCGACGACGAATGATACAATATGACGAGGAAGGTATTCGACATTTCTATTTCATGTCCCTTAGCAAAGGCGAATTCGTCGATGCAACGAAGAAAGGTAACCTGGGACGATTCTGCAATCATTCCTGCAACCCAAATTGCTATGTCGACAAATGGGTTGTTGGCGACAAACTCCGAATGGGCATCTTTGCCGAGAGGAAAATCAAAGCTGGCGAAGAATTGGTTTTCAACTACAATGTTGACCGCTATGGAGCCAACCCACAACCATGCTATTGCAGCGAGCCTAATTGCACTGGCTTCATCGGCGGCAAGACTCAAACCGAACGTGCCACAAAACTGTCTACTGCCACTATTGAAGCTCTTGGCATTGACGATGTAGACGGATGGGATACTGCTGTCGCAAAGAAACCTCGCAAGAAGAAGACTGGCGAAGATGATGAAGAATATGTCGACAGCGTTGAAGCCAAATCTCTTGATGCAGATGGTGTCACCAAGGTCATGGCTGCCCTCATGCAATGCAAGGAGAAATGGATCGCTGTCAAGCTTCTGGAGCGCGTTCAGAGATGCGAGGACGAGCAAGTACGAAATCGCGTCGTCAAGATGCATGGCTACCAAATCCTCAATTCTCAACTCGCCGCATGGAAAGAGGATGCCAACGTCGTCCTGCAGATCCTCGATATCCTCGATCAATTCCCTCGCCTAACCCGCAACAAAATTGTCGACTCTAAAATTGAAACCACATTACAAACTATCTCACAAAATGAGGACGAACGAGTGGTAGCACAATCTGTTCGCCTATTAGATGAATGGTCGAGGCTTGAGGTTGCATACCGAATTCCGCGGAAAAAGCGTGACCCTACCGAAAGCTCGACACCGACCAAGCCAGAACTAAACCGATATGAGCGAAGGGAATCAGCTCAGGAACGAAAACGTTCTCGCTCCAAGTCTAGGTCAAGATCACCTCCTCGTGGGCCGTCTGCATCCTCCGCTCCATCCGGTCCTCGTGCAAGCCTTCCCCAGCGCAACACCTTCTATCCGCGTCCGCGCCCACCTCCTTTCAACCCTTTACCGCGTGGCTGGAATCAAGCTGTTGCTGATGGGAAGACTTATTACTACTCGTCGGATGGCAAGACTCAGTGGACTCGACCAACAGCGGCAGCTGCACAGCCCCCGCCCCCTCCGAAAGCACTCTCAAATCAAGATGTCCTCAAAACCATCATCGACAACATTGTCACCGCCAAAGAGAAAGAACGCGAGGCCAAGAATGCTACTCCAGACACTCCGCAGGCATCTATGAAGGATAAGAAGGACAAAAAGACGGACAAGTGGCGTTCATATGACGAAGACAAGAGGAAGAAGCTATACAAAAACGCGGTAAGAAATCCTATTAGCAGTCAAGCAGGGCAACGCTGATCCATCGTAGCTTCATCCTGCTATCTCTTATGTCATGAACAAGTATAAGAGCAAGCTTCCGCGTGACGACCTCAAGCGGTTCGCAAAAGAGGTAATTGCATTCTAATTTCCACAGCTGAGATTGGGTAGCTAACGACTCGGCCCAGATTGCAGACAAGCTTGTCAACTCTGACTTCAAATCCGGCCGAGTTGCAGACCCAACCAAAATCGATGCAAAGCACGAAAGGAAGGTCAAGAAGTATTGCAAGGACTTCTTTGACAAGGCTGCTTACAAGCATCGCAAACTTGAGAAGGAAAAAGCAAGCCGGAAGGGAAAATCCAAGATTTCGCAAGCCAATGGCGTGGCCACTATTGAGGCTACTTCTCCTGTCTTGAATCTTGATGCCTCACCCGACGTAAAGAGGGAAGGGCAGAGTGACGATGAAGATGTCAAGATGTCAGAAGATGAAGACGAGAAACCAACGCCTCCGAGCCCTTCACCTGGTATGAACGGTGACGGTCTTAAGCGCAAGAGGGAGGAAGACGACGAAGAAGACCTCAAAGCTGACAGCGATATATCGAAATCGCCAGCAAAGCGGATGAAGTCAGAATCCCCACCTCCACCTCCGCCACCACCGGAGCCACCTGTCGACACTCCTCCGATGCAATCTGAAGATGCGTCACCAGCTGAATTCGCGAACCACCTACATGCCGACACCTCTTTCGCAGAGAAATCAATGGCCGATGTGCTCGCTGAAGCACAACAGGATTCAGGTGACGGTGACGAGGGTGCAGACACTTCTATGCATGATGCGAATGATAGCTTTGCCAACATCGTCAAGGTCGCGAAAGATTCCCCACATCTTAGTGACATAATGGAGCACGGCCCTCCATCACCGTCTCAAATGCAGAATGGGCATTCTCCGCGACTGAAAGCGGAGCGTAAGGAGACCAAGGCGGAATCGTGACACTCTTTGGGCCTATGATGCACGCTTCCACTCGCCAATCTCCGTCGTCGCAATCTCCGTCGAGCGATCACTGCGTTTGCTACTTGACGACTTGTTTAACCATGCTCGCCTCGTCTACACCGCATCAATCCACCGAAGCAACCTCTACACTTACTCATTCTTCTCATCTCACCGTCTCGTATCGGCATCATCCGCGCCCACGGTATATCCGCTTCATCGTTTGAGAGTACAACCCAACCGCATCACAGCAGCATTAATATGCAAAACCTCAAAGAACAACAATACCATACCAGCTGAGCCTCCAATGCATATGTATCACCACCAGTATCATCACTGATATCAGTGTTGATCGAAATTTCGAAACCGAGGGAAATCGCCAAACGCGCTTTCTTGGACCCAGCGCCGGAGAGCTGGCGTCATTCAAGATTTGGCTTCTACAACCGAAATCGCTAAATGCGCTTACCGTCGACCCAGCGCCTGGAGCAGGCTGACGTCAGTCAAATGTTTTCATTTTGCATGCGTGCTAGGAAGCGGCGGATGTGACTAAATCATAGTCGCAAGACCCCAAACGAATGGATTTAATGGATGTTATAGTCAGGATTTGCTTTTGCTTGCTTGCTTGCTTGCTTGCTTGCTTGCTTCCGTCCCCCAGAGCGGCGCCGGGACGGAAGTCAGTCAGGAAAGACCCCAAACTAGGGAGTTAATGGAGGTCAGATCTAGGAGGGAGTTGACTTAGATACGAAAGGACACGTAGCTTGTCTAGTTCAGTGGTGAGCAATAGTGAGAGAGATACTTGCGACCACTCTCTCCTGATCGTGATTACCGTGACACTTTTTCCTCGCGTGTCTCCTTCAATGGAAGGTGGGATTCTCTTCTGCCGGATAGCAGCTAATTAGTGACCGGACGGATCTCTCTCCGTGGCACGGTACGGTACTGTACTATGCCTGCCTGAAGGCTGCAGTACGGTAAGCTGACCATCGATCCGAATTGCGGCTTCTCTGCCGTGAGTCGGGCCCCTGAGGTCTGGCTGCTCACAGCGTGATGCCTAGCTCAGACAGTGTCTCCACCAGGCAGATAGAGCTACGCGCCAGCTGAATCAAGCATATGACATGCTTCTTCCTTTCCCCCTGCTTTGTCTGCTGGGGGAGTGGTGGAAAAATAGAGGCCCGAAGTTACGATCAACGGTTTTTCTGTTTCTATCTCTCTCTCTCTGTCTCTGTCTCTGTCTCTCTCTCTCTGTCTCTCTGTCTCTCTCTCTGTCTCTCTGTCTCTGTCTCTCTGTCAGTGCCTCAACACCTCAATAGAAGCTCTCAACCATAGCCTCCTTATCCTTTCCGCCGATATTTCCGGGGGCATTCCCTTCACCTAGCCGGAAAACACTCTCCACGACACTCAACTCCGTCGCCGTGGTATCCATCCCCGTCACGGCCAACCAATCATTAACCACCATCCCCGCGCCCACGACAGGAGATCCTCGATTCACGCTCCCAGCCACCAGGGGGACCTGCAATAAACTGCTCAACTCATCCTGATCCTGTATCGGTGTCTTGGGGTGGACCAACCCTCCCTGGTTGCTTAGAGTCATGTAAGATCCCGTAAGAACGTTCGAGGCGATAGTCTGGCGGAAAACCTCCACGCCCAATGTGTCGGCGATGATCTCCTCTGTTTCGCGCTCGAGGTCCGGGTGCACGAGGGCGACGTGGTCGTTGGCGCAGATGACGTTGCCGAGGGCGGAGAGGCGTTCCTCGATCCTTTGGATGGAGACGCTTGACGGGAGGGTGTTGCGGATGTGGGTCATTTCTTGGTCGGTGGTCGAGGTGGGGAGGAGGAGGCCTTTGCGGTTGCTGAGGGATAGTCAGTATGGAAGCTGAGGGCCATCGGGGGTGGGCGGAGCGCCGGAAGGATGGGGGCGGCGGCTTACCCAGCTGTCAGTCTGCCGACTATTCGAGTTCCTGCAATCGTAGCATGGCATATCGGTATCACGTCTTGGAGTTCGGCTTCGAAGACGCTGTAGAAATTTTCTGAGGCGCCGATTGCGACTAGGGCGTAGGAGTTTGTGAGGGTGGAGAAGACACCGACTCTGCACGTTTGAAAGAATTGATTAGTATTTCTGTACTGGACAGGCAGGGATGGGGGAGGAGGTGGACAAGTCTGACTCATTGGAGTTCTCGAATTGAGCGCGAACTGCCATGCTGGCGATAACTCAGTAGGACCCCAAGATTTGAAATAGAAATCTTGTGGTGAGTTGAAACGTCGTAGAGGACAATTACACTGCTAGTTAGGTCGAAGATTGGCTGTCCCTTGCAACAACCGCTTCACGACAAGGACTAGAGTGAGTGAAATGGATCTGTGGAGGCTGATGGACCTAGCAGCGAGGAGGAATTTGCCAGGAAGCACACGAGCCGGTTTGCTGGTTGATGTGAAATCGGGAGGGAGCGGGATGGAGATTTATGACTTATGATGGGTACTCGGAGTGGAAGAGTCGTCACAGTAGAGTGGCCTTGGATTTTGATATACGGGAAGAGTCATCTTTTTTCCACTGTCAGGGCTGGGATCTTCCTTAACCATGCCGGGCATCGTCTGAGTAACTACGACGCCCCTTGCATTGACTTACTCTAACTGATATTCTTTTTCAGAGATACCAACAGGCCCATGACTCACCCCTGTGCAGTCCTTGTCTCCCGGGAGTGGATTGAATCTAGAGGACTGGCCAGTGACCCAGTCATCATGTCTGTACTGGTACCAGGACGCGCCAGCGCCGTTCATACTACCCATCCTTGACGCCGGTCAGCGGTGTCAACTACCATCTATGACTCTCAGACATTGGATTAAGAGGAATGAGGACGGAGTCGTGATCTTTACGAATACCACGTCTTTCCCATCGCACCAGCGATGGTGTCTAAAATGGTCTCATTTCAATCAGCTAGGCACTCGTCTCTCCATGTCGCTCCGAGCGCCAGTCTGCCATAGAGTTTTCAGGCATGTATTGAGGGGTTCGTCAGTGGTCGGAATTGGCATTAGTCGCCCGGTATTTATTCCGACGCTTTTGACATCGTGGATCGCTTCACGGGGTCTCATTACCATCTTTAGCAACATTGCCATCGTTTGAGGCATCGCCCTTGTCCTTCATCATGCCCATCAGACTCTTGAACGACGTCTTAGCCTGCCTCCCTTTCTCCACTGCTCTGCCAGCCAGAGCTGTCTGAGTCAACATCAATGGGGTCCACGACTGCGCTGCACCACTCTCCGGCGAATCTGTGCCTGCGTTCTCCCGCTTTCTCGGCTGCGTTTGAGTCTCAGCCATTGTCTTTGCTTCTGCGGACGATTTACCAGCATCAGCTTGTGAAGAGGCTGCGCGATACTTTTGCCGGCGCTCCTGCCGCCTCTTCTCATACTCTTCTCTTGCTGCAGCACGTAACGCTCGGCTGACATCTGTCACTCTTGCCTTCTTATCCTTCCAACCAGTAGCAGTCCCGAACCTGTCAAGACCTTCTTCGCCTTTGGCCATAAATCGGCCAGCTAGCTGACCGACGGCCAACAGTCTGGCATCTACTCGTCTCGTGAGGTACACGGCCGGCTCTTCATCATCCTTGCCTTCTTCTTTACTACGCTGTCCAATCCGTTCGATTTCGTCCCTATATGCCGTCTCATAGATGTCTATGCCCGCTGCACCTGGACTCTCGCTGACTAGGAGCATTTCCTCCTCGTCGCCGTCTTGTGCAAAAGTAGCACGTCTGTCAGCATTATCGCTAGCTCCTGAAAAGGTTGAAGGGCCAATGTAGAGATAGAGGTGATCCTGAAGCGGATCATGTGCATGACCTCTATGCCCGGCTTCATCGTAAGACCGTGCACGATCCGGGTCAGAAGGAGAACGCTCTGGTCTGAAGGCAAGATACTGCTCTTCCTCTTCTGCGCCTGTTGATATGCGGGAGAAAGGAGGCTGTAAGCCCTGATCAGGGGTGTGGTCAGCAGAGTGGGAACGAGGACTGGTAATCGCCTTCGACCCGGCACCTTGGGTTGCTTTGAACGGTGCGTCAGTGGTTTTGGGCGTTCGGTCTCCATCATTACTGGAGACTGCATGTTGCGGGCCCCTAGCATTGTCCATCTCCCAATGAACGCCTTCTACAGCAAGCGTGCCCTCTATAGCCCGACGATCAAATGAAGTTACGCTCTGGGATTTGCGAGGAAGATTCGGCGTTCTGGAACCCCGTTGCATGGCAAGTGGAGGTTGAGAAAACCGAGAGAGATCGCCTTCGCCGAGAATCGATGACATTGTCGGCGGCCGTTTGTACGCTACAAGCTTCTTGAATTTGTTGACAGCTTTCATCTATAAAAAGTTACTTACAGCGGGACTATAAGCAGATTAGATTTAAGGACCTACCACGGTCATGAGATTTGCCACATTTCCGGTGATTGCCGTCTCCATTTCAGCGTCTGTGGGTGGTTCAACCAACTCAGCAGTATTCTCTGCTTCTGAAAGCAATGGATCGGTTCCTCGTTTGGTAACCCAAGCATGTTCCTAAAACCGGTCAGGCATAAAGTAGCAATAGCTATACAGAAGTAGGAAGTACCCTCAGGTCATGCATCTTGATTCTCTTTGTTGCGTCCTTTTCAAGAATTCTATGCATGAGGTCTTGAAAATCCTTGTCTCTCTCCGCCCCAAAGCTAGGCTCGGCGGTCTTGATTGCGTCGTAAAGCTCGAATATACCAGACTTCTCGAAGGGTATGTGTCCGTACTTGAGGCAATATAGTGTGACTCCCATCGACCAAATGTCTGCCGACTTACCAGATATATCTCCATGTTTCACCACACAGAGTTCGGGTGGTAGGAAGGCGGGAGAACCAGCTGATTTGGCCGTCAGCATTTCCGAGTCCTTTTCGAACATTTCGGAAACTCCAAAATCCACCACTTTCAAGACATCCTCCTCGGTGAGCAGACAATTGTCCGGCTTGATGTCTCGGTGCACTATTCCTTGAGCATGTAGGTATTCAATACCTAATATAAGATCTCGAAACCAACATCTACAGCTTTCATCATCATAAGCGTCTGATCTTTGATCCAGCCCTACTTTCATGATTATGCCCTTTTTGCACATTTCCATAACCATGTATAAAGAGTCTTCTCGTGGGTCGTCAAGGACTTCGATCAACCCGCACAGGTTGGGATGGTTGAGCTTTTTCATAATGGCGATTTCTTCCTTGATGAGGTCAATGGCATTACCTCCGTTGGCAGAACCGGTAGGATCGCCACTCTGATTGCGGTGTAGGGGTGAGTTGAAGTCACCACTGGCTGCAAGTTGTCCACGCTTCGGTTGCCTCCGAGGCTTTCGGAGGATGTGCGATTGCGCCCTCTTGCGGAGCCGAGACTTGGAAAATTCTTTGACGGCCTTGACGAGGCATTAGCAACTTAGGTCCTCCAGCTATCATGCTACCCAGGGTCATCACACGTATTCTGTTCCATATTGATCGACCGCAAGATGGACTGCGCCAAACGAGCCTCTGCCAATCTCCTGCTTGATAATATATTGATTGATGCAATGTTGTGCGCTGCCATCATCGTGACTGGTAACATATTCGGATCGAGCATTGAGCGATTCCTATCGGGCTCAGCAACGGAACACCTGAGGACTGGGAACAGTTCGTACTTTCACTTGACGGGGAGTGGAATGACCGCGCTGATGATGTCGCAGAGGGCTATCGTAGGCTGGTGTCGATCTGTAAGTGGGAGATCAGACTCTTGACATTCCTCTAGGGTATCTATGAATGCGTACACATGTTTTACCGCCGAAGGTCTGTGCGTCATAGGATGCGAACCGGCCTGAACGAAAATGCCATGTGATGGGACAAGACCAGCTTGTTCTTCCTTCTCCCTTCCGGACGCTGACTTGGGAAGAGGTGAAAGGGGTGTGGGAGACGTCACGAAATCCATGGACGGTCAATCATTGATGCTATAACAGACGGACATGAAGGGGAGATTCTGAGAGAGTCGGTCGAAGTGGTAAGGGTTCATGGGAGCACCGTCCAATAGAAAGCTCTGAGGTCATCTAAGTTATCGTTTAAGGGGCCGAGTCTTGGCGTTTGCTAGCTCCGCTGACTACGCTGTACCAGTACTTCTGACTACATGTAGAGACATAGAGCCCGACCCACCTGAAGCATTGCGGATTCCATGTTTGAACAAATGTGCATATCTTGGAGAGCACACGTTGAGAGGTCTGACATCGGTGTCGATTAATTGTGTTCAATGCTCGGCCAACGGCCTCCACAATATTCCTATATCTAGCTTCTGGTGCACATATCATTGTCTCCGACCAGGGTTGACGAGTAGAACATCCACGGTGCCGAAC
>JAABUK010010463.1_pt1 | contig 12372 bp, 16 predicted proteins | sample 5559141 | NCBI WGS metagenome assembly JAABUK01 (sample SAMN10711869, study PRJNA513367) | rock metagenome | isolation source: Antarctica rocks | place: Antarctica: Victoria Land, Pudding Butte nord | collected 2016-01-03
GCGTGCTGTTGTGCTGGCTTTGGACATCATGTGTGACGCTGTGGACCGCTACAAGGAGTTGTGTGAAGGCCGCTACTGTGGTCAGCATTCCACCTCTTGCTTCTCCTTGTGCCAGCTTGTCTGCACCGCATTGTTTTGCTTCTCTGTTTGAGCTGATCCCTCACGGCCTTTGTTGTCTGCTTCTCATGTCTCTCACATCCCCCCCCTTTGGGGGCCAGTATCCTGGTGTATCACTGCAATCCCAATTCTGACAATCAAAATCCTGCCATATATGGCTTATATAAGGCAATGTAAATACGCAGAGTCACAGTATGCTTGTGTGCCATACAGGTCAGTTTGTGGGGCGTATCCAGAAGGTGCGAGGGGTGGAGTTCTCCTATCAACCACCTCCCCGCAACATTGTGCCCTACGCAGCTGCCCTCAAGGGTCAACACCCCAGGTGTGTTCTGTTCTCTAGGCACGCTCCTTGTCATACCTCATTCCAATCCAGCACTGACAGATTACAAATCTGTGCATTCATGTCTCTTAGGGTATCACCAAAGATGTTTTATGTGCTGATTGGGTGCAATGCTTCTGAACAATAGTACTGTGTCTGTGCTGCCTTTGCATGAGCTGACAGCTGGTGCTTTGTCCCCTGCAGGATGAACAAGGTGGAGGCAGCACCCACAGTTGTGCCTGTTGGGTCAGTGCCCACTACTGGTGTCACCACACACAGCAGCGGCCAGGCAGCCTTCAGCACCAGCTCTATGTCTGCACAGGGCGCTGACACTGCCTCAGACATGGCAGAAGATCACCACTCCAGTGCTCTACCAGATGATCAGGTAGCATTCCACCCTGATGACGTATCATCAATCACGAGCAGACTTCTTGTGACTGCAGTGAGTGCATGCAGCCTGGCAGTGAGTGCATGCAGCCTGGCAGTGCAGCCCACAGTGCACAATCTGCTGTTGCAAGTCTCCGCTGTGCTTGCCAAACACAGCTTGCTGGTAGCTAGCAATGACATGCACCTTCTAACTGTTGGCTCTGCCTGCACCTGCAGACTGCAGTCCACAGCAAGGCTCAAGTGATGCAGAACTACCTCAGCGCTCAAGGCTCAGCCCAGCCTCACTCAGAGTATGCTAAGCCTCATAGCAGCAGCACCAGCACAGAGGTGTATGGCAGTCTGGAGTCTACACGCCCCTCCACTCCTGTCTCTGATGACATGGCGCATGCCACTGCAGCTTCCAAGCAGTGCTCAAGCACAGGCTCCAGGCTGTACACCACCCCTCACCCTGGCCAGGGGGTACAGGGGCTTCACAGGGCTCAGTCCCTCTCTGCTCATGGCCTCAGTCCAGAGGGGACCCCTTTTGCTGGTTTGCCCAAGGAGCAGGGTCCAGTCAGCGCAGCAAACAAGGCAGTGGACTTGGTACAGATCAAGCCTAATGTGTGGCTTCCCCTGGCTGTTGTACAGCAGGCCGGGGGAGACCTGGATTTGGCCCTTCACCTAGCAGCACAGCCTGGTGCTGCAGCTCAGACGCAGTTTATCGACAGCAACCCCTCTGCAGACAGCAGCTGGGATGCTGCTGTCATGGGCAACAAGCTCTTCACTGACAGCTGCTTTGTGTCCAAGCACAGTACAGGCAGCATTGACAGTACCAGTCAGTACCGTCTGCCAAACAGCCAGTTGGACAGCAAGCACTCAGCTCAGGCTGACATGGGTGACAGCAGCAGCAGAGGCAAGGTGCACAACTCACGCAATGCCTGGACTCCATACAGTCATGTGATAGCAGATGGGGGGCCTAAGACTCAGCCAGGCTTTGACCCAATCATCCAGCCTCCAGCATACCACATGGGCCACACTGCCAATTCAGGCTTGGCAGCGTCATACACACCACCAAGCAGCCAATCTGCTTTCAGCTTCAAATCTCCTACGGTCAGTCTGCCTGCCATGGGCAGCAACAGCACCTACATCTCACCCCAGTGTGTCCTGGATAACTCTAGCCTGTTCTCCTACAATGTAGCCACTCCTGAGCAACCAGCATACACCAGATCGACCCACCCCTGGTACTCCACCCCTGAGGCAATGAACCTGCATGGTTGGGGTCACAACCCCACCCCCAATGGCACCCCCAATGCAGCAAGCTACTACCCTGAGCTGAACCCCTCTGCTGCCAAGCACACGAGTGAGGTGTATGGCTTGGGGTCTGGTGGGCAGTCAATGCTGCCCCACATTCCATACAGCTTTGGGTCTGGTGGACCTTACTGGCAGGACCCTGTGGTGCGGCAGTTGTTGCCAGACCCTGAGGCAGACCCTAGGATGCAGATGAGTCACACCAGCATGGCTGCAGCTATGGGGGGCCATGATGCCTCCCCCCACCACCCAGGTACTTCAGACCAGCTCATATGCCTCGTGTGTGCAAATGCTTTGCATGCCGTGTGCTCTCAGGTTTCAGTCGTGGTTCTGTGAAATTTGATGTTGCCACATTAGTCACTGGTGACAGCACAGTGCATTGTGCGTAGTACATAATGCACATTTCATGGTGCATTGTGGTAGCAGTGAGCATGAGCCTCCTACGTCTCATCAAGAGAGTGTGTGTGATTGTTGAGCAATCAAGCTGATGAGTGACCTGCATTGCAGGCACATCTCCTCTTCCCTGGATTCAGGGCAGTCACCCCCTCTTGGTAAGTGTTTTGGTGGTGATTCTTACAAAGTGTCTCACATGATTTCACTGCGTACCTGGGCAAATAGTCACCAACTGCTGTGGCCTGCCGAAGCATCATAGCAAGGCTTTTGTTCAGCCTGCTACAATGTCTGCATGTATAAGTCACAATGATGCACATGTATCTCAAGCTACCAACTGCATGCTGGGCATTGCAGCCTGAAGTCTGGCTTGAGACTGTAAGTTGCAGCCGCACGTCTGAACAACGCAGTGACTGTCATTGCCCTCTGCAGGACAAATTCTGAATTCAATGGGGGCAACATGTGATTGAGATGGTCCTTGGTGCAGACTGTTGTCAGTTTTGATCAGATAGTAGTTTGGCTCAACGAGTCCCAAGATGATTAGATGCAAGATCCCTGCCATGATGAACGAATGACAAGTCTAGATGACCAACCAATGAGTCCCTCTTGATTGAATACCACTTCGGCATTCATTGCCTGGCATTGCAACAGGCGGTTGAAGCAAGGTGATTGTGTATGCAGAAGCCTGTCTTGCAAAGTTTGAAGAGTATCCTCGGCTCAGGTTGAAGCAAGACCATGCTCAGCATTTTGGTCATTGTGTTTACTTTAGCATAGCTACAGCCAGCTAGCTATCTAATGCCGCTGGGAATGTTCCACGTTGTACTATATAGATGCCAATCAGACGGGAATAAACGGTCATGTACAGATCAGATGCCTTTCAAATTCACGGTGATTGTCTGCACATCTTTTGTGCCTCTGCGGAGTCGTTCTGTGTCTTCCTGTTGTAAGAGATACGTCTTGCACACCTTGCTGGAATGCAGTGATGGCACACTTTTACAGAAAGCCACGCAACTAGACAGACAAATTACGTACTGCTTACCACATCACACGGTAAAACAGTTGGGAGTCGTACTAATTTGCCGCGCAAGCTCTTCGCGATTGATCGTATGAGTCATGGTTCGCTGTCGCCCCGCGTAGATTCGTTTTCGACAACTCAGTTGCTCTCTTATGTCACATCCCACTTTTGGGGCATCGCTCACAGCGGTGGCACGCAGCACACGCCCAGACACGTGCCGTTCTCTAGCGATGATCCGCCTTCACCCGCACAAGCAATTAGCTAAAGCTAGGAATTGCGATGTCGTACTCGTTACTCAGCCTCAATGCTGTGTCGACATCTACACCTTTGCGAGTATCATACGTTGAAAATAAGCTTCGTTCTGATAGTTTCGACAGGTCAGGACAGTTAGCCTGAAATGGAAGCAGTGCACTGCATGAAAACAATGATCAATGACAAATTTTGATGACACCATCTTCCGCCCCAGCTACCAGAAGCCTGGAGTGAGGCAAAATATCCAGCCCTACAAGGCTTGCTGAATCCTTGCCTCCACGAGTGTTGCTGAGCCTTGTGGGCACAAAGTTTTCGGTGTAAGGTGGCCCATTCAAGCTGAGCACCCCTAGGTGACCCCCAGCATGTGCAATCACATCTCCCTGGTGTAAGGCAAACCCAGAGACAGGCTGTGTGTGCCCTGTGAAGGTGGCAATGCAGCCAGGGCCACCTGCCTTGGGCCTCTTCTTGGTCAAGGCCTGTCTTCCAGTCTGGTCAGAGTCAATAGTTCTGGGGTATAAAGAGGAGTGGATGCTGTCCAGGTGTAATGCGTCAGCTCTCATACGCAGGTCCCACAGCTTCAGGCTTTGATCCTGCAGCAATGCAAGGCGCATGTCATGCAACACCTCCTGGGCAAAGCTGCATACCCCCGCATTTGTTTTGATACCACCATTTGAAGGCCTGTCTTGCAATTTAGCTTACTTGCCAGCTTCGCAGCTGAACATCTCAGCCACGAACTGTCTATCTTCAGCTGGAGAGGCTGGCAGAAAGAGACTCATTGCAAAACGACAGCAGGAACAGCAGCGGCAACATGGCTCGACAACATGTTATCCAGGCGCACAGCTTCACGTCATGACTCATGATATCAACATCATCACCATGACATGTGATGCTGACCTGGGAAGCAGTGAGAAGGTGGTGAGCATCAATGGAGGCCAGGGCAGTTATGGCGGCATCATGCCCTTTCCAGAATGCCACAATAGCACCAGTCCTGTCATCTATAACAGCGCCATGGCCTGAAGTCAGTCCTGCTGCCAGATGATTGCTGGAGGCATCTAAAGCTGACACACCACCTCCAGCCTGCATCACTCACCAGACACTGGTCAGCTCAGACTCAGCTAAACCAACAAAGATCCTTGGAACAAATCAGCACAGAACAAAATAGATCCAGAGGTGCAACGCAAGGACAACAGTGACACATGTTGACAGTGCCACAGTGGGAGTAAAACAACATCCATATAGAATTCAACCTCAAAGGCCTTTTGGCGTCAATTTATTGAGAAGGCAAGTATTATACCGGGCTGCCCCGGGCACTGTGAGACAAAAAATAGAGAGACCCACACAAAGGATCCTCACCATTGATTTACCCAAGGGTCTGCAGTAAACATCCGCCTTCAGCAGTCCCCTCTCAACATCAATCCAACGCGCCCTGCCGTTAGCAGTGCCTGCCATCAACACAGCCATGCTCAACCTCATCCTGTGCCATACGTATCACAGCAGTGCGCTGTAGCCATACAGCAAGCAGTACAAAACAGCAATGCATGGCAGCAAATGCATATGGGATAGGTTTTGCAAAACAACAATATTTGGGCTTAAAGGGTGGTCCCCCTAAATTATGTTGTGAAAATGTAGGAAAAAAAATAAACAAAAACCTCATGACTGACTGTGCAGCAGAGCGATTCTTTACATGCGCACCTGCAACCATATCCCTCCCATTACCCCGGCCCTGCCCAGGGGCCAGAGCAGTGTACCCCCCTGGGGGGCGCTGGGCTAGGGCACTTGCCAGGTTGCCACTACTCTTGGAGCTGCCTTCAACCTGACTGGAAGAAGAAGGAGCAGGATATGATCCTGAGCCTGGGCCTGAGGCAGTTGTGCGTATGGCTGCAGGACCTCTGGGCTGGCTTCTGTACATGGAGGGGTGCTGCGTCCAGTCTGCAGAAGGCAGTCAGAAAGGCAGCTCAAGGCAGGTGACAGAAGGCAGTCAAAAGGCAGCTCAGGGCAGTTGACAGAAGGCAGCCGAAAGGCAGCTGAAGACAGGCTGCGAAAGGCAGCTCTTGGCAGCTTCAAGGCAGGCAGCAGAATGACAGCTGCAGCCAGCTGCAAGCAGGTGTAGGTGAGGCCATGCAGGGCGGCTGCAAGATCATGACAAGTGCTGGCTTGAGCTGTGTTAATTCTAGGCATGCTGTAGGTAATTGCACTGTCTGAGCACCATACAGCACACAAGTTACTGCCTACCTGTTACCTCCTTCACCCAAGGGGCCTGAAACAACCTTTGAAATGACATGCTTCAAAGGTGCTTTTCAGCGCTGACAGCTGCCAAATAAGTTGGCAATGTGTTGCCAGCGACCTTGTCTAGCTAAACTCAAGTAGGTGTCAGACACAGGTTATGCTGAGCGCAAACAGCAAACCAGAAGGCCTAAGGCTAGGCCATTGGTCAGCATGGCGCCACATTCATGCAAGCAGCATCAGCAAACTTCAAACCACAAGGCAGAGCATCCAGGCTGACCTGTTGGAGGCCACAGCTGGGCTGAGTCAGCAGCAGTGGTCAGCAGGAGTGATGACCGCCTGCCTCTCTCTGCAGCACTGCTGTTATTGCTGATGCTGCTGCTTTTGATGGTGGTGCCGCTGGTGGTAACGCTGGACAACTCCCTGAAGGATAATTTTCCAGCTCCGGTGGCAGCAGACCAGATGTGCAGTGCACCAGTGGCATCGCAAGAGGCCATCAGCGAGCTGCTGTTGCTGTGCCCGGTTGGCAGCCAGCTTAGGGCTGTGATGGGACTGCTGTGACCCGTATACTGGACCCCTGCAGCATGGGCGTGAATGCCGTCCAATCTCAACTCACCAGATCATCACCAGACTGTGCAGACAACTGCAGCCTGTCAGCAGGACAGTATCTGATGTTCACTCCGGTACAGAAGCTGTCAGGCCTCAAGTATAGGCTGTGCTGGGTTGAGGCAGCTGCAGATCAGGCACCATGCAATGCAACAAGCAGAAAGGCCACATGTTGAGCCAGAAGAACAGAAAATGTGTTGCTACACAACAGGGCCTCAGCTGTGACATGCACACACAAGTTAGTTGCAGTCAATGCTGACTGAAGAGATGAGGAGCTGATTGTGACATGAAGCATGCTACAGGCATAGGTAGGGCTCAACATAGAGAGCAGACCTGCAGCAGCATCAGCTAGGTTCCAGCAGCGCACAACGTCCTGGTCCTGCCCTCCCACATGGCCCCTGCCAGCGGTGGCCACCATACTCTCATTGGGGTGGGTGGCAATGGCAGTGAGGCGCTGCCTGTGGGCTCGCCACCCATACACCACTGCTGCCCTCAGCCTCCAGGGCCGCTGCCAGAACATGCCCTCTTCATGACCTGCTGCCACAACCTCCTCAGAACATAAGGCTTTGCCTGTGACTGCCCATCTGCCCTATCCTACCAAGGATTGCTGAAAAGCCAGTACTGATATGCAGACATTCAGTCTGTGTTCTGTTGAATTTTCATGAGAGTTGCCATGTCTATGTGTGCATCAAACCTGTTTCAGATACTGTGTGATGGGTCCGCTGATGGTCCCAAGGACAAGAAATGTAACTCGTGTAGTGATTGGAAGTCTCAATGAAAGTGTAAGGGTGCAGCAGCTGTGAACAAGCAGCTGGATCTGAATGAATGGGTGCAGCAACTGGGGCAGGGTCCTGGCAAAAAACAACCGTGTGAAGAGCAGTAGGGTGAGAAGGGGGTAGGGTGAGAAGGGGGGGCTGACCTGCCAGGGGGTACTGCTCCCAGATGTCAGCATTGGCCCACTGGGAGGGTGAGTCATCAGGAGAGACTGGCAGCCACTGCCACCGCCTCCCCCAGGGTGCAGCGTGTACCCCTGACCCCCCTGGCTCGTGCTCTATCAGCAGAGGGCTCAGCCCTGAATCTGCATGCAGACTCACTATTGTCAGCAGTCAGAAGCCCAAAAGGGGTGCATTTACTAAGACACCTAGCGGCAGCATGATTGCTGTGAATTGGTGTGTCACTGAGCAGTTGCTGTCACCATCAGTGGCCCCATCAAGGTGCTGCAAGATACAACATGACAGAGCTGCAAGGCAAAGATGTAGGTACAACTGCAATGGCTGCATGCAACAGGGGCAACAGGTTGTGCATAGGTGCAGCTGAGCAATGCATGGGTGATTGCTGTTGATTGTGACTGCATGTCTGCAACCCATCTCTCTTTACATTATGTGCAGACCAGTAGCAGTCAATCTGCTATGAAGCAACTGAACGTGCCTAGAGCTGGTCCTAGAAGTGAGTTGACAGAGGACTCTGCATCCTGATCAGGGCCAGCCCTCAGGGCAGATCCCTCCATACTGCCCTGAAGGCTGCTCGTCTCCTCTTCAACCTGCCCTAAGCCCTGCCCTGGCTCCTGCACCGGCCCTGCCCCACTGACCCCGTCACCTCTGACCTGCATGGCACTCAGCTTCTTCCCAGGGTGCATTGCACAGCTGTCCATGCACTCAAACTGTGCAGAATGGCATGCCCTGATCTTGTGTGACATGGGCTCATCACCATGGAACAGGGCCTGAATAAAGGAATGAAGATGTGTGGACACAAAAGGGAATTTGGGCGTAGGAGCACCGCTGTGACTGGCGCCAATGTCATTAAATGCTTCACTGATTGGCAATGATCAACTGTTTGCATGTGCCATCATACATGCTGAAATAGGCCTTGGGTGTGATTGCTGCTTGCCTCTTCAGCAAAAGACCAGTCTGGCAGAATGCTGGACTGGCGGCCTAGGGGGCTAGAGCCCACAGGAGCAATGCGGGGGCTGACCACAGCTGGGGTAGACCAGCCAGCGCCCTCTATGTATGAAGCTACACGCTGTGAGTTTTCCTCTGGTGCAGGGTATGGGTTGGAAGCACGCGCAGAATAGGCAAGGGGTGAGTTTACGCTGGTGCCGCTGGTAGTACGCCTACATCATGCCAGCAACCGTCCTCGTTGCTGTTGATGTTACCTGCTTGCGCACATGCATTTCTACAACCATGCAAGCTACATGCATGACCACAGATTGTTTGCTGAGATGGCATATGCAATCTCAGGCGAAGGGGTCCATGTTGAATCTGTTATGCAGATTTTGATGTTCACAGGAGTGATTGCAGGTGATGGCAGGTGATGGCTAATGCGAGAGCAAAGGCTGGCCCAGGTGAAACTCAACCAACAAATCGATTGCAGGTGAGGAGCTTATGTGCTGACAGGATAAAATGAAGTCTGGAACAGCAGCCAGACAGCAGTTCTCGTGGCTCACATCAAGTGTGGGTCTTACCTGATGCGCTTCACCTTGTCTTTGAGAGAAGCCAGCAGACCAGAGGAGCTTGTGGAAGAGGAATTGGGGTTGAAGGCGGGCGGTGCCCAGGCATAGCGCGCCTGTGTCCACACACTGCCTAATGACTCATTCTGGTCTCTGGTGTCAAACGGTCATGATTGGCAACCTTTGCATTCCAGTAACATGTGAACAAATGAGTGACAGCAGTCCAGTGATCCACAGGGCAACAAAATGAGGTATGATCCACATGCTAGTCTGAGAAGTAGCTCGAAGGGAAATCAAGAATCCACACCATGGCTATAACAGGAACAGCCGAACTTGTGACGGTGAGTGGGGTAGATTGTGTGAGTGCAGCAGTCTGACCATGAGAGTCTTCTCTAGGAGACTCCAATGGGGGACCAGCTCCCGCAGGGCCCCCACCCCTGCCGCCTCAGCAAAGTCAGGGTACAGGATGTACACCAAGTCCCAGAATCCAGTATCCTCCTCACGTACATTCTCTGCCTCTGACGCCACCCTAGACCCTGGCCCAGACCCCTGGCCTGACCCCAGGCTGGCTGTCTGCCTTTCAAGGAAGGCGTGCTGTTTGGGGCCAGTAGCAGGGGCAATGTCAGCTGATAAGGCTTGCTGCATGCGCTGCTGCAGAGATATGGGTGCGTCTGTGGCTGTGCTGTTGGCTGCTGCTGCAGCATTGGATGTCTGAGACCTGTATGCACGGCAACCGAGATACACATATGTTGTGTAGAATGATTGCAGTCATGCTGGTGTGAACAGCCTGAGCATCACCGAAGACGCTTGTCAATGCTGAGAAGGTAGTATTTGGCCCCCTTTGGCAAGTCAGTGACGATATGCCAATGCCTGGACTATTGGTCGAATGGAGATAGCTTCCTGAGAGATCGTTCATGCGTTGCTTGAGACAGTCAGCAGCTCTCAAAGGCATATGTGGGCAGCATTTGTCATTCTAGCATTTTGAATCTAGCAAGAACTAAGGTCATACATGATCACCCATGTATGTGAGTAAAGGCATGTGGTGTGAAGCCAGATGGATGCACAGGCAAGAGCATGCGACCTGGCAGGTTGGGGTGCAGGGGGTGCAGAGGGGGCAGCGGGAGGGATGGAGCTGCCATAGGCCCCCCTCTGGTCAGGGGGGCAAAGAAAGAGTGGTACTAGCTGCGGTAGCAGCTCCATGCTCACCACCTCGCTGCCACCAACTATCTTGGATGCCTGCAGACGCCAACATCATTGTCCCAACTCAATTGTAGCAAAACAAGCAAAATAATGGGCGGTGAACAGAATTTGCCAACAACAAAAGGTACCTTCTTGCCTTTACAACAGGTCTGACACCAGAACCCCCACAGCCAGACTGGCTGCTAGTCAGCTTTGCACTATACAATGCAAAGTAAAGGGAGGTAAATGCATGCTCCTATTCTGCCTGATACTAGCAAAACACAGCAGGTAGGCAGTGTGTGGGATGTTTGCACCTGCAGCAGGAGGCCAGCAAGCCTGTCCCTGAGCTGGGGGGTAGCCAGGGGGTGGTGCAGGGGGCTGACCAGCATGTCGACCAGCAGGCTGGGCTGCGTCTCTTCTGCTGGGCCACCAGCTGCAGCAGCAGACAGTGAAGGTGCCTCTGCCAGCATCGCAGCCTGCACCAACACCTGACGTGCTTTTATGACCTGCTGCCGGACTGCCTCCACTGGTAGAATGGGCAACAGACCTTCCAGCGCTGTGACTGCATTCAGCATAGCACCAGCGCCGCCTCTGCCACCTACAGGATCCAGATCACCATTTGGGTACAAAAAACAACCTATTTTCATCTTCAAACGATAAAAGCAAAGCACAGTGGAATGACATTGCCAATTGCGACTCTGTTGTGTGTCCAGCATGTTGGTGCTGCAGTGGTGCAGCATGCTGTTCACAACAGTGGGCAGACGATGTCAAACTCTCATCCGTCTGCATCACTCACCCAATCTGCTGCTGCTGCTGCTGCTGCTGCTGCTGCTGCTGCTGCTGCTGCTGCTGCTGCTGCTGCTGCTGTTGCTGCTGCTGCAGTGTGCTCACTTTGAATGCAGCCTTCAGCATTGCGACATCAGCAACAGGCGAGAGACGGTATCAGCAAGCTACAAAACGACCTGGCACTTTGTCAGCAGCCGAGAGGTTTGCCTACTTTCTGACAGGCGCCTTCTTGCAGGCATGCGGCCACGCAAAGCAGCAGCAGTCTGTCCGTTCACACTGGAGCTGATCAGAACCATAATGAGACTTGGCAAGAGGTGTAGAGCCGCCATCGCACCACCCATAGCACTGCCGACGCCAATCAGGGCCACTGCAACATCAGGGCTATTGCCCAGGGCCAGCAGAAGTGGCCTGATCACATGCTCCAACACTACTGGCAGGGGCAGCTTACTACTGACTACACCACACAAGGCGGTGCTGCTGGCATTAGTCAGCTGTGCACGCTCAAAGGAAGCTGCAATTTGGGCGGGAGTTGCACCATGTGATGCCTGGTTACCAGCTGTCAGCGGCTGATTGGCTGATGTGACTACCATGTGCATGATGTGAGGGTGGAAGCGTGTGAAGTAGAGATCTAGGTCCAGTCTGTCAAAGAGCAGCGGCATGATGTGCAGCAGTGCTATGCAGATTGCTGCTGTAGCTGCGCTGTGCTGCAAGGTGAAGGGGCAAATTAGTAATGGTAGAAGGTGCTCCTCCAGCTGCCTGCTGCTGAGCATGTCCACCAGGACCTTCACAACTGCACACCAGTGTTGGACAACAGCAGAGTGGCCTTTGATTGGAAGGGGGGTGCCAGGGTCTGTGGCATGGCGACGCCTGTCGGCAGGGGTGGCTTGGGGGGCTTGGGTGAGGTAGTTCAGGGTGGATAACAGTATGGTGGTGAAGCCAGGGAGGCAGAGGGCGAGGGCGGCCGGCTGGGCCTGCAGGGCGGGCAGCTCCCCAGAAGCTGCTCTGGCAGCTAGGGATGCAAGCGCACTGCAACCCGTTGCTTCCTCTGCATCATCAGGGTTTAGGGTTTAGCCTACACCCTAAGAGAGTTTAGGGTAGCCCTAAACCCTATATTATAGACTGTCTCACGCCCGACTTCATGAAAGCAAGGCAATGCACAATTAGAGACCATGGCTTGAACAGCAAGCACAACAACTGGACAGGTGAACAATGTCCAAATGTCATGCTCAGGAGCCAACGGTGGCACAGCTCAATTTCCAACAATGCTGTGAGCTGCGAGGGACAGGCAAGTTACACTATTTCAACCATGTAGGCAAATGTCATAGACTTTCCAAGCACCTAATGCCTTAACAGCTGAGTCTCACA
>JAABUK010010464.1_pt1 | contig 12372 bp, 12 predicted proteins | sample 5559141 | NCBI WGS metagenome assembly JAABUK01 (sample SAMN10711869, study PRJNA513367) | rock metagenome | isolation source: Antarctica rocks | place: Antarctica: Victoria Land, Pudding Butte nord | collected 2016-01-03
CAAATCTTGCCCAGGCATTGCGCCAGGCGTTTCTTGTTGTGGTGGATGCGTAGGTGCGTAACTGCGGCTTATCATGCTTTCCGCACTTGGCATGTTGGCATTGGAGAACGAAGTTCCTCCTGACGCCAATGTGTCGCGCGGATTGGTGTCGAAGAGTGCACTCGCCGTTGCGGCATAATCTGGAGTCTCGTACTTCGAGGCTGAGAGCTGCGCTGGCTGACTATAAGCTGCAGTTGCTGGGATTGCAGTCGACCGATGCGGCTGAGTCGACTAAAACAGGGTGGTTGACATCCCGTAGGTGGGCGTGGCACCCGCCATGCCTTGGGTCTGCGGCATCGAGAGAATCATCGGATTCTGTTCAATGCTGCCTCTCACGTCCTGACCTGCGTTTTGCGAGCTCGCATGGCCGGTATTCCGCGCGTCTTGGTATCCTATACCACTGTCTGAAGCAGAAGTTGGCGTTCGGAGCCCATAGGTTCCGTTCCAAGGATCGGCGGCTGCGGGTCTGCTCCCATAGTTCATACCTCTTGAGTAGGCATAGCTGCCATCGTTTGGCGTCGACAAAGTAAGAGCTGACGTGGGACTAGGTGCGAGATCCTGACCGAGAGCGCTGTTGTGTGGTGGAGGAAAGGATGGTTGAGGATAGTTCCGTTGTGGTGGATATGTCACTCCAGCTGGGACGTAGGTGGTGTTCTCATGCAGATATGAGTGAAAAGGGAACCCGTTGTTGAATGATGACAAGCCGCCGGTATTGAAGTAGCTGTTTGGGTTGTACTGAGGAGGATACACGTCCAACTCGGTTTCGGGTCTATGTCTCTTTGCATGGCCATAGTCGTTTCTATCGTACTGTAAGTCGCGCGAATTGCGCATGGCGAGTGGAGTCTGTTCCGCGTCTGAGGAGTTGTACACGCGTTTCGACCTGGAGTCTAGTCAGAACATCGTACCACGTCTGCTTTTGACACTTCCCACGTACCCGGTCAGCGTGCGAGGCTCTTTACGCAACCTCAAGCGCACACCTTGGTCCGCGAACGTCCGTGACAAGTGTGTGGACTCGCAAAGTCCCCTGAATTCCTTCATGGGTATCACCTTGAACGGCTTCGAGACGATTGAATCCACGAAGTCTCCGCTGTCGCTGGTGTGTCTTAGTAATCACGCCTCTTGCTTGTGCTCTGTTTGGACTTACGGCTTCAATTCGAAGAGGGAGAATTGCAACCTGTACAGCCCTTCTTTTCGACACGACATGTCTCCGAAGACGAAGAAACCTCCATCTGGATGCGTGATCAGCAGCGACTCATCACACTTCATGATTGCTCTCATATCGTTTGAGATGGCTCTGGGTCTCTCACCTTTGTTGTTGACGTCCTTTAATCGATGAAGTGATGAAGTGGACGCGCCGATCAACGAGTTCGGGCTTATTGGAGGATAGTTGTCATGTCCAATCGACTCCACTTCCACCAAGTGCGCAGTCACGAATAGAAACGGATTGACCAAGAATTGCCTGGAAACAAGTCAATCGGACGAAAGTGACGCATTTGAGCGAGTTCGTGCAAACCTTCCAGCATCGTGATGTGAACTGACATCGAGTTCGACGATTGGTGGTGGGTCAATCGGCTTGCGCACTGTCACGAATGTCAGTGAGTGAACCTGATATATGGCCGGAGAATATTTCTTACTCTTCTCTTTGTTTTCCGGCGTAGCGACCGCCTGTTGGGGATCTTGCCGGATCTTGAGAGTGACGACATCGCTGGAGGTCATGGTGGTCAGCGAACGCGACGCGTCTTCGATCGTCTTGTCCATGAACAGAGGACAACACTGTTCCTGACTCAGCTTACCCGGTCAAGTGTCGATATGACGGCGCCTGGTAGTTGCCAGGGAATGACATATGGTTGAGACAGCCTCCAAGCAGCGACACAGAAAAGTTGCCGTGGTTTGATCGAGGATGTGTTTCGGTGCGAGCCCAAGAATCTATATCGCAATTCAGCAAGTCACGGGCTGTTCTCTGGCGCGCCCTGTCTGTCCCACTGGTGACTCGTACTTGATGATATGTTTCTCCAATGTTTGGCTGGCTTCGAGAAGGCGTGGTTCGAGGTGTTTCGATCGTGCGCGGAGTGAGGTCAGAATCCGTCGTGAGATATTGAAGTTACCACGTTGCTGGGTATGGTTGAGGAGTAGCTCAAACTGTCGGCATATAGTGACGTGGTCAATGGTAAGTGTTTGGGCAATGTCGAGTGTGTTTTGTCAACCCGCACAGGGAGCGTCTGAACGTGCTTGCGTTGAAACATCGATCGCGAATTCCCAAGTAGTCGCTGTTTCCCATGCGTTTCTTCACTTCGAGGTCGCACTTGCCGTTTTCGGGATCGAAAGTCGTTCGTCGTTCGATTGCCGGAGGAAACCGCGCTCACACATACACACACAAGTCTCCGGTACTATTGCCGGTTTCCTTGGAACGGTGGTTAAGATGACGGTGTATCAACACGCCAAAGCCATTCAACATGGGGTCGAATGTTGAAGGTCAAGATTGAGATGCCAGTAGACTCGAGACGGGGACTGGTCCGGCACAATGAAGTGTTGGACGCTCTTCAGGAAGCGACCACTCGGCGTTGTTCCGAAGGTAAGACGTTTCGGCGGGCTGTCGAAGAAACGAGAGTTGGAGCTGACGTGCAAGCCCTTCCGGTCTTGCCAGTGGGTTCACGACGGTCTGGACTCCCTGTACCTTTTGCGACAGGTAGTAACGAAGAGGGGAAGTCCCCACGTCCCGTTGGTTGGACGGACGAAGGCGAGGTTGATGTGGGACGCCCTGGAGCAAGTCCACTGGATCTGGCTCAATGACTGCTTTCTACTCAAGCCGTTTCCTAATCGGGGTGGCCGTTCTCACAAAACAAAGAAGTAAAGTCGCTTTTCGTTTCTCGTTGGTGGTTGGTTGGCAGAAGGTTAAAGACTTCCCGGCTCGCTACCAAGATTCGAATCTGCACTTGAGCATTCCTTGCGCCATCCGGCAACAGTCCGAGAGCAGTGTATCCGGTGCTGCCGTCAACGGCGGCGATGGAGGGGAAACGTTGATGAATGGCCGAGTCGATCGGCAATGTTGATGGAGAGGAGGTCGGGCTGCGCTCAAGAACAGACTTCCAAGACCAGAACAGGGAGTGGAAGCAGCCGTAGCACTACTTGGGGCTATTGGGCATTAGTGAAAGGACCTGTGGTGAGCTCAGAAATGTCTCATGTACGATTCAACGGCCGCAAAGCATAATGTCACAATGGACTGCTCGCTTACATGCTTATAGCACTATTATGGTCGTTGGCGTGCGCTGGATCGTACACGATGAAACCCGTCTGATCCCTGTGAATGCAAGAGCGTTTACCGGGCTCGTCATCATTAAGGTCAGCTCACGAGCCGGCCTTAGTTCTGCGCTCGCCACACACTCGCGTAGAAAACATCCCGGGCTTGGGGCATCTCGAAAGTATCGATATCCCTGTCCGAGACCCCTCAAGCGCTCACTTCTGTGCTGCCCTCGCCGCAACGTTAGCGAGAGACGTGCCGTCAACACTTTGGCGAGTACGCCTCCTTGCGCCATCTGCTCTATTTGCGGCGGGAGTGGTACGGCAGAGGCTCGTTAAGCATCGTTCTCCACATCGATCATGCCGGCCTGACGCCTTGGACCTTGTCTGTCTGTCTATTCGAGGATCCCTCGTGGTCGCTTAGGAGTCGCACAAGCCACGTTATCACGGGCAGCGGCATGCAAGTCCTCGCGGGAGCTGCAGCGTGCGCAGGCGTACAACGTTCGAGTGTCGCGCAACATGTCCTGGTATGTCTGCTTCCCGTTTGGGCAGCTGCGACTTCATGGAGCAACACCAAACGCCTGTCACTTCCTGCGCTAAGTCGCTTCGGAACGCGTGGTGTCTGCGAAAACGCTCAAGCGAGCCTCAATCCTGTCGATCGGCGCGTCGACGCAGGGTCCCTACAGTGACCCTCTGCATCGGAGCATAGAAAGTTACACCGACCTGCACTCCTTATACACATCTCACCCTCTAAGCGACTCAAACTAGTGAGGGCATGAAGACAAGCATCTTAGCATGAAGTACTGTCGGCCTGCGGGCCGCCTGGTCCACCAGGTAATGCACTACCGATCTGAGCTCAAGACAGGCAGCCCACCCAATGGTACCCGGAATTCGCTTCAGCCATACGACAAGGTCTTGGACAGCTCCATCTCCGCGATTATCACCGAGGCATTGTAAATCTTCAATAACGGTCCAAACGCCCGCAGCCGACGACCAATATGCCTTTGAGCAAGGGCTGCAATTCTGACCTTCCACGTGCGTCTTGTAGGACTTAGAGCCTGTGAGGAAGACCTCGAGACCATGCATGTGCAAGGAGCCTCCCACTGCGGCGCCCGCTTGTAAGCGATTCGGATGTGCAGCAGGGGTGGTCGAGCAGGGCTAGTTCTACTGCTGCCGTTCTCGTAAAGCCACACTGCCAATTGTTTCGCAGAATCATTTTGACTCATCTCGCTTCTGCACGCAAAGAACTCAATGATCCATCATCGTCGTTAACGATGGCTTCGAAGCCAGCAGACCTCGAATTCCGAGCTACGGCAATCCCGCTGAGCTGGCACCTGGACCTGTCGTCGACCCCAAACTGCTCAGCACCCATGCATGGCTTTGACACGGACCCGGTATGCTAAGCAGCGGCTGCCACGCGACAGCAAGGATCCTGCTTTTGCGACAGTGGCAGCGGAACCTTCCATTCCATTTTAGCAACGGCTGCACAGGATCAATGCTGTGTGATATTGATTGGAACACGCATTCGCAAGTCACGCCCCACGAGCTGGTGTCCCGCCATCTCATCATATCTTCACACAATCAGCAGCGTGGCTGGACGACCTCATCTAATGATTTGATATCAGGGTTGGTATGCATGACTTCCGCCTTCGCCTCGCTTCAAGTGCATTGGCGGCGCCTCGAGTCAAAAGCCACCTGACTGGCAACACCATGCATCTGGCCAGATTTTTCATGGCGTACAGCAGCACAATCCTTCAACGTCCGGAAGTGGGAGCTTCCGCACGCACGTGAGAGCCATGTGGCAGCCACCGTGCGACTGTACGACGACACCTCCGGAAAAGGAAGGTAGTGGCTGCATTGTTATGCCGACCTGTCAATTTCCTCACTTCTTCGTGCAAGCGAGCTGTGATCCGAGTGCTTTTATTCTTGGATCCGTGAGAGCTAGAACTATGCGATCGCGAGTCTACGCACGCAACATGTCGCGATGTCTCCTTCGACGATGTACTGATCTCGCAATAGTACACAGGATCCTGGAACTTTGCGATCCCAGCATAGCACAGCCAGAGCACAGCAACATCAGCAAAGTGGAAGATCAGAGCCATCACTCGCATGACAAGCGAACGAGACACAACATCAACGTCCGTACCCAGAACGAATCCGGTGTCTGCAACTGTGACAACAACAGTGCGTCTATCCGTCGGCTCCTGCCGTTTCGTAGGGCAGCAACACAGCTACGCCGTAACGTTGCACATTCTGGAACGGGGCGAACGCAGACTGCCGTCTATGCCAGCGACTGCTCCAATCTTCCTGAGACTGTCCCGAGAAGTATTGAGGTGGAAGATGCCGACAGCGTGCCCTCCGCGACATCCGTCACAAGTCACGAGCGCACGTTCTCTTGGTGAGATATATCATCCTGTGTGTCAACGTGCTCGTGAAGCAAATTGTCCGTGTAGTGAGGTAGGTGACGCATGTTTTTAAGCGCTCTCTCGTTGCTCAGTCCATTGCGGTCTCAACAAAACCAATTTCACAAGTGCCGTAAGACTTGATAGGTCTGTACCAGTCGGCTAAGTCATTCAAGCATGATCATCTTCAGCACTTGGCTCATGCGGACATGATAAAAAGAAGTAGGTAGAATTCCTTGTGCCACAAAAACTTCATCCGCAGACCAGCGAGTCTACGCCGAAACGCCAGGCTAAAGAAGGGAAATACTCCAGCTTGCAAGTCGTCAAACGTCCATTTATGCGCATATGCAACAGCACCTCGTGTACCTGGCTGAGGGGGATCTCGGGACCACTCCAGAGCCGCCGAGGCGGTAGTGAGAGTTTGCAGCAGCCACAGCAAGAATTCCACCCCTAGACGACTCGCAAAAAGACCCCAAGCGACGGATGGCAGTTACGTTGGCAGCGGGACGGAACGGACCATTGGCGGTAAAAGCAGACTGAAGGGGTATGCTGGTTGGCTGAGGTCAGGAAACTGGCCGAAGGCCCAATTGAACCGCCATGGCAGGATGCTCCAAGCAGGCGGCCAGCCGAACTTCCGCGTAGTCTGGACCGCACCAAAGGACAAGATGTCGCCACTGTTGGCTATTGTTGTAGAAGGTCTATTGATGACCTACCTCCGATCGGTGACCGACGACATCGGAAACGCACCATTCAGAATGGCTACCGATGCCATGCGAGGGTTTACGCGGGAGAACGGTGCTGCGAATATCGACCCAGCCAGTATCGTTCCGCTCAATGGAGTGAATGCTCTTGCGCAAGGGTGTGCCTACAAGAGCCGTTCCTCGACCTGCGCGGGCTGCGATGAAGCCATCAGGAAGAAGCAGCGCACAAGGGTGTCCTTTGATCGCGATGGCTTGACCAGGTATCACATTCCCTGTTATCCAAGGAAGTTTCGACAGACGCTTGCACAGTGGCCGAAATCGTGTAGCAGCTGCCGATCCCAGGGGTTTGCACATACGTGCAACGGTAAGAGTCCATGCAATTATTGCAGTGCACCTGGCAACATTAAAAGAAGGTTACGGTGCGTTTACGGCGAGGAGGTCAAGCATTATTGGCAAAACCCGGACGACAGATGTGAACGTTGCAAGAAGGAGAAAAGAAATTGCACAGGCGAAAATGGCGGTCCGACGTGCGATGCTTGTGCGAAAGGACGATACATCTGTACCTTCGCTCCGCACGAGAGGAAACCAGTACAGGACATTTCGGACAAGTGCGAGAGGTGCCGAGGAAGGGCAGCAGGTGCACATTCGAAAACGACGGTCCGAAATGCGATGCTTGTGTGAAAGCACACGCCCCTGTAGCTTCGCTCCGCATGCGGATGGACCAAAAAAGACTCGTGGTCGTGGTAAAAAGGACACTTCGGACAGGTGCGAGAGCTGCCGGAAAAGGCAGCTGAGGTGCACATTCGAAAATGGCGGTCCGAAATGCGATGCTTGTGCGAAAGGACGACGCGCCTGTAGGAAGTAGGAGATTTAGTTGCCATCCGGCCGATCAGTACCTCCACTGGCTCGACTCGCCTCGCTCCGCCGTGCCTCGTTGGCTCGCTGCTTGCGTTCGGTCTCTCGTACATGCTCCAGAATCTGCGCATGCATCTTCTGGCGTACTGGCACCATAGTGCCTATATCCCAATGTGTTAGCGGAACATGGCGTGTGATGACGTTGCTTTAATCACAAGTATACCTTCGATGAACCACTTCAGTAGCATGTTGCACTCGCTCTCGATCGACTCCTCAATGATCCAGCCTCCACCTTCGCCGTCCCAACCAGGACCAGGCTTGATAGTGTACGTGGCTTCGGAGTCGAAACCACCCGGTGCATTAATCATGCTCGTAGTGCCATCGTTCTTATCCATGAAAGAGACCTTGAACTGGATCTCACGTTTCCAAAGCCCGAATGGCAAGATGCTGATAGCCTCCCAAACATCGTAGGTGAGCTTCCCAGAAGCCGGATCTCGGTCTCGCACTTGATGTCGTGTCACGATCGGCTGCATCGTGATGATGAAGTCATGGTCGTGGAAGGCATCTATGAGGGCCTTGGCGTCGATGTCCTGTGGTACGTGTGTGGTCACCTCGGTGTGGAATTTGCGTCGCCAGCTGGTCATGTTGCATCACACTCCAAGCCCTTGGCTCGGTGTTGGTGGTGGGAGTGTGTGATGGATCCAAATGGTGGGTTTCTCAGCGCGAGCAGTCTATATACAAGGAGTCGTGAAGATCGCGTTGAATAAACCCAAGTGTTTCAAGATCTGGCTGTCATACATCGGTGAGTGGCTGAGATGCTCAGAAATAGTCTCCGGTCAAGTCAGATCACCATGAAGTTGCGGCACTCCTGCTACAAGTACTTCTGGTTCGGCTAGCCCGCACTGAGAACAAAGAAGGCAAGTTACTGTGTGATAGGGTTTGCTGTTGCAGAGGTGTGGTAATCTTGGCTAGAAGTCGGCCGCTATAGTTCTACAAGGCCAGGAATAGAACAGATGATGACGGGGCTAGGCAGGAAAGGGCAGCTACAAGATCAAGCGCCTCTCGAGATGAACAACCACAAACCTGACTTCTCAATCTCATACCGAAACAATGCATATCGAGCGATTGCCTGTTGAATACAGTGCTACTGTCTTGTGTGCAGGAGAAGTGGTTGATATCGCACCATCAAGCCTTGCATTTGCGCTCACCCCCACTTCGTGCAATGCATGACCCAACGGTTCAACACGCCGGGGTGGATCTCGAGAAAATAAGCAATTGCATGATATATAGATACGCCTCCGCCCAGCTTGCTATAACGTCTAGTATCATCATAGAGTCTCCTGAGGCAACATTACTACGAGATAGCGGATAGTCAGCATGGCTGGGCAAGCAGGAGGTAGGTAACCAGTTCTTCTCTCGTACTACTTCCCTTATCACCACTCACATTCGACGATATGCGCCGGCGAGCTCTTGGTGGCATCCAGGCGGCTGCTCGTTCGAAGAGGACGTTCCAAGCACTGCGCAGCTTCAGCGTCTCGTCCGGCCGTCCTCGTGCGTAACACCACAAGTTGTGGTCAGCCAGTCTGCTAACGATATCTTCTTAGACGACGCATACAAGAAATGCCTCGATTACAACCAAAAATGGGCCGCCGATACCGCTAAGAACGACCCCGAGTTCTTCCCTACCCTCGCGAAAGGACAAGCACCCCAGATCCTCTGGCTCGGCTGCTCCGATGCGCGCAAACCCGAGACCACAATCCTCGGCCTGAAGCCTGGCGATGTCTTCACGCACCGCAACATTGCCAACATCATCAACCCGACCGATCTTAGCTTGCTAAGCGTGGTCGAGTTTGCCGTTCGACATATCAAAGTCAAGCATGTGGTTGTGTGTGGGCATACGAGCTGTGGGGGCGTGGCGGCGACACTGAACAACAACAAACTTGGGGTCTTGGATCTTTGGCTACAGCCCATGCGCATGCTGAGGGAGAAGCATGCGGACGAGCTCGCGAAGCTCGAGGGTGCGGAGAAGAGCAACTACATGGCCAAGTTGAATGTACAGATGGGTGTCGAGAATCTTAGGCGGATACCGACGGTCATTGAGGCGACGAAGGAACGGGGTCTGCAAATTCACGGCGTACTCTATGATCTGGCAACTGGTCTACTTGAGGATTTGAGTTGTGACGAGGACGAGCAGACGGAGCAGAAACGGGTTGCCGCTTTTGAGACGAAGTGAGCGATTTGGAGGGTAACACGATGTGCGAGAGTGCTTGCATGCCGTGCAGCGCTGGCTGACGTTCGCGTTGATATGAAGCGCTGGGCTGGTGTTGTGCTGATGTGATGCGTTGGCGCTGCTAGAGTAGAAGTACAGATATCGCTATAGATCCAACTATGTAAGGCATACAGAACTTCGCAAGCGGTGATACTCACATGGTCATCGCACGTGATAGAACTGTCAGTCAGAGCCGAGACGAGACTCACGTTAATTGGTACGAGACGACTTGACGATTATTGCCATTGGCTTTGGCATGCTGGCTCGATTTGTGTCCATAGTGGGTCGCGCTTACCTTTGACAGCTGGAGCTCCCGAAGCTTAACGGGGCTTTCTTGAGCATGACATTGACTCAACAAGGATCATCCCAGCAGTATCCTACTTCGTATACTTCATCCTTTCGACGTCTTACGCAAGTACAGCTTGCAAGTCCACTGCAACTGAAGACTGGTAGCGATGAGCATGCAAACGAGCAACGTGGGCTGTGGACCACTGGGTATGGAGGACGCGACGAGGCAAGCTCTGCGTTCGTGACACGTCACTTACAGTCCTCTTCGACACCGATGATCTTCACTTCGACACTTCCTCGGTCACCTGGAGCCCAGGTCTCGCGACCAAATCGAGTGGAACTCTGGGAACACCCCGAAGAGGCAGGCGCGACTGCAACTCTGGAGAACCCATGCCGGGCGATCTCACTGTGGGCCGGCCAGTCGCAGCATTTCCGATGCATTGACGAAGTAGTAGCGACGTGCAGCGTTCTGCTATAACCGAATCGGGCAGCAACCGGCACGGTATGCTCACCAGGATGTCTTCGAACGCTGCAGCCGCGCGCCAAAGGACAACGCTCTTGCTTTCATATCCCTGCGCCGCATGTCTTGGATATGGTTCTGGACCAGGCCCGATGTATTTCCACAGCTCGAACGAACTCGCTTGCCACTCTGGCAGACCTAGACAGGCGAGACGCTACGATCACTCCGAGGACACCCAAAGTTTTTCGCTTCTCGCGGAAAGAGGGCTTGCTGTGTTGACTCGCCATTTTAGGAATGCTCCAAGCATGGTCTGAGAAGTCGTGGAGCTTTTGCTGACCGGACATGAACTCCGCGGTATCCCTACCTTTTGCGACGCCCTGTTAAGGCTCCTGCAATGCCCACAATTCCTCGTTTGCAGTCGCGAACTATCCTTGTAGGGTCCAGAACCACAGACAGCGACTAATAATGCAGGTACATCAGCTCAACGTCTAAAGTACTCTGGTCACCTTCTGACATGGCATCACCAGATTGGTTTAGGACTCGCACATGCTTCTTTAGGCATGCCCGGATGCTGCGTCTCCACCATCGTCGTCGATCACGCTGTGCGGCAGCTCCTCTTTGCAGCTTGGATGTCCCTCGTCAAACCAGACGCTGCAGCTTGTACTGTATCAGGGCGATGCATATTAATGCCTGCCGTGGAGTCGGTAAGCGTGCCGCAGCACATAACATGCAGTAGCCCTTCGCTTGCTGCAAATCTATGGACGTCGTCCGCTCCTGGAGAGTAGTTGTTGGCCAGGTGAGGTCGACTTGAGCAATCAAGCTGCACATCAGTAGCAGAAGTAGGTACGGCAAGGTCCGAGGATGGCGTGTGCCGTCCACACTAATCACAAGAAGGCAAGTGAATCTCGCGCGAAGGTTTTCTTATTGCTCTCATTGGAAGAGTAGCACATCCCAGGCATGCATATTCGCTGTCGCCAGTTTTACGACTCAGTTAACATGTCACCAGTCTAGAGAACGAAGAGGAGGTGCGTATCGATTGTAGATCGGAGGTCTTAGACGCTCGCCTCACCGCTCTCGCGAAGGAAGCATGTGATCCGAGCTCAGCACGGGCCAGATCTCATCATTCAGGACAACAGATTATACGATAATCAGTGGTGATGGCGCGCACATCAGATCAGATCGGTTCGATCGTGGGGAGCGAGACGTTGCATATGATGCTTCCACGACACGCCCAGCTCCGTACGACCATTTTTCTGATCCAAGGTAACAAATAGTCTAGGGGAGCTTGACTTATGAACGCCACGAAGCGCACACCTGGCACCGGCTCGCGACTGTGATTCGTCTAACATAGCCTAAAACTGTCTCTGGGACAGTCCGTCTGTTTCCGCCTTGCTGGAACAGACCAGGCATCTACCAGCTGCCGGGTACATGCCGGATGGGCGACTGGATCGTCAGCCGTTACAGGATCCGGCAACCGGTCCCCGAACCTTCATCTCTGCTGGGCTTATTGAACGGACGATGACGAGAAATTGAACCCACGGGGCCGTCCTTTCGTCAAGGCAGATCCCGACTTCCCCTTATTGATGTCGAGGCGGGATCGCAGCTTTTGGACTTCTGACACCACATATTGAACAACCACGGCACATACCAGTTGACACTCTTCTTAGTTGACAAAGTCATGGTCTTCAACGAATCGCAAGCCCCGGAGCCTTGTCTTACGGCTCATTGGTGAGCCAGACCATCACGCGGGCGAGACGCGAGCAAGCATCAAAGATGACCGATCTGCCAGCCCCACACCAACATGACCTCGCAAGGTCCAGATGCGCTCCTTCACTTGCCGAAGAGTGCTCTCGATACCGGCCTTGGTCGTCCTTGCAAGGGCACGTCGCATCTACCGCAGATACGTATCAGCTTGAGATGTTCGAGTAATGCTGGTCCCAGCAATGTTGGCATACACGGTGCACCGGCTACCTTCCTCACCGATTGCACGTTAGACATATAGCAGGCACGAGCAGGCACGTTACCCTCATCCGTTTGAATGTCGACAGCTTCGAAGTACTAATTGAATCCAGGATCTCGACAACACATCACTCATCCAGCAGTCGTCCAACCTTCATCCAA
>JAABUK010010465.1_pt1 | contig 12371 bp, 20 predicted proteins | sample 5559141 | NCBI WGS metagenome assembly JAABUK01 (sample SAMN10711869, study PRJNA513367) | rock metagenome | isolation source: Antarctica rocks | place: Antarctica: Victoria Land, Pudding Butte nord | collected 2016-01-03
CCCGCCGCCGACCCTGCCGTGCCACAGCAGGTGCATTTTCCGAAGACCAGACTAGACTAGACCCCCTCTGGGCCCCACTGGCATGCTGTCCTGTATTGTTGCGCTGAGGCAGCGTGCCGGAGGGGGTAATGTTGGTTGAGTTATCTCACAGCTGATCCTGAAGGCCAAGCCTGGCCCCTGCGACGGTAAACTGCTGCAGAGGCGATCACCAGAGCAGAAACTCTCGCATCGAGCAGAAACTCTCCCAACTGCTGTTCAATACCTGTGGTTCAAGGAACGGCTCGTGGCCCTTGTAGGCGGTGGCGCGGGTGCACCGCGTGGGGCAGGCGCGGCCGGTCACCGTCTACCAGCTTCTCGTCTCCGACTCCGTCGAGGTGCGCATTTCATTGAGGACTCAGTTTCAGCAGTATCAATCACAAGACCAGTATTTCGCACAAGGCCGGCCATTGTCTATCAGCTCTCCGACACCGTCGAGGTGCACCCTGCGGATATATCGTCAGCCGGAGCACCTGCTTCTCCTGAAAGACTGCCGATGCTGCGGCACCACGGCACGCCAAAAGTGATTTGCCGCACCAAACAGCGGCGGGAGCTTGCTGCAGGGGTGTTGTGCGCGGTGCCAGGCCGCATTAATTACCTCTGTGGTAATCTCCTCGGCAGACAGCAGCGCAGCATAACCCACAAGTAATTACTCGGAGCTCAGCATCCGAGTTTGAGCCTGGGCAGGAACCGCTATGGAGGATGCAGCAGGATCGGCAGCACCTGTTCGGCGGGGAGCAGGGGGCGGAAGACGACGAGGATGGCGCCGCAGAGCGAGCCGATGCGCTGCCGGCGCCGCTCGCAAACCCGCAGGCAAGTCTTTCCCCATTTCTTCCACGCCTTACATGTGAGAATTTCGAAGCTGAAAATATTTAGGCGCCGCAGAACAAGCGGAGGCACTGCCGGCACCACTCTTCCACCCACAGGCGCGCTCTCAGAACGAGCATCTTGTATTGGAAAGGTTCACTATTGCCACGTGACGCACCGTGGGCCCGCATGGCCGTCAGCAGGAACGTGCGAGAAGGCAAGTCCATCAGTTGCAAGTGACGTCACCCTAAAGCAACCCGTCCTTTCAGCTCTAGTAAGGGCTGTTCACCAGGTGAGCAGCGAAATATGGCAGTGAACATGGCTTGAAAAGTAATAGAAAAGTCAATGTATTTTCTCCTGTTCTGTTCCTGTAGGGCGCTGCGGCCGGAGGGACCTGCAGCGGCTGCTAGAGTCTGTCGGGGACCTCTCTGTGTAATGGCCGATGCTAATCATCGTGCAGAGCAACTGATTGAGAAACTACTGCCGCAGGCGCTGCGGCCGGAGGACCTGCAGCGGCTTTTGGAGTCCATCATGGATCTGGATGACGTGGCTGCCGGCAGCGGCGGGGTGGGGACCGCGGGCACTAGTGCCGCTGCCGGCCTGGCGGCTCAGACAATGGCGCTGGGCCGAGCTCCGGGCTGGGTTTGTACTGACAGTGGCTAGCAACCGGCGCAAATCAGAAAGTAGATGGGAGGCCGTGTCGGCTTCAACGTAATGCCATCGACTGTGCTGTGTAGCATGCTGTGAGTCTTGCAATTGGAGGAATGACACCGAGCGGGGGTCCCTCTGGCGCTGCTGAACAAAGGATATTGAAGAAACATCAGTTGGCAGGTCTCGTTTCACTGCATCAGTTGGCAGGTCGCATCTCACTGCATCAAAACTACTGACGACTCCGGATGCAGCAGGATGCTACCAGAAGTGGCCCAGTGTACCGCCGCAAATGCCGCCATCTGGATTTGCATCATTCTGTTGTGCTGTGTGCCACTTGTCAAGCAGCTGCGCAGATTCTGATTCAATTGGGATCATACATACAGCCAATCCCAGTTGCAGAGACAGAGACAACTGTGCCCATCATCTGTGCCCATCATCTTTTCTTCGTCGTTACTTCCTCATCATCATCCTCCTCCTCTGCCTTTTTGCTGCCAAGTCAGGTCACGAATCACCGCTTGTCGGCTAAAGGAGACATGGCGGCCACACGTTGACCAGGGCGCCACATCTGTCCTCGGTGACGGCGCGCACAAATAGTCGTGTGCTGCCACAGCACTGCTGCTGCTGGCGCTGTTCGCAGCTGCCCAAGCTGATCAGTCCGACCAGGAGTCCGGTGCCACAGGGGACGTACGCACGCTCTGTGTTCGCCGGCGGCACAGGGCCGATTGGAGCTCAGCATCGCTGAGCAGTTCGGGAAACACTGTTCTTGGTTCGCATGACTAATTGGTTTCCATTTGAGCTGCGCTGGTGGATAGCAAAACACGCAGCTTCACACTATCGTTGGTTGTTGCTCAACGCTGCATGTTTGTTTAGAATTTTTACAAGAGCCAGTGTTTACAAGAATGAAACTCCAGTCCACGACAAGGACAAGTCGAATATGCTGCGGAATGGTCATGTAGTCCAACAATTGCACTGCAGCAGGCGGCGGCGCCGCCGGCGCCGATAATTCATACCAGCCAGCTTCACTTCAGGCCGTTGGCTTTGAGCCCGCTCAGTCGGGCAGCCATGACTCATGTGCGACACCGTCTTCCTTCAATCACGGCATTTCCCGTCACATCGTTCCTGGCGCAGCCCCCACCAGAGCGGCAAGGGCGGCTCAGCACTTCAATACATTTTTGCTTCTTGGTGTCAGGCATTTTGTGCTTCAAATGAACTGGTGGGCTGCGCTGCATTATGCAACAGCCCCCTTTGCAGGCTTCGTGTTGTATGCTTCGTCGAGGGGTCTTCAGGTCCTTCGAATTCTTCAGGAGGTAGCAATGCTGCTGGAGACGCGGATGCTGTGCTTCTCGGCGTTGGTCCGTGCGTACGGCAGCGCCGCAAAGGCCAGCTGCTTGCGGCTGATGTCGGCCAGCGAGATCGGGCCTGCATTACGGACACAAAGCGATTTCAACAGAGGGGTCACCAACACAGCTGGCGGCGCATGTTGCTCCTTGAAGGCATGTCTGTTTGCGGCATGCGATGCATGCAATAGGAGATGAAAGGTTCACAGGCTTGCACCAGTGCACTGTGAGGGGTTCTTTGGGCGATGTCTGAGGTTTCTGGAGGCGAGAGACTTTCCTATGTAGCCGACCGTACCACCTCGGCCTGTGGACTCGCCATCTAGGATCCGCAGCTCATCTACGCAGCAGGGCAGAAGTGCGTTCAGTGCGTGCCATGCGTGAGAGGCCGCCTCCAACCGGAGGCTAGAGATACAATACATCGATCAAAACAGCAGGGCTAAAAAAGTTCTTTCAACAGAAAAAACCAAGCACAGGTTCTTTCAGCAGAAAAAACCAAGCACAGGCGACAGATGGAAGCAGCGCAAATTGCTGTTGACGGGAGCGCACTACTCAGGAGCGGCGCAGTTTGTAGAAACTGGCAGAGTGGCCAGGAGTCACAAGGTGTGTAGATGTACGTTACCTGACTCGCCGTAGGGGTGCTGCACCACCGCCATCAGGTAGCCGAACTTGCCGATCTCGTACCAGTCGACGGAGGTGTACTCCGAGCCGTACGGGCTGGTCGCGATGCGCGTCAGGTTCTGGGTGGCGTAGTCGTACGCCCACAACATGTCGTTCTGCGCGCACAACAGTGGTGTGGGGCGGTGTGGGGCAGTGGCAGGCAGGTGCACGTCTGCACGCCGTGCATTAGCTGCCAGTCATTGGTATGCAACCCCAGCAGGGCATCACTTGCTGTGTTGTTATGGGGCTGTATGTTATGGGCAGGTCGCAGCGCACCTGGTGGTTGGACGTGTCCTCGCCGATGATGAGCACCTGCTGCTCCGGGATGAGTGCCAGGTTGTCGGGGCTGGCGATTCTGCACGACAGAATCACAACACGTGTTTGATGTTGTTTAAAGACTGGAAACTCCGTTCAAGCATCCCGTTGGGAGTGCATCTTTAGGGTCTTTAGGCATGAAGTGCAGCGGCAATAAAACAGCAAGCTGTTTTCAGCGATGAGGAGTTGTCCTCAACGGGAAGGTTGTCGGGATCTGCAGGGGCGCACCCGTCGACGTCGCATGTGTTGCTGGCGACCGCCGTCGAAGCCGTGCCGCACACCAGCGGCCGGATGGTCTTGGAGTCAAAGTCGTCCTCCAGCAGGATCTCGTACACGCAGCCGCACTGGTTGTAGGTCAGCCGGATGTCGTTGCGGCCGCCGATGTCGTACCGGGTGTTGTCCTTGCCCTGCCCTGTGGCAGAATTGCAGAGAAAGAGATTCAAGATCAGATCAGGAAGTTTCTGCGACGGAGGTCGTTGCGGCCGCCGATGTCGTACTCGGTGTTGTCCTTGCCCTGCCCTGTGGCAAATCCGAATGGACAGCAGCTGTCAGCATGTAGGCGGACGCCACAGAGGTTGGGTCACCTTGACCCTGCCGTTGTCCTGCAGCTGCTGTTTTGTTCAGTACGGCCAGGGCGCAGTGCGCGGGGTCACGCAGGGAGGAGACCATCGAGTGTGCAGTCAGGCTATTCGAAAACAGGGACAAGAGGCGCACTCTGATTGTTCTCCATGCCGTAGCGCACATCTGTTGCCGAGAAGGACAGCGTCTTCCGCTCCATGTTCAGCACCATGCCTGCGGGCGCCGGAAGGTTATTAATATGTACCGTTACATATGTGTCTTGGGTGGCAGGGAGTACACTGTGATCGTCCTGGCCAGGCGCACGGCAGCTCGTCGGAGAGCTGCGTACAGGACCGCAGCAGAGCAACTTCGTCACATGGCATGTACAGACAGGCAGAAGCGTCTGGGACATCACAGCATACACACTGCACCCTCCAGCGGACACTGGAGCCTATTATCGTGCCGCCACAAAGGTGTCGCAAGTGCAGTGTGGAGAAAGAGCAAGAACGCATTCTCCAGCTTGGACCTCTCGGTGGTGCCGCCAAGGATGGCGCCGCAGCGGTATCGTGAAATCCTTTTGCTACCACATATCCGGCATGCATGATCGGAGCGCACCCTCCAGCTTGGACCACTCGGTGGTGCCGCCCAGGATGGCGCCATAGCGGCGCGTCTCCAGGAACGCCGCCGCCTTTTCCATGTTCGGCTGCGGGCGCGAGGAATACAGTAAGTCCTCGCATTTGCATCCGACCCCTTCAGGATACGTCTTGATGCGCTTGATACGTATGACAGCATCGTCAAGGCAGTCTGCAAAACGATGCATGGACACACCATGCAGACGTCATGCCATGCTTGCCGTTTTCACCTTGGGGCACGGGCCCATTGCGGCAGCAGCATGGCCGGCATTGACGAAGCCTTCTCCCCTTAAAGTGTCCTCCAAACAAATACGCGTCACTGACGTTGCTATTCCACTTGCTCACCTTGACGCGCAGGCACTCGTGGTTGGCGTCGGCCTGGCCGGCGTTGATGGAGGTGAAGCCGGGCGCGCAGAACGGCGCCGTTGTGTTGGGCTTCTGGACGTCGAAGATGTCGGTGAAGACCACCTTGTCCACGTTGACCAGGTTCTCGATCTCCGTCTGTAGCAGCATAGAAGGATCGGGTTGAACATATTGTGACAACAGTTTAATTGGACACGAGCTTTAGGCTGTCACGAACTCCCTGCTATGGCACGGGGTTGCGGTTAGCACTTCTGATTTACTAAGTGCATGAATGCATGTGTGTGAGTGATGGCAGGGAGTGAGCACACAGCAGCGGCGCCCCTGATCGAGTGCCAACGCACCTGGGTGGCGTGGCCCAGCAGGATCCAGTTGATGTCGAAGCCGGTGGTCGCGGCGGGGCCGGTGCCGCCGGGCGCGGTGTTCTGCTGCGTCACCTGGGCAATGTACAGGTTGCCTGCGCGGGAGCGCGCCGAGCCTGGTCAGTCTGTTTCTCAAGGGGGTTCCATGTAGATCCTTGCTGGCATCATGCTTCTTATTGGATCTTCAGAAACCCATCGTATCGAAGCTGATCAGATGTACAGGCGACGATTTGTAAAGAAGACGCCGCCAGGCGCAGTGCCCTGCTGCATGACCTATGCGATGTACAGGTTGCCTTGGGTGCAGGAGCATCTACGCTGCCCAGAATTTTGGCGCTTTCGTGACAGTTTGGCCGCTGGGCGCACAATGCCCTGCTGCATGCCCTGGGTGCCAATGTTTTTTGTGGCGGAGCAAGCGCTGCTCACATTGTGCACTACAAGCCTGTCACGTTCAAGAGCACTCCCTGTGGGTCTAGGAGTATGTCTGTGGCTGCACATCCTGCGAGACCCAGCCGTTGTAAGCACTGAATCTCAGGCGCTGACCCATCACATCAGGCGGCGCGCTCACCCGCTGACAGGTCGGCCTTGACGTCGGCGACGTACTTCCAGAGCGCAGTGTTGGTGCCGTCGTCCGTCATGTACACCTGTTTGGTGACAGCATTGTCCTGCTTGAGTGCACCGAGCGCTGCTCTGGCATCATGTCACTGCAGCAGATGACATGTTACTGCAGCAGATGACAAAGCGGGAAAGGCAATAGGGTCTTCAAGTGATTGAATGTGATGTGATGCATGTCGTCGTTCTCACCGTGCGGTTGTCCGGCATCACGTCACTGCAACAAGCACAGTCATGAGTGTCAGAGAGTATCAGGGTGAGCAACGCAGCACAGCGCACAACATACGTACAGAACCGTCAGCGGCAGGTGAGACGCAGCTCATAGGTGCTGGCTGCGAGCAATGGCGCTCGGCGTCGGGCAGCCAAAATCTGGCAGGGGCGCTTTTGCGATAGACAATGATGTCGAATGACATTCAAGAGTCCAACACGTAATGCACGCCATCTCTGGTATAAGGCGGCCTGTGATCTAGTGCTCCACAATTTGCGGAGTGCAATTTGGTGCGGCTGTAAATGCCAACAAGAATACAGTGTTGCAGCAACGGAAACGCACCCCATCTCGTGGGAGATGCGGCCCATGGTGTAGTGCTTCACATTTTCGTACGCGAAGCCGGAGCCGACCGCCTTCAGCTCCGTGATAAAGCCGTAGTGGTACGGACTGCGGGCAGGAAAGTGGGAAAGTGCGAGGCTGTCAGCCGCAGAAGGCAACCATACAACCATGTGGCGCAATTGCTCTCCGTGCCCGCAGCAGGCACTGTGCTGTCGACAGGCCAGCACAGCAGACAAACCAGACCGGCATTCTGCCATGGCATGCAGGTTGCAGATGGCGGCAGGCATCATGATGCGCCATGCGGCTGCGTTGCGGGCAATGAGAGGCGCACTTGAACACCGCACGGGCAACGTCGATGTTGAAGGGGTAGTAGATGCCAAAGTACCTGCGCACCATTTAACACTGTGTTTCGGAAAATATTGTCGGTTCATGTCTGGGCGCACAGCACTGTTCAGGTGCAGACAATGCAGCATGCTTATTGCTCCGAATAACAGCTTGGATAGTGACGCCTGAGCCAGTGCGGGGAGGGGCAGGGTGCACAGGGCGTCAGGAATGTCGTACATGAGCTATTTGACCTACAACAGCACTGCTGGCAGCGCACCGCACGAAGGACACCATGTTGCCGTACTGCTCCGAGGACAGCTTGGCCAGCGACGTCGCCTCCGGGCCATCGAGAGAAGTCGCAGCCTGAATGGGCTTTGCGTCCAGCTCGTACTCCTCACTGCATACCGTCAACATTTGCTCATTTGATGGCAACTTCTTTTGGCTGGCATTTTACGGTGAATAAGCCATTGGAGGCTCAACTCCCTGCTGCACAGCCGCAGTCGTCTGGGTCCTACCTGATGCACTGGGTCAGCATCTGCTTCACCGTCTTCTTGGCGTGATGCTGGAGTCAGACAAGGCAGCAGTCGAAAGGCTTGCGACTTGGGACTTCCAATACTGGGTCGCCAGCTGGCTGATGTCAGGTGCGCACCTGCCCAGGTGGGTGCCCCAGGGTGTGACGGAGCCGGCGCACGGCAGCCACAGGCCGCCCCACCTGCTCCAGTCCACCACCTGGTGAGACAAGAGAAAGTTGGATCAGGAGGAGTTTATTGCTGCCGTGTTTGTGGCAGAAAAACCGCTGAAGCTAGAATGACGGCATAGGTGACGGAGCCGGCGTATGGCAGAATGAGAAGCCCTGGGAGAACGAGCCTTCGAAAATCACAGCATGGCAAAGGTCGGCGAAGGGCTCACGGGCCCCTGTGCCAGGGGCTCTATAAACACCGAATATCGCTCTGATAAATTCCAGGTGACAGCAGAGAAAGACCATGGCGGCATGGCGACCTCTGCAGGTGTGGAAACAACCAAAAACCAAGCACACCGTCTGCTGCCATGGCGCCGGTGGCGGTGGCTTCAGGTTTTCCTATATTGGCGAAAAATCGAATAAACAGGATATGCACAACGTATATAGAGCAGCAGAAAAGGCACTCACCGCCTGCTGCACGACGCGCATGGCGCCGGTGACGGCATTCTGCGCCAGCTCCATGAAGTACAGCTGGCTGGGCAGCGGCCCCTCGAAGTGCACGAAGGAGTAGATCTTCTCGCCCATCTGCATGGGGACATGAGAGGGATCTGTGAGTGAGAGGTTTGTGAGTGGAGGTGTTGTAGGTGAGGTAGCTGCAGTGGACAGCGGCCCCTCGAAGTGCACGAAGGAGGGCATCTTCTCACCCATCTGCGCGGCAAAGACATGACATCTGTTGTCACAGAAGGCAGCTGCACTGAGCAGCAGCCCTCGAAGGAGCACATCTGCTTGCCCATGATGTGACAGGATGCATGTGTCAGAAGACGCGAATATGTGCATGTGCACGGGTAAACCAGCTGCGGTGTTCGGATACGAGTTTCGTGTCGTTGGTTTGTGGACATTGCGCACCGGCAGGATGGAGGTGTAGTCAGGGTTCATGGAGATCTCCTGCTGCCCGGGGATGGTGTAGAAGATGTTGGAGGTGGAGCCATTGTTGGCGCCGTCCCCGGGCGTCTCCTGTTGCAAAAGCAGGTCAAGGGATTGAGATGACAATACGGTTTCCTGCATGCTCGGAGCGATTTTGTGCCAGGAACAGCAATAGGATCAGAAAACCCATAGCGAACACAGGTTTCTTCACAGCGACTCTGCAATGAAGGCACGACAAATCAAATGCTTGATGACTAGACAGGGTTCGAGCTTTAAATGAAACGCAAGAACGCACCGCGGGGTCAGCGACGGCGCCGAAGGTGCCGCCGCGGCGGATCTGCGTGATGACCGCCGAGCCGTTCATGCCCACCAGGCCACCCATCGGGGGGTCCTGCGTTCGGTGGCAGCATCTGTTTGCGCAGCGGCCTCTGACGGCGGTGGTTTAGTAACAGGTCACAAAGAAAAATATAAAAGTAAATTAAGCGCCCTCTCTCCACGGCCCTCAAACACACTAGAAAGCACTGCCGAGGTGCACATTCTGATGGATGCACGCAGCAGTATGTGTAGCATAAGGCTTGGCTGAGCTGTTACCGCTTCGAGATATGAGCTGATGTTACTGCCGCGTCACAGTCCTCACAGGCTGCCTAATTGCTGGCTGGCGACGGCGGAGGGCGTCAGGTTCTGACTTTTAGGGTGTACATATGTCGTGTGCATTGCGCAGTGAGTCTATGCACACCTGCTGGCGGGGGCTGTAGCCAGAGCGGGTCAGGATCGTGAAGCTGATGTCGATCGTCTGGTCGGCGGCGATGGGGCTTGCGGTTGGCACGGGAACAGGCGCCTTTGTCGGAGCCTTTGTGGGCGTGCGTGTCGGCCTGCGTGTCGGCCTGCGTGTCGGCTTGCGCGTCGGCTTGTGCGTCGGCTTCCGCGTGGGCTTACGCTTCGTGGGCTTACGCTTCGTGGGCTTGCGCTAGGGAAAGTGCACCAGGCGCAAAGTCAGATGCCGCACAATGGGAAGGCATGCGGCATAGCACGAGGTCAGGGGTGCGTCCAGGCGGCAGCGAGGATACACAATGCAGCTCTGTGCCATTCTGCCGTGTGCTACAGGCAGACTGAGCCATGACCATGTTTCGAAAGGTATAAGCACCTTGATGGGGCGACGTTTTGTCGGCCTCTTTTTGGCCTTCAGCAGCTGGCGGCGGCCCCAGCCGGGGTAGGCCTCCACCTGCGCACTCATGCAGTGTTCAATGTATGGAATGAGCACGGCTTTAACGTCCCCAGCAAGGTCGCCCGCAGGAGCTGCGGCTCGACTGCCTGGGGCGGACGCCACGATTCGGCAGACGCCAAGCTGAGCAACCATGCAGATCTGGCGACATCGGGCACTGCAGCACCGCACATGGCACTGGATGCACACGCTGACACCAGGCATATTGCAATAATATGTACTGACCAGAGCATCGATGTCAGCGTCCTCCTCAGCCAGCGCGGTCGCGATGGTCTCGTGGTCCAGGCCCGCGGCGGCGGCCAGCACGGCGGGAAACAGCACCGCCACCAGCAGCACCGCCAGGAACTTCATGGCGTCGGCAGCGCTTTGGGGTCACCTGCAGGCCGCGCAGCAGGAGGAGTAGTCGACGGCGGCCAGTGATTGCTTGCACCTATGCCTCATCAGGGCGACAAGCGCTGTTAGAAGGTTTTATTCATTCTCGGGGCTGACTAATATGTTGCACGCAGCACAACGGCTCACGCCGTCGTACGTCCCGGAGCCTTCTGATTGAATTTCGCAGCATCCGAACGACTCAGCTGCGGTGAGGACCATGCAGCTGTCATCCCGCCGGGGATGAGCCGGCTGCGAATTGGCTGCCAAACAAGAAATGTCAGCCCGTCGCCTGAACCAGTCGGGGGTACAAAGGAGAGCGGCCGGCAGTTCGGAGCCGAACGCGCTGCATCGTCGCGCCTCTCTGAATTCCCTAGCATCAGCAAGAGCTTGCGTCCCGCTGTCCCCTCGGCGATTTCGATCTTGGTCGACGTGTGCACGCCGCGAGCGCATAAGATGTGCAGCGTTGGAAGGGACATATGCAGCCCGTCCCAGTGGCTTCAATCTGGTTCAAGCACCCTTTAAAATAGCTAGACGCATATCGCTGGGACTCCGACAAGCCGGCCAGGAGGCACGTCGTGAGCTGGTGCACGACGGCTCCTGAACACCTGGCCCTGGCAGCCAGCGATTGGTAGCACAAGGTCTCAGACGGGCAGTACAGAGTAGAGAGCTCTTGCCCTATCCAGCGCACGCGGCAGGAGGGTACAAACCAACCTAGCAAGAAACATAGCACGATGAGAATAGGGTTGGAAACAACCTCTAATACGCGAGACGCAGCTCACCTGGCGTCGGCGCGGCCGTCCTCCGTCCGTGAACCTTGATCGGTGAATGGGCGGAAGTGGCATCCATGCCGGTGGCGGCGCTGATGCAACACCCCGGGAGCATTTTCGAGAAATATTCCGAGGTAGATGCCGCACAAATCTGCAGCCACCGTGTCAAGGGATGACGCTACAGCTGGCGCCAGCGTTTTCCCGACGGGTCGCCGACGCGTGGTCGGCGACGTACTTCCTGTGAAGATATTGAGGCCTGGCGTTGGTGGCACAGCGCTGTGGAGGGTGCAGCAGACACTGCACATTAGTCATGCGTCACCCTGATGTGCAGTCTACCAGAAGGCGCGGATAAAAGGCAGCAATGTCAAACAATTACCAACTGCGAGAGCTCGCCAGATGCATCGGAGCCCGCTCATGCCGAATCTCTCCGCAGAAGATGTTTGGTGAAGCCCCGATCTGCGCGTGGAGGTGCACGTGACTAGGGCAGCCCTGCAGTGCATGAAGCGCAGGCTGAGCAACAAATATTTTCGGCTGCTGTGGTGCGCATGCATCTGTTGAAGCATGCATGGGCCATCAAGTATTGACCTCGTCGGCAACGGCGCACCGCCGGCACATCTGGTTGCCGACACTCACAGCGGCACCGCCGACAAGAGCAGAGTGTAGCATTAACAAGTCAGAGCGGCATATTTCACCTCCCAGATGGTATGTGAGCTCACCTGACGCTCTGGCCAGTCTGACACAGAAGGAACTGGCCATTACTGCCGGCCAGTGTTGCGGCTGGGAGCTGCTCGTGGCAGCGGAACGCCGCAAGGAGCGCAGTCTTGTCTGGGTCCTGTGCAGTATTCGAGGATTTCTTGCTTCCCGCAGATTTTGATCGTCATAGCACCGCCGTGGGAATGCGCCAGGTGTCGCCAAGTGCTACATGCAGGACCGGAGGCGCGTTCCGTCACACCACCGGCAGGGCCTGTTGACCGTGCAGACAGCGCGACATCGTGGCTGTTCACTGCAATCAGTGCTGGGTTGCTTGCCGTGACCATGCAGCAGTGTCCTGGCAACCAACCGTCAGGCGCGCCTTGTGCCGCCACCAGGGGCTCCACCGCATTCCAGGTTCAGGCGTTCACCGGCATTATCTCTGGCTTGATCTCTACCAAGAACCATATCAACTCAGAGGTTTCAGTATACCCGGCCACTGCCATCGACCATTCAACAATT
>JAABUK010010466.1_pt1 | contig 12369 bp, 11 predicted proteins | sample 5559141 | NCBI WGS metagenome assembly JAABUK01 (sample SAMN10711869, study PRJNA513367) | rock metagenome | isolation source: Antarctica rocks | place: Antarctica: Victoria Land, Pudding Butte nord | collected 2016-01-03
TCAGAATCCAGCCTCGTCCTCTCCTTCTCCGACGGGCTGACCCTGCCCTTCCTCCCCTCCACTCTCCCCCTAGAAGCGCGCTTCCGCCTCCTCGCCCGCCAAGCCCACCGCCAACTCCGCATCTACCAAAAGCGGAAGCAGGCCGCCCCTGCGGACCAGGAAGCGTTGGAGCTAGGGTCAAGGGGGCCAGGGCAGATGCTGCCGCAGCTGTATCTGTATACGATGGAGAGGGCGGGTTGGGATGTGCAGGGCCGGTATCCTAGCCGGATTGCTGGGGGGAGTGCTCGTTGGAACGCGTTGGGCGCCACTTGTGGGGTCAGCAGTGTTGGGGATCGCTCGGCGTTGATCGCGCCACTGCACAACAATCACCCTCATCACCATACTCGCCTCAAACTCGGCAACACAAGCAAAGATGGGGGGGCGGAGTCGGAGAATGCCCACGCCCCCGACCCGGAAGCTGACGCAGAAAAGGATGGAGAGTATGCATCATTCAATTTCATCGACATACGCTGCACGGTGCGTGCGCGGACGGGCGAATTCCTAATCGGTAGTGCGGGCGCCGAGCACGGGTTGGGGTTTAATGTGAGCTTTGATGGGTGTGCGATTGAGCGGGGAAGGGTGGAGGGGGAGTGGACGAAGCTGGTTGAGGGCTTGTTTGAGGATGGGGGAAAAGGAAAGGGAAAGGGAAAGGGCAAGAGGAAGGGGAGGATGGCGAAGCTGTGATGTTGGTGATATCCCTGTTCGATCTGGGCTGCGAGCCCAGCTCTCGTCCGCTCGGTATGTATACGGCATCGGTAATGTATACGTATGGACTTGGCCGGAGGGGTGAGGATCGGGGCCGTTTCCGGAAGGAAGGAGTCCGTCGGGAGAGCGGGATGCGGAGTGCCTGGAGGAGGAGGAGGAGGATGGGAAGGGGAAGGGGAAGGGGAAGGGGAGGGGAAGCAGCAAAAGATGGCAAAATCATGATGCGAGCAGATCTCAAGGTGCTGCGTGATTGATCAATCATATCTATGAGCTTGCTGAGAGTTGTGACTTGTTCTCCAAATAATGCTATACACATAACCACTTCCAGCTCCTCGAACATCTTTACAAATGTGTGTGTGTGTGTGTGTACGTGACTCGGCCTGTGCAAATCTTCCCATGCCCTTCGTTCAGCCCACCATTTCTAGCTCTTACAAATAACCTAGGATAACAAGTCTCTCGGTTCGACTTCGATAAGAGCTTCGCCTACTTCAGCCAACGGGAATACGCGTATACAACACGGCGGAAAGGCATCCAGCTTCTTGACCTCTTATCATCTTCTCTGTGCTGTCTCGCGAATTTATGGTAGATGACTTGACCTGACTACTGCAAGCTCGCGTGGAGGATCGACACTTCCAGTAACAAAACACCCTCCAAAGGTTCATCCCCAGCATTCGGCAGTGCAAAAATGCTAAAGGAATCCAGGGCGATGAAGCTTAGACTGGAAGGCCACAATAGGAGGCTTGAGAGGAGGATAGGAGCAATAGGGCGAAATTAATGAAATAGGCGCATCAGACGTCAGAGGAGCCAAGACCTGCAGTAGACCTTCGTTAACAAAGCGGATTCTGGGAGCAGGTACATAAGCATAAAATTTCAAGCCGTCAAGGGAGGCGCAGGCAGTTCTGAGGAGATCCTCACGATGGGTAAGGCTTGTTCGTTCTACTTTCGGGCCATCCGACCACAGCAGTAGCAGCTTTATGAAGAGGGAATATTGATGCAAAGCGAAGGAGAGGATGAAAGTGACGTTGGAGTGGGTACAGAGGAATGGACAGATACTCTTGGACTGCATCATGTTTTGGAGCTTACGTCTTGCTGGGAATTGATGAGGCGTTCGTAGCGAAGCAGGTCGATACGGTGAGGGCGTAGTGCAGAGTGGAGGACAACTTCATGCTGGTTCACTCTGATACTGGAATTTCATCCCAGTCACTGGGATCAGATAATCAGTGAACCAGGGAGAGTGACAAGTTAGCATGTAATAGCAATCTTGGACACGCCCATGCAGGCTCCCACTCACGATCCCGCGATAAGAGCCTAAGCACAACAACGTGCGCGAGAGGTTTCCTAAGCACTGCACCAAAGAGCCTGCTAAAGGCCGAGGAAGCCTTCCGTTTGCCAGTTGACGCTGGTACTTTCTTTACCGAGCACCTTTCGCCTTCCCACTTCGTACTTTGAGCGGCAAACGTCCAGAACATCCCCTTGAACCATCCTGTTGTTGCATGTAAGCTAGCGCCGTGTTCTTCCTGCCTTCAGGAAGGTATTGGCTTAGGAGTGTAGGCGCATCTGCTTGGTCAAACACGAATCGATAATCCTGGGGGGAAAATCTATGGGTCAGGCGATGAGTAAATAACAGAACTAACGACGCCTTGAAGTCGCTGCCTTGAGAGCAAAATCACCGCCAAGGGAGGCCTCGAAGCTTAGACCAGTACTTGTCTGGCTGCTGATCACACGTATCGTTGGCTCAAACAGGCAGAAAACTCGTCACCTCACCGCTGCAGGGGCGCCTCCTGCTAAAACTTCAGCATCGAATCTGGAGGACATCATTGGAGACGGAACGCTTCATCTGTAGTACCCGAGCATGTATGCGCTTCGCTAGTGTGGTTGCCTCGTCGGACTGTGAACAGAAGCTTGCGGAGCTCTGCGCTCAGCAGCAAAGGTTGTGTCCAAACATGGCTGAGAATTTATTACGAGTATTGACAGGTACGTTGATGACTCGAAATGGCAGCCTAATCAGCCGCTAGTGTGATGGAGAATCAGGTTCTAATGCGATAATCGCCGATCAGCTTTTGGCATGGAACATGTCCCGAGCGGGGCGTTTCAAGATCCTAGTGGATCGTATGCCTGGTCTTGTAGCGCTCAAGGGAGTTGCGTTCTCGAACCCACAGCGAATGGAGATTGAGGGATGGGTTGTCGAGGAAGGCGAAAAGATTCTAGTGGTGGAAAGAATCAATGTAGCGCTAATAGGAGACTTTTGAGCTGGTTTTCACGGAGGGGCCTCGCATTTCGTGTTACTCAGCGACGGGACTAAGGCCTGGCTGGTCAGTAGGCAACAACGGTGCATGGTATGTCTGCACCACGCGTCATGGCGGATTCCGAAGCAGGATACCATAGTAGAAGTGGTGGCAAACGAGAATGTTGACAGCAGCAGATCCTACAAGAGCAACATTTCCCGTACCGGGTATTCGAATTTTGTCCGCCTCTTAACGAGGTGCTTTCGTTATGCTCTAACGTCGGACGAAGATGAATCCGAGATTGTGGCAGTGAGCGTGGCTTGTCTGCCTGCTTGAGTACTCAGGGCAAGTGAGAGTGGCGATCATATGGAGACGAGTGCAACTTAATGCCGTGCTGGCCAGACCCATGGCATCTTTTCACGACAGTTGTAGTCAAATTTCGCCACCCTTCTCCGACGTTCGGCTGCTTTCGTGATTGGTTCTCGGTTGAATTCGCGGGCCGTCCGGAAGCTACTTCTTCAAGAGGCTAGGCTTTGGCCGGAGTGCGCAGCCGAGCTGGCAGCCCCGATATTCTATCACCAGCAGCTGAATTGTCCACGACTCTCGCTCTCAGCTCCTTCACCGTAGCTGCTCGTTCAGGGGCCAAATGGTAGCTGATCCACCATGAAGAGAGTGGGATAAGCAAAAATATGCCAAGTGCACTCCTCGCCGCGCACTGCTCATGAGAGGTAATCATCGAAGCGACGAAACAGACGAAACAGACGAAACAGAAGGCGAGATGCGGGCATGAGAAATGATCAAAGCGGTGCTTAAAATGGGCGACCGAGTAAACTGGAAATAAACCCCGGACTCAATTTCTCGTATTCCTCATGCAGCAACGAACGGGTCACTGGATCGTCACTGGCTGGCGAGATTATGTCTTGCAAATAGAAAGGTAACAGACGAGAGAACAAGGAGAGCAGCAAGTAGCCAGAAGATCTTGAAAAGCTGGGGCAACGAGCACAAGAAGGCGGAACGTGAGCATTGTCACCATACTAGCAGGAATCCTGGGCAAGAGCCGGTGGGTTGATATTGAGACGTCTCCCACCTTGCTTCGCAATCTGATGTAACACAGCACAAGTTGTGAAGTGCAAGCTCTTTCGTCTGATCATGAGCGTTGTTCGTCACAAGAAGTATAAGAAAGACGGATCGGAGGGAAAAGGGTGCCAAGGCTCCATCTCTGCTAATGCAGTCAAGGCTTGGCGTGGAACTCCAATTTTGAATTTCGAGACGCAGCTGTTTGGGATTCACCTTCTTCTGTCGCAGAAGAAGGTGTTGGCGACAATGAGATCAGATTCCTTTCGTCGACGACTGCCTTGAGTCAATGGTACTGTCTGAGTAAAGGTAGGACAGATGTTCCGATGCGCAGATCATACTTTGCAGCAAAAGGCGCGGAGTTGAACTCCGCCAAAATCAACCGCCTGCCATGTCACCCTCCCTGCCAGACCTTTACCATGGCGCATTCGAGGCATTGCAACGCATACCCTGGCCAGTGACAGTTGCAATTATACTCAATACCCTCATCGGGACTCTCGGGCTGGTTCGAGCCTCTATTGCAGACTGAGGAGCGCTGGCTGACATTCGCAGACATGGTTCTTCTTCTTCATCATCGCCCCTACACCCCGTCGACCTCTTCCCTCGGAGAAAAGGTTCAAGACTCTGAGTGCAGATGGAGATGTCACAGATCCTGCTCCGCTACCCTGCTGGCCGGACAAGATTGACGAGAGACGCAAGAAGGAAAGAAAAGAGGGACAATCCTCTCTGGAAAGCATCCCAATTGAGCCAGCCGAACTCTTTATGTCCGTCATCGTCCCCGCCTTCAACGAAGAGGACCGACTCGTTGGCATGCTCGAAGAGGCCGTCAACTACCTCGAGCACGAATACGGTATCCTCTCCGAAAAAGCAGACGCCGCCACCGAGCAAAACGGAACCCCCATCCGCCGCCGACCCAGCGGCCAAACCGAAATCAACGGCCACTTCCCCGAAACCTCTACCAACAAATCCGGGCTACGTGGCTGGGAAATCCTCCTCATAGACGACGGCTCCACCGACTCGACCATCCAAACCGCCCTCGCGTTCGCCCGCACCCATCAACTCCCCCTCCGTCCACGCCGCAACTCAGGCCCTTGGTCCCACCGTTCCGACCATGCTGTGAACATCCCACCAGGCAGCATCCGCCTCATATCTCTCAGATACAACCGCGGCAAAGGCGGCGCCGTGACCCACGGCATGCGCCACGCCCGCGGCTCCTACGTCGTCTTCGCCGACGCGGACGGAGCCAGCAAATTCGACGATCTGGGCCGACTCGTCTCGGCATGTCAGAAGGTCAAAGACCCCCGCAAACGAGGCGTTGCCGTCGGGTCCCGCGCCCACCTCGTTGGCTCAGAAGCAGTCGTCAAGCGCTCTAAACTTCGCAATTTCTTGATGCATTCTTTCCATTTACTGCTCAAATGGATGACTCCCCCGTGCACCGCCGCGATCCGCGATACTCAATGCGGATTCAAGCTCTTCTCGCGCGCGTCCTTGCCATATATAATACCGTACATGCACTGCGAGGGCTGGATCTTCGACGTCGAGATGCTGATGCTGGCCGAGTTTGCTGGAATACCCGTGTGCGAGGTGCCGGTAGGGTGGAGGGAGGTCAAGGGCTCGAAACTAAATGTACTTTGGGATAGTCTCGGGATGGCGTGGGGGTTGGCAGTGCTTAGGGTCTGTTGGATGGTGGGGATTTACAGACGGGATTGAATTGAGGCTGAGAGCGCTATATCTCGTGAGAAGCCGAAAAGTTGTGAGCATCAGATTTAGAGAAATCCAGCATCCTATCTCTTATGTTGATCTATTAGTGTTCCCAATGGGTGGGAGTGAACACTTCTGTCCCAGTACTCGGATGTACAGGATGGTGAACTCGTGGAGACCCTTGAAGTGACCAGAAGAGAAACCAAGCAACAAAAGGCACCCCAACGCGCGAGCATTCCCGCTCCAGCACTCAGGTGACCACAGCTCGAGTATTGGAGCTTCTCGATTCTCGTGGTCGAATAGCGGGTTCTAGCTGCTCAGAGAGCCGAGGAAGTGCTAAGAGCCAAGCTCATATTGGTCTTTGCATTTATGCCCGTCTCGTGGCCGTCGTACGTGGTACGAGTACAGTCCTGAGAATAAAGCCAGTCCAACTGTTCGCAATACAGTCAGAAGTCATTTTGAACGGAACGGAACGGAACGACGGGGCCAAATGACAGTACTCCAGTCCCTTGAGTCGAGGACATGACATCTCGAACTCCCTCAAGAACCACACGACCCACCACTCTGCTGACACCACACTACACCACCCTCATAGACACCCAGTGCCCGCCTCCAAATCGACACTCCCCAACGGCAAACAAACCTTCCTCGCGCCGAACCTGACCCCGAACCTCCTCGGATCCAACGCCGCCCTCCCCTCCCTATCGAACCGACAGCCAAACTCATCGTCAATGTGACTATCACTTCTCTCCCACTTCTCCGGCCCATTCTCCCACATCTTCAGCATACCTAGCTCTGGCATCCACGCTACGGCCTCAACAGGGTCCGTGAATCTCAGGAAATACGGAAGGAAGATCTGGCGGCGGATTTCGCACCATGCGTCGTGGTAGCTGCAGGCTACTGCTAGGAAAGCGGGGGTGCCTGAACGGGCGAAGTCGCGGCCTGTGAGTTGTTTATAGCGCCATGTGGCATGGTGGAGGGAGGCGTTGAGGTGGCTGGCTGATGTGAAGGGGGTGAATCTGCTGTCTTTGTGGTTTCTGATGGATGGTTGGGCTGGAGCTAGGTACCAAGCCCCTTCTTTGTCGAGGTCGAGATAGCTGTGGTAGTTCTTGCAGTAGTTCCGTTCGTTCCATCGGTCTGCCTCACACATCGCTCCATGGACTGCCTTGCGCAATTGTGGGTTCTGACGTAGGTCGATGCTGGATGCGGACCAGTGCGTTGGGATGTTGTAGGCGGACAGGAGGGTGCGAACTTCGCCATCAGTGCGGGCTGTGGAATTGCGTCCAAGCTGGGAGAGGGAGATGTTGAGTCTTGGGCCGTAGAGCTTGCCGCCTTCACCGGTGTCGACCTGGCTTTCCCACCACGCTTTCATGAGCTTGGCTTTGAGGACATTTATGGCTGAGACTTTGACAGAGACGTCGGCAAAACGGGCCTGTTCAGCGTTGATGATTTTTGCTTGCTCATGCTGTGCTGCTATTCGGCTTGGAGGAACTGGGGAGTAAGGTCTTGGCCGATCGAGCGGAGTAGATTTTGGAAATCGGGGTGTTACTTCGAACGGACCATATGGCTGTGGACTTTTCGAACGCCGCTGAACAGATCCTGCAGCAGTATTCAACAATGCGCCTGAGTTATGTACGCTTCCCAATCTTAAGCTTGGAACTCCTGGGCGTTGCCATCCGGAGACATCGAGCACCTGTTGCGAATCGTGGGTTGGTGGAAGGATCTTCTGTCGTTTGTAAGACGCTTTCGAAGAGTCTGCTTCACGTCCAGAATCATCAATCACTTCAGTGGTGTCACTGTCTGGTTTTCCTACGTCATCAGCCAGTTTGCGCTTTAGTGTTGGCTCATCTATGGCCAGATGATCGCTAATCGTTTGTGCTGTCTTCGACAAAGGAGGTTCAATTTGGGTCACATTGGTAGGCTGACCAGACTTCTCTAGTAGTTTCAAAGAATCTCCCGCATCTGTAGATGGTGCTGAAACAGCTGGAGTGATGGGACCAGGAAGGACTGTCTGAAAACCGTTCTGCAGTGCATCCTTCACCAGTGCTGAAGCAGCTGGAGAACCGAGGGCAGGAACAATCGTCGGTGAACGATTGCGCAGTGTATCACCAAATTTCGTAGCACCATTCTGCGATGTAGTCTCTGCCGGTCTTTGAGAAGCAGCTAGAGTAATGAGAGCAGGGTCAATCACTTGAGGACCGTTCTGGAGTGCACCCTCTGCTAGTGGTTGAAGAGGCTCGGTCGACGATTGAGAAAGAGACTCGCTATTCACATGTTGAGTCTTTTGTGTCGATCTGCCCCAACGTCGCTTCTTAGCAACAGAACCAGTCTCAATGACTCTCGTGGAGATTGAACGGAGTGAGACCTGAGGAGAAGGTTGAACATCACGATCTTCCACAACGTCGGTGGTTGCTTCATTTGTCTGTGGTTTGGCTGCCGACTTTTTTGTCCCATTTTGCGTCATATCCAGATCTGATTCATTCTTGGTAGCCACTTCTCCACCACTGTCTGGGTTTGCTTCTGTGACTTTACTCTTGCGTCCCTTAGCAAGCGAGCGAACCGCGGTAACTTCACTATAGGACAAATCAGGCAGATTTCTCGTAGTGTTGGCATCTTCATCCTCCTTGGTGATGTCATCAAACAATCGCTTGTCGAACGCAGAATCATGGCGAGTTTGGTTCCATGACAGACATCGACATTTGTTCCGAAACAGTGTTTTGATACTGATGAGTGCGTTTTTCTCCGGTCTCTCACTCAGGACGTCACCTTTCTTGTCCAGCTGCGGCTCACCATTTCCATCCAGCAAAGGAATCATACGCTGACGGAAGTCTTCAAGCACGATTCTAGAATCTTCTCGGCCCATAGCCTCTAGGCGGCCACCCTCGACATTTGTTGCAAGCTGTAGAGGAATGTTCTTGAAGTCACGAAGGGGACGATGGCTGAAGATATCAAGAACAATCTTGATGACTCCATCAACAGCAGATTCCAACCAAGGGACTGCTCTATGTCGATCAGGATACTGGTTGTCATTCGGATAAAGCTGAAAAACAATGTCTGGTCGACCTTCTTTGCTTTCGAAATCCCAACTTTCCTGGTGGGCTAGAAAGGTAGTGATGTCTTCCGGTGCTTGATTCTCGTTTCTGCGAGGAGGCTCAACGTCGTACAGCTGCACTCCGTATAATGCTTTCTCCAAACTAGTCACGAGCTCATGATGCCAAATAGCTGGACGCCATGTATTTTCAAAAAGCACGCACAAGCCTTGACCTTCTCTCTCTTCGACGCGGTGTGCCTCCTTTGATGGTTGATGAGAGACTAAGAATTTATAAGCTGGTGAAACTTGTCGAAACGAAGTGACTGTAGAAGTAGCAAGCGACATACCTTCACGTTTAGGTGGCTCATCGGTCTCTTCAACCGGTGCTGGACTGCTCCCTGCGGCGACAGCAGTAGACTTGTTCTTTTGCACGTCTTTTTTCTGTCTGGATTTTCGCGGCGTAGCGGCCTTGCCCATGCTTGCGAGTCAAGAACCCAGATCGGCGGAATGAGATATATATCATTCAACAGGAACGACAGAGATTGTGGTTCTGGCTGGTCATCCAAAAAATGTGTCTATTAGAGACAATAACGCAGAGTTGTAGAAGAAATGTGGAATAAGACAAACAAATGTTTATTTGCGGTGCTCGCCAAAGACGGAGCGAAAGCCTTCAAACACTGGTGTTCTTGATCTTTGCTGACGCAGGCCGCCATGATTGTGTTTCACCGTAGGCACCACCACCTACAACCTGAGTTGCAAGTAAAGTGAAGCCCGTTACTCGTACTTGAACTTTGCATGCGCGTAGCCGTTCAGGTGTGCTCGATTCATCAGGCAACAATATCATCTCCGGCGGCGGTATCGACATGGTCAGCCACAGAGCCGATGACCCTATCCTTGAATGCTCAACTGGCAGAACCTTCTTTCTAATCACACCGAACGAATTCCAAATGCTGCCCAGAGATACTGTCGCCAGCCTCGCATAGGTAGCTCTTCCCGCTCGGCAATGCCACCTGCGCATCACACGAGGGTCAGTCTTACACAAGGAGAAGACTCGGCAGAGGGAAGGCAGACCCACGATGAGGAGCGCGAACAGGAGAACGACGGCAGACGCGAAGGGACGCTTAAGAAGCAGCCGAAAGCGAGGAAACGACCAAGGTCGATCTCAGGCCCCGCACGGTCTTCGATACCAAGAAGCCCAATCCGACAATCACCACGCCTGATGAATACAAGGGCAGCGGCATTGGAAAGGATGCTTCGAGAACGGCTTCTTGGCAATTTGTCACCACCAACCATGAAATCTCGCAAGTCAAGGGGACGACTCAGCGTCGATTTCATGTCTGTTGATCTTCCTGCCTTGTCAGAAGATCCAGCCTGCTACAGCAGCAGCATAGAGGACTGTCGATTCCACCTTCCAATCACCATCGAGGACCAACTCGCTATGCGCGCAGCAATGACACCAACTTTGTTCCGACTGCAGAAGAACGGCTGGCGAGCGGGTGTTTTCTGGAGTCCAAGCGCATCATACATGGAGCTCACCAGAAATGCCTTCAAGAATACTACAGATTCGAACAGACGAGGAAACCGGACATGTCAACATTCGACCTGCCGCCTGTGCTTACGTTGATTTCAGAGACAGCCCGAACTGGCCAAGCGGATGGTGATTGTCGGAAAGCCACGGAGGCATGGAGATCCTTTGGATACGCACTTACTGTCGAAAGACAAGTTGAGGGACCTGGATTGGATCAACGCGTCCTGATAGGCAGTGGGCTCGCACGAACACCATCAAGAGCCTGATACATACTGGTAGCCTTTCCTACATGAACTACTTTGCTTGCATTCACCATCCGTGATGTATCCGAGAATAGATCTGGCTCCTGGTCAATGTAGAGGCTACCCATGAGGTGGAGAGAGAGAGAGGTGGAGACAGAGAGAGGTGGAGAGAGAGAGAGGGGTGGAGAGAGAAAGAGGAAAAGAGAAATGAGTTGGTACGAGTATGGGATCTCACGAATCGGTTAATCGTCGGCATGTACCTGCATCGAGCTAAGCTTGATTGTGTAAGACGTCACTGACACCAATTGAACTCACCAATACATCTTATGCATGCCATCCCATTCAACAATCCGAACAGCCTTCAGTCTCCATAGAGCACGAACACTTAGCTCGTCCTCTCAACTCGTCACGCGACAACTCCTATCTGCCACGCCAGGTAAAATGGCGCCCAACCCCAAAGACGCCCGAGTGACCTCTGTCGATCCAATGGTGACTGCTCTCTACACCCAGCTCACGGCGCTCCAGCTGACCTGCTCCTCCTCCTCTCGAGCCGCCAGATGAAGCGCGCTGGATCCGTCTCAACAAAATCATCTACACGGACCCGATCGGGCGATCACGAACCTGGGAATCAGCCGAGCGCCAGGTACCGCACCACTTCCACCGCACCACCCTCTGTCCGACCCTCCCACCCCACCTCTCTTCTCCATCCATCCTTCCATCCCTAATCTCCCCTCCTCTCTCACACCTAGACGCGTCCCACCTCCTCCAAAACCGACGGTGTAGGCGTAGTAGCCATCCTCACCCACCCCAGCGGTCCAGAACTACTTTTACAGAAACAATTCCGACCGCCCCTCGACACCGTGACGATAGAAGTCCCATCGGGGCTGATAGACCCCAATGAAACCGCCTCAGAATGTGCCTTACGAGAGTTAAAGGAAGAGACCGGGTATATCGCCACCATCCCCTCCTCCTCGGCCTACACAGCAGAATCCTTCATCATGTTCAACGACCCCGGTTTCTGCAACACAAACACGCAGATGGTGACTGTGCAGGTGGATATGTCAGATCCTAGGAACAAGCCCGAGGGGCTGAAGCCGGAATTGGAGGAAAATGAGTTCATTGAGTGTTTTTCGCTGCCGTTGGAGACGCTATGGGAGGATTTAAGGAGGTTGGAGAGGGAGGAGGGGGTGGCGGTTGATGCTCGGGTGGGGACGTTGGCGATGGGGATGGAGGTTGCGAAGAGGTTTGAGTTGGGGAGGGGGAAGAAGACGGAGGAGAGGGAGGTGAGGAATTGATGGGGATAGTCTCTGCTGATTAGGTGATGCACTAGGAGCTGGTGGATTCAGGAGGTGGGAAGGGTTAGAAGAAGCCGGACGACATTTTGATTCCCCTTCTATCCTCTCCTGCCATCCGACCTAAGAAAGACGAGGCTTGAAGGGACCCGCGCAATGACATTGTTCAGTCATCCCACACACACATGTCGTCGTTACAGTCCACAATGGGTCACTATCCACCCCAGAATTCTGACTTTTCTGCGCAGGTTCTGAACTGGGTTGCAAGTCCCGCGTTCTAGTCCAACTGACCAATCCATGATCTACGACTTCAATCCAAAATAGAGGCGCACAGATTAGAAAAGGTAGATAGATGCCCACAAATCCCATCAAAACAATATGGAATAGAACTATTTTAAGCATACTTCTTGGCAAAATGCCGTTTAGTGGCTCACGCAAATTGTGGAAGTAAATGACCATTCGTCTAACACGTAGCCTCCATCCATCGTCTATCCCCCCCCCCCCCCCAGAAAGATGAGACAGAAGCAGTTTT
>JAABUK010010469.1_pt1 | contig 12364 bp, 7 predicted proteins | sample 5559141 | NCBI WGS metagenome assembly JAABUK01 (sample SAMN10711869, study PRJNA513367) | rock metagenome | isolation source: Antarctica rocks | place: Antarctica: Victoria Land, Pudding Butte nord | collected 2016-01-03
CCTCCAGCTCCAGCTCCGTCTTCGGTACCCACTTCGGATCCACATCATCCAGCATCTCGAACCCGGTAAAGACCAGCATCGGCTGCGCGAGGCCAGACGTGCGCTTCCGGATCTCGTCGCTGAAGCCGAACGATTCCGCGACGGGGAGCGTGGAGCTGATGGTGAAGTAGGGGGTTCCTTCGAGGAGGGATTCGGAGAGGATAGCGCCCCGTCGTCGGGTGAGCACGCTGTAGACGCGGCCGAGGACTTCGGGCGTCGCTTGGATGGTGCAGCTGTAGATTGCGAGCAGGATTCGGGGGGACCAGTCAAGGAAGCCGGAGAGGATGCTGCTGCGGACTGAGGTTATGAGCTCACCCGTCAGGCGGGCGGTGTCGGTTGGTGCGATGGAGGGGGTTTCGGGAGGGGCAGAGGTGCTGCTGTTGCTGCTGTGGCTGTTGAGGGTGATGGATTCTAAGAAGACGGCTACACCTTGCATGGGTTCGCGGCAGAGCGGGCCTTGGTGCGTGGCTAGTTGGAACGCGTAGGAGATTGTGTCGGAGAAATCAGCAGGTGCTATTGTATCTGAGGTATGGTCTAATTGTTGTTGTTGGCCGTCGTGCTGTGCATTGCTTTCTCCCCAGAATGTCCCACATGTGTTGTTGCCTGTCGCGTCGATAAAGATGTTTGGCCCGACTCTCTTGGGTCCGAATGCTGAAATGCTCCGAACAGCGTTCTTCCACACATCACTCTTGTCTTTAGCATGGTTAAAAGCTGCTTGAAGCTGTTGTCTGAAGTCGGCAATGGACAGTGTACCCCTCTCGGCGCCAGCGGTCTCTTCTACATCGATGCTGTCATGTGGCTCTTCGCTCTCAACATTGGCACCATCGACGCTGTCCGTATTCTGCTCTTCAGCCGCTTTCTTTTCCGAGTACAGCCTCCTTATCGAGGCAGCATTCCTAATAAGGAACTGTGTTACCTCAACGGGCAGCGGTCTCACTCTCAATCGCACCGAGACATGCTTCGATGTCGTGACAGCCACAACTGTGCCTCGTGGCAAATCTTTGTTCTTAGGGGGCTCCATCTCCTCCGCCTTGACAATAGTTTCTCGGTATGGCACGATCGGTTCACCAGCCTGGATTTCACACCTAGCAAAGCGTTCCCTCAAGTCCTTCAGGCAGCGCTCCAGGTGCAACTCTCCAGCAGTCAAGATGACATGCTCGCCACTTTCGAGTTGCTCATAGAGAGCGCATGGGTCGCTCTGTTCCAGCAGTTTCAGCCCTTTGATCATCTTGCCCAGATCTGCTGGGTTGACGGGCTCCAGTGCAACTCGTACAATGGGCTGACTGGGCATGCTAACACCGGCGAGGTTGGGGGCGCCAGCGAGCTGGGAGCAAAGGGTGCCGGTCTTCAAGATGTGGCCTTCCATTCCTTCGATGCCAAAGACAGCGCCGGCTCGGACGGTCTGCAAAGGCTCTAGACCTCGACCCATCAGCAGGTACAGGGCCTTTACTGGAACCTTCTTCAAGCCCTTTAAAGCATGCGGATGTGCGGGATTGAACTTCGGAGGTATCACATGTATCTCGTCACCTACCGACAAGGTGCCGGAGTAAAGTCTGGCAAAACCGATAAGATGTTCCGGATCATCTAGTTGTTCTGGTCCGGTAGTCCCGTCGACGTCCTCGCCTATCCTCATAGTACTCATCCCACCAGCAATCGCGCGTACCCCGTTCTCTCCGTTGGCATCCGCTTGTGCTTTCGCTATTTCCGCACGTTTTATTCTTGCCATTTCTCTCGCCTCATCTGCTGTCAGTGTCGTGCCAGGACCGCTTCTCCTACTCTTTGGTAGCTCACTCTCGGGTATGGCGACCATCTTGCTTACGTACGCCACCACGGGTGCATGCTCTTCGGTCTTAAAACTGATCATGGCATCTCGCACTAACGTATCTATTCCTTTCGCTCCCAGTGATTCTTCCAGCATCGCCGGTAGGCGTGCTGCTTGCGCATCGGGCGGGCTGGGTAAGTACTCGATGACTGATACAAGCAGGGCGGTGGATAGTGGTAACCAAGCTGCAAATAAAGCTTGTAGGATGGCCTTAGGCTCCCTTGATCTTGCGATGTGTGGTGGTAAAGTGATTGCTAGTGACTTCGTCACCTTTTCGAGCAAAGCCTGGTCGCCCTTCCCCATTCCTCCGCCTGTTGTTGCTTCGTAGACGGTCCAGATAGGCTCTAGCACCAGCTGAACGAATATCGGCTTCAATGCTCTTCCTTTTAAATGCTTCTTTCCGAGAATCTTCTTCGTCTTCGGATCTAGGTAGAAATCTCCCCATAAAACCTTTTCCAGTACTGCCTTTTTGATACCCAGTTTCTTCTCGTAGATGCCAGCAAACTGGCGGACGGTGAATGCCCATCCATCTATGGCAGATGCGAAGATGACATTATACCTCTCTGGTGCGAAGTATAGGTCTTCATCATCTCTCTCCTCAAATTGCTGCTCTACGCCTTCCTCAACCTTGCTATCCTCATTAGTAACCGAATCTCTTCGCTCTCTTGTCTTTTGTCTCTTGTCTTCCGTCCTCTCTCTCCAGAGCAAATCTTCCTCCATCCTTTCACCCTGAAAGAAGCCGCCAATGACGGCGTTGACACCCTCCAACACCCTGCCTAGATGCGAGTATGCCTCCGCAGGACTCATCTTCAACTCCGTCACCAACCTATCTATCTTATTGATCACCAGCAGTGGCTTCAATTTCTCAATCCAAACTTGTCGCAAGACCGTCACAGTCTGCGAACAGACGCCTTCAACAGCATCAACAAGGATGACTGCTGCGTCGGAAAGTCTCGAAGCGGTACTGACCTCGGACGAAAAGTCGATGTGACCAGGCGAGTCGATAAGGTTGATCAAGTACTCTTCTCTGCTCATATGGCCCTCTGTATCTAGCAATATCCCACCTCCCTCTGCCACACTGCCATTAGCTATTATACCATTTCCAACAGAAGCACTGCCACTCCGCCGTGTCATTCCAAAGTAGAGACTGATTGCGGAGCTCTCCATGGTAATTCCTCGTGTTTGCTCATCTGGCCGTGAATCCAGATAGCGAATCTTCCCAGCCATCTTCGGTGAGATGATGCCATTTGTCGCGATAAGGGAGTCTGTGAGAGATGTCTTGCCATGGTCCACATGGGCAAGGATGCATATGTTTCGTATATTCCGAGGCTGGAATTGGAGCGCTACGAGACGTGAAGGTGGTATTACAGGCATGGTAGTGGAGTGAGCGTTAAGGAGCAGGCGCTGCTCGCCGCTGGCGTAATATAGCGATTTCGGGTCGCTCGCGGGGTCAACGAAGGGCGTGGGAAAAGGGCCGGAAGCACAGATTGTTTGCCGATTCTGAAAGAGATGTTGCACGGGAGCCGCCACCAGATGACTTTTCAAGTAAAGGCTCGCAGGAAGTGAAAGAGGGAGTCAGCAATGTCTCCACCTCACCCAAGGAAGATAGGATGGAAGAAGAACTCATGCCACCTGCGGAAATGTTCCTCGTGCAGATATGACGAAGTGCCAAGATTTCGATTTGCCCTTCTTTTCAGCCCTAAGTCTCGTCCCAAATAGGCCTTCTCCTAATCCAGCCTCGTATCCATCTCCAGGTCACCGGCAGCGCATTACTTTCACCTAAGGTATCTTTACGACATTGATTTTTACGGTCCACCATAACTGATATCCTGCTTTTAGGCGGTAGAATCTACGGCAAACATCGAAACTGAAGACGAAACCTGCAGGAACGACAAAAGAGAAAGTCAAGAGATATGCACGACATGAGAGGATCCAGCAAAGGCAGGACGATGTTCTGATCTTGGACAGTCCGGTTGCAGCGTCATGATTATGCTGATTATGGAAGATCCGGTCAATTTCCTACCAAACATTCGCGAAGCTTGCATTGTCTGAGGTGGTATTTAAAAAATGGGTGACGGGTTTTTTCGCTGACGTGCAGTACAGAATGGATTTCCGACCCTCAACCGCCGTCACCCTTTACCATCGTCGAACCATGCAGGAAACAAACTGAAAGTGCCCGTGAAGATATATTAGTAATAACACTGGCGATATGGGTGCGCACTTCCCGGGATGGCTATTAAAAGACGTCTTTTAATGGAAAACTCTGCTGCACGGCAGCAGAGTTACTCCGTCGTTCGAGATCTCTGTCCTACTAGAAGTACACCCCTTGCCGCCCTCGCTGGCAGAGCGTTACCTTAGTTAATAAGCCACTCACGTAGGCTAGATTGCCACGTCGTTTAGCTACCCTGCCCTCCGGACAAGAGAGCTTTGAAGATTAGTGTCTGTCGCAATCGACTCTTACGTTTGTGCTGTCGACATGTTGCTGTGCCGCCGCAGCTTCGTTGCTCCGTTGCTATCTACCTGCCGCATAAGCCCCCTTGAGACAATTCCAAATTCTGGGGAGTTCGTGGGTCTCCTCGAGGAGGATGATACGGTCATCTGGGATGTCCAGCTACACCTGGGTCGCAGAGTGAGAATTCTCCTATAGAAAAGCCCTCTCCTATCGACGGTGGATAGACGCCAGTCCTAATCTTTTCGCCGTCCACGATGCATACCTGACCCTGACCTTGAAATGAATTACCCTAAACCTCCATAAAGCGAGTCAGAACACGCTCCATAGTTTCAGCTCGGCCGACGGCGCTCAGCCAACAGCCCCTTAATCTCAAAGGCCCCGATGCCCTGCACAGCGAACGCCGAACTCGCAAAGCGGATAAGGATCGGGATCGCGTCGTTGACTGCGATGAATAGAAGAGAGGAAAAGATGATCACAACTAGAGCTTGGTGCACTACACAAAACAGAGATATGAGGACGCTGAAAATACATAAGTGAAAGGGCTCTTCTCGCCCGGTTGGATAATCGCGCCCTGGTCGCGCGGAACAGAGCTGCGTTTCCGCGATGAACCAGTGGGCAGGCGAACAAAATGAGCCCATGTTCGGCCCATAAGCGTAAGCCCTACATATCAAGATTGGATGCCGTACCGTTGCAGTATAAAGCCGGGTTTCGGCGCAGAAGTGCACGAACAAGGGTAGAATGACCCATATAAGGGGAAGATAGGAATCTAACTTCTTCCAAGTCACGATTATCTTGAAGCCAAGGTCTAGGCAGATGATCACAACGTTGGCTGCTGCAGCCACCGCGACGAGATACTCGAGAAGGCTAACGGAACCTTGGACCCACCACGCAGGTCTCACGGAAGGATGTCTCCAGGGTAGAGGCTTCAGCGCCTCAAAGGGATCGTAGGTCTCGATAGAACGAGCCGGATATATAGCTGGGCCGCCGATGACGAGTAGTACACTAAGGAGAGGGCGCTCGAGCATGAGGATTGACGATTCTGATAGAGTCGGGCCTAAGTAGGAAAGAAAATGGGGCATCAACCCTAAGACAACGCCAGCGCTGGCCATATTGGTCTCCGTGGTATTTTCGAGGATACAGTCTGCATGGCGTGCGGCAATAACTTTGAGAATATCCGTTGAAGTTCGAGGGTGGTAATCTAAGTAGTCGCGGAGAGTGTGGTTACAGACAGTGATGGACGACTGTGGCCCGTATGTTGAGTACCAGGTGTCATATTTGCGGCTAGAGAGAGCATCTGCTGCAGAGGGTAGACGGTGTAAGAGTGTCAAAATACTCAAGCGCGGGACAAAAACCTTAGCCATGATGAGTATGCTTTGTAGATCGTAAGAGTAATGGAGTTATTGCAACTTGCATGGGAGCTCATTTGGAGCTGGTGGAAACTCAACTGGAGCTACATCATCAGATATTTGACGCTGATAAGGCTGAAGTAGGGTGCGGAGTAACGTCGTTGGATAGACTGAGAGATTGCTTTGGCCCAGTCATGAGGCTTAGGCGCCAGTGGCTGAAATAGTTGATGTCCGGCATGGATAGTCCGGACAGATTTGCCTTATCTTTGGTACTACGGTATCGGGCAGAAGTATTCACACCTCGACGTTAGTATTGATCGACAAAAACGCCTCATTTACAGGTACCCCTGTCGCCCTTGTACGATATCCCTGTCGGTATTTTACGCAGTTCTGTTAAAGATGCAAATAAAATGCACACTCGATACTAGTATCAAAAGAGATAAGCGCGGAATTAGGCGTTTTGAGGTTTTGTATCCTTACATAGCGTTACCAGTGGCGAAGTGTGAATACTTATGCCCCTTACCGTAGTATACGGCACCACGCTAAGTGGATCGATCTATTTCCCGAGAGTTAAGGAGGGAGCGCTGAGGATAAGTAGATTGACTAGGCGGACTTCTGGTCCCTGAGCTGGATGCACCTGCATCACCTCCAACTTGAGATCATGCTGTAAGCTGAAGGCATGCTTGCCTCAACGTAAGTCCCTGCTGTCCCCTCCGTGGCGGAGAACGCCAGAGGAGATGTAGTCCGACGATGGCAATATTTCGTGGGCTTGAAGTACCGAGTACAGGGAAGATGCTTTCGCTCAATCTGGCAATCTATGGAGTCTCGCGCTGGAACATGTGCATCTCCGCATGGCCCGCTCCGGTCCGCTACTTGCGCTTGAGTTCATGCCGCCCCCGCCCAGTCACAACCTCATGAGTCCTCATCAGAAGCAAAAGATCCCTCGTTTTTGACAGCCAGAACTTAGCATGCCGGGTCAAGCACAAACCCGCGACGAGTCATCAGCCGAGAGCCTGTTAGTGAAGATCTTGAAGTGGAATCGTAACTTCCTCCCTATGATCTACTTTTTACCTTCTACCAATATCCCGGCTTCGTAATATCGTTGGCCACATACCTCACGCTCCCATCAATGTGATGTCCCTCGGCACCGATCAGCCCACCAGTGATCTCCCGCAGCACCTGATTGAAATTTGCAGAATTCCGAATATTGCATCTCTTGCTCGGCGACTCGCAATGCGCAACCAACGCCATGGTTGAAGCGAACTTGCTGAGACATGATGGACAAACGGTACGGCCTCCGACGTGAGCGCTGCTGGTGAGATGTGCATTGAAGGCCTCGATAGTGTCGAAGCTTCCGCCGCATTTCGTGCCAGGGCATTCGAACTTATTCGTCAGATGGTCAAAGTGGTTCATTGGCTCTAGGAGGGATGCCGGGATAATCGGAGCCGGTTTCGTACTCAGGTGTGCATTCGGATTCGTCGAGAGGGCTGGTTTGGAAACGTTCGATCCACCGAGGAGATCACTGTTCTGCTTAGTCGGAAGAAGAGACGCTTTTGAATTCTGAAAGAGACTGCTGGCCGCTGGTGAAGAACCACTCCATCCTGGTTTTGCGCCATCTTTGGTATTATGGACGTGGCCACCATCGAATGACATCAGATCGCCATCGTCGTCCTGGTCGACACCTCTCGTCTGCTTTAGAGAGTTCATGTGTTGTAGCGTGGGATATTGGTTTCGAAGATTGAGCATGCTCATTGAAGGAGTGAGAAAATCTTGCTGGAAAATGCTCTGGATGTTGTTTTCGAGGGGGTTGTCATCGTCGAGAAGAGAGACTCCACCGTGCTCGGTAATGGCAGCATCACTGAATGTCGACATATTTCCTCGTGGGACGTTCTGCTCAACTTCTGGCTTCAGTTGCGCTGCCCAGGCGTCCTTGGTGATCGCCTTCTCTGCTCGTCTGCGCTCAAAAACCTCCTGAGTGATGACTTTGCATTCACCCTTCTCGATGTGCTGCATGAGCCCCGCCGCTCGTGCGAATCTGTCCCCACACCCAATGCATTTGAGGTTCTGCGATTGCTGATGAGTCTGGTATCAGAGAGTTAGTCAGTTCAAATTATCACAAGGATGGCTATGGGCTTCCCTGGGGAATGTGGGTTTCAAGACCAGCGTTGCTTTTGAACTCGAGCCCACACATAGGACACACGACTTGCAAATGTCAGTGGATCTTTGTGGAGAAGGCTCAAGTACTCGAGGCTTACTATGTTTACCGCTCTCAATCATGTGAATCAGAAGGTCAGAGTCATCTTCGCAGTCGACATCACATTTATGACAGTATTCATGACTCGGCTCCTTCTTCTTGTGCGTTCTCATGTCTTTTTCATCGGAAAAGTATCGGAAGCAGTCTTGATAGGTACATTTGATGCGCCAAGAAGCATGGCCTGGCGGTTGAATTGCCGTGCGATGTCCGGAAGCGTGTGAAGACATCTTGTATGGGTGAAGAGAAACGACCGGGTGATGGAAATCTATCTATGAAACAGCCAGTGTGGAGAGGAACTGAGGAGTCGGTGAGAAGGTGAAGAGCATTTGGACTCATGTACCGGCACTAGTGTGGGCAGGGAAGAGACTTTGCTAAGCAATCGAGAGTTGAAGGTTGAAAGAAAGTTCAGGCGGGACAACGGCAGAAGCTGGGCAGTAATCGAGCTAACGAGCGTGCAGAAAGGTAGGACAATGCAAGATATCCGAGAGACCCAAGAATGCAAGGTGGACGTAAGGTGAATGTGGGCAAGACGCCCTGGCTGAAGCGTGATAAGAGAAGCCACCTTGTACTCATCTCAATTGCTGGCATCGCTCCGGCCCATCGACCGTCTAGTGAGCGGCTGTCTACTTCACTCGTCCGATCGTCCCCTTCTATGACCTCGTATCTCATCTCTAGCTTGGCAAGCATCAATCTCTGCGTCTTTGACCGCGTTCAAGTGTAGAGCTCCTCGGTCATTGCATTCAAGGAGGCACCTTCTTTTGCAATGTCTTCTTCAATCAAGAACATCAAAGGCATCTCTACCAGAGTGCCTTTCACACGACTCAGCAAGTCTTTGACCTCGCTGACACCCGCTGCACCCGGGCTGAAATCATCTCTGACCACATGGCCCCACATATACCTGGCAGGTCTCTGGCCATCCTTTTTCGGATCGCCCTTTGCGTCGTCTTTGTGGAAATAATACTCGTAAAACTCCTTGTAATCATTCCAGTTCCGGACGGTGTCGTCCGGAACTGCGTGAAAGATCTTGCGGAATATCTCTGTATTCGATCTCGCTCGAGAGTTCCATAGGCTTTCAAAAGCATCAGAAAGCGGATCAGCAACGATGTTGTCCTCTGGAGAGTCCCAGTCGTATCGATTGGGCACGCCGACAGGCTCAAAGTTCTCGTCCGGTTGTTGCATATCTTGCGACCTTATCAGACCCAGATGCTTCCTGAACAATTGACGTCTCAGTGAAGCAGCAAAACGTGTTGCCTGCCAAGGTCGACCAGCCATTGTGGACTGTACTGGTGTCGGGTCTTCAATGATGATGGCAATTTCGGAATCATGAGTCCCCAATTGCGATCGATCATTCATGTTTGCAGACCCGCAGATGACAACACGATCATCGGCGATAAGTACCTAGAGCCGATTAGTACATATGGGGCAGATCAGATCTCATTTCCTCACCTTTGAATGGATGTACAGCTCTTCGCTCACGAAGGCGTCGATTTCCGAGAGGTCGCCGGGGTAATCCCAGGGCACGTTTCGAATGTCTTCGCCACCAAGCATGTAGCATTCGCTGACTGTATCCCATCTACCGCTCCCGGTCGATTTTCCTTGCGAGACTTGTTGGGCTGCATGTTGATATTGCTGATACTGCGAGCTAGGATTGAGTATGGAGCCACCCATGCCTTCTCCCTGTCCTCCATATCCTGCACCAGCGGCATCATCGTGTTGCCTTCTAGCATCCTCGTAATCGACGCCACTTCGGCCTTCTGCTTGTTGCATAACGCTGCCTGCATTAATTCGGTCGTAATTACGGAGATTGTAAAAGCGAATGTACTCCATAGGATTGATTCCTTCTTTGGCTATCGTTTCCATGATGGAGTGTCCTCCACGGTTGATCGAATTGTACTGGAATTCCATGATAGCTCGGGTGCCTAGAGCTGCGTCGTCTCTCAAGTCGCCGGCGAAAGCTGGAATAGACGGCATGAGAACAATGACTTTATACCGTTCTCCTGCCCGTGCAGCCTGTATTATCCTATCCACAATTGCCTTACCAACTTGATTTTTGACAGGCTTCTGGAAATCCCCAGTCGCAGTGATGAAAAATTGGTTTTCGATATACACGAAATGCTGACTCCTCTGAATGATGTCGATGTAAGCATCTTGGATCGAGTGTTCAGTAAGGGTGCCATTGCTCCATTTGGTGCAACTACGAACAATCTGACAAGGCATGACGCCCAGAGGTTTCGCCAATAGCCGTCCATACGAATTCATTCCGCCCAAATACCTGCCTTGAGCATTTTCAAGGTGATGCTCGGCACGCCCATAGAGCATGTTGCCGATGCCTTTTACTTCATCTTTCCGCCGACGTCCCTCGTCGCCGTATTTGCAGGGTTTGGCATCGGCTCCTCGTTCACCCTCGTAGGACTGGTCAAACGACCCTTCGCCATCAAAGCCTCTTGTCTGCTGCGGTGGAGGTGGGGCGTAATATTGGCCAGTCTGTTGGGAGTTGTAAGGAGTGCTTTGAGGCGTGCTACCTTCAAGCTCAGCAGAATAGCTGTGCCCAGGCTGAGGGCGATTATAAGCAGGATTGAGTTCTTGATATTGAGATGAGGGTGGCGGACCTGGAGGTGGGGGCGGGTAGTATTGTCCTTGCTGTGGACCAGAGGACCCATCCTGCTGATGCGACTGCTGCGGTTGAGACTGATATGAAGGTTGTTGGGAGTGTGGGCGGCTTGTACTTTGCTGATTGGGCAAACAGCTCAGGTTCGAGCCAGGAGGTGGAGGAAACTGTGGTTGAGAGCCGTATCCGGGAGTGAGATGTGGTTGCAGGTTTTCTTGCTGATCGGAGATGCCGGGTTGAGAGCCTTGCGGTCGATTTGATGTTTCTCCTACGTGTCCTGCAAGCGAGAGTCTTGAGTAACGTGCATCCTTTCTCACGTTATATTTTTCATCGAGGATGAAATTCCATCGGTCAACAAAGTGTTGACGGAGGTCCTGCACAACTGGCCCGTGGAGACTGATCGAGATATCCGACCAGCCCATTCTTGAACTTGTCTTTCTGTCGAGCTTGTTATTCTGCCAATGAACGACATCATCAAAATCCATTATTCTGGCATTATTGTAGTCCTGTCCGGGAAAGACGATACCATTAAGATCGCTGGGGTGGGCGTCGGCAATAGCATGCTGATTTGTGTCCCATCGTCCGTAGCAGAGATCAAGGCCACCCATGAAAGCAATTTTCGCATCCACCAAGCAGAGCTTTTCGTGATGCGCCCAATACAAGACGACGTCATCTGTCATCCCGTACAGCGATTTGAGGGCATCTCCGCCCAATCTGGATGCAGTAGCAGCATCAAGCCTAAGGTTCTGCAACGATGAAAGTAATGATGATTCCATGGTCTGTGCATCCGGTAAGTGGTCTGGATGGCGGAAAACGGCAATATTGGGGTGCAAGTCTTCGAGAGCATGCTTGGTATGGCTGGAAGAGACTGTCACAGGGGGCGCAATCAGCGGATTCTCGGCCTCAAGATATTCCAACGAGGCTGCCGTTGCCATCAAACCCATCTTAACCAGCATAGACGTGACAGCATCGGTTGATCGTGGGAGTAGAGAATGGAGGTATTGAGGCAAGGCGGGTGACAGGTACTTACGAGTCAGAGCTTGAGTCACCTAAAGGCTGTTAAAGCCGACATATGGCAAATGATAAGCAGATTTCTAACCTCCTTGTAAACAATTATGTTGACCCGAACGCCTCGCCGTGCCGCTGCTTGAAGCATCCTGTCGACACGGTACTGCTCGTTCTTCATCGGTGGTCTCCTAAGATATAGCTCAGGCGAGAGCCACCCTGTAAGGTCAGTCGCTGAGCACTTATGCTTCAGGATGTACTCACAGTCAAGGATCCAGATAGACTCGCGAGCACCTTCAAGGGCCTTTGAAACAGCGTACATATAGCTACAACCATCAACGTACCATTTCACGTCATTTCCATTCTTCTGTCCCGCAAAGCTGTGGAATCGATTACTAGTCGCCCCCGACGTGTTATATGCTCCTTGTGAGCTCGAATGCCCACTTTGCGCTCCTTGATGAGTGCTCGGCTGAGGTTCAGAATGGCTGCCGAGCTTTCCTGCGAGCCCTGATCCAACGCCGTGCACCACTCCATGAAGAGTGTTGAAGATGGAGCTGACGGTATCTGGTTTTGGCTGCGGTGCCTGCGTAGGTGGCCCACCAGGGTAGGGAGGTTGACTGCCAGTGCCAGAATTCTGCGTGAAGGTATCAGCTGCTTCAGCTTTGATCATTAACTTCCAGGGAGTAACTAACATAGCCAGCTTGCCCCGGGGCGTATTGCTGGCCACCTGAGGTGAACGGTTGCTCAGTATATCCATACGATTGCTGTGCTGGCTGTGAATGCTGAGACTGCTGGTACTTATTCTTCAAGAACTTGAAGGTATCGCCCACGATTCCGC
>JAABUK010010470.1_pt1 | contig 12363 bp, 12 predicted proteins | sample 5559141 | NCBI WGS metagenome assembly JAABUK01 (sample SAMN10711869, study PRJNA513367) | rock metagenome | isolation source: Antarctica rocks | place: Antarctica: Victoria Land, Pudding Butte nord | collected 2016-01-03
CCTGGAGCTATGGCGTTCACCCGGATGCCTCTGGTGATGAGGTGAGGCCCCAAGCCCTTAGTGAAGGTGGTCATTGCTCCCTGCAAGTTCACAAAAGATGCACATAGGCCAAGACTGATCACCAACCATGTTGCTGTCAGGAAACACCAAGCCTCGTATGCATGCCTCAAAGGCTACAAAGTGATGGCTAGCTCACCATTCAAGGGTGGGCATGCAGACTGAGCCTAACAGCAATGATACTATAACATAAACACAAGGGGCACACATCTGAATGATGATGTTGCCTGCTTGCTAGACTAGGGATCTTTACCCAGCGTATTAAAAAAAAGGCATGCAGCATCATCACGCAGGGCTAAGGCAGGTTGAATTGAATAAGCACCACTGCTAAGGTAAAGGCGTGCTGTCTCAACACAAGTGTCGTGGACCATGACGAAGTTGCACATCAAGCTATATGAGTGCAGCACACCGGCGGCAAGCTAGATTGTGTGAGCTGGGATGTCAGGCCAAGGGGTGCGGTACCTTAGTGCAAGCATAGTCCAGCACGCCAAAGGAAGGCTGGTAGCCTTGGATGGAGGCTATGTTGATGATGGCACCCCCCTTGGGAATGTGGGGCACAGCAGCCTGAGCAACAGAGAAGTAGGCCAGGATGTTGCTGTGGAAGGTGAACTCTAGCCTCTCCCTTGTGATGTCCTCAAACTTCTCCACGTCTTTGCCTTGAAAGCTGGCATTGTTGACCAGCACATCAATGCGACCAAACTTGTCGACAGTGTCCTTGACAATCTTCCTGCATAAGGCACAGTGGAGATGAGTTCCTGGGCAGCCTGGAACAATACTTGGCTTCTCATTGAATTGACACCAAAAGGTGTAGTCTTTTCCTTGTTCTTGTCTGAAGGTGGGTTCCTGTACACACATGAAGACAGCCGATGCTGCCAGAGGAGGACTTCAAGAGCACAGCTGCTTAGGATTTTGCTGGCAAATCACGTCGCACTTTCACCAGAGCACACTGCCTTGTACTGTCTCATCATGCACTCATTGCCTCTGCAGAGAAACTCAAGTGTGATTCTACTGGGACAAAGGTAGTCACAATCAATGCTAAGTGTATGCCATATGCTGAACACCAACAGGCATGACTACCAGCGTCTCTGTTTGTGACTCGTGACAGCAAGCTACATGCCATGTCACTGTGGAAGAAGCAATTCTCCTGCAGTTGGTAGGTGGGCACAGAAATTGAAGAGGTGGAGGAAAGAGAAGGGGCCCTTCACTTTCCTTTATATAAATCACAAAAACGCAAGCGCCTTTTCAGTGCATTGCCAAAGCAAGCGCCTGGGCAAGCTTACTTGCATTGTTCTTCGCTTCTTAGATCGCCTGGAAGTAGGATACACTGCTGACCAGACTCAATGACAACTTTCTTGATCTCTTCTGCATCCTGGTGCTCATCCAGGTATGAGATGGCTATGTCTGCGCCTTCACGTGCCAAATGCAGCATAATGGCTCGCCCAATACCTGAGTCTCCTCCTGTCACTAAGGCTACCTGCAGCAATGCACCACACTTCATGGAGTGGCTATGCTCTTTGCTTGAGCTGCCGACGGTCGCGTCCTTTGTTAGGACACAGCCAGTCTGTGCAGCAGCAGTCACACGTGTGGTATAAAGTTTGGTACAACCATGTGTTGGCTGCTAGGTATGACTAAAAAGGAAGGCTGCGTTGATGCAGACAGAAGGTCTCGCGTTGTGCTTTGACACATTCTGTGAGCAGTGTTGGTTGTGCTTGGGGTTCACCTTCTTCTTCAGCTTGCCTGTACCCTTGTATGTGTCATACCCATAGTCTGGCTTGGGGTCCATGCGTTGTTCCTGCAAGGGTCAAATTGTTGCAGTCAAAGCTGATGCTGCATAGCTCAAAGGTGCAAAGCCTGCACATGCTCGTGTGAATCTCAGAGCGACATCACCGTGCCAATAAACTCTTGGGATTGCTTGGGGAACTCCGGTTTTTTGTCATCACCCACAACCTTTCCCGACATAGTAGGAGTCTGTCCGTGAGCGGCCTGCAATGCTCACAACATATTGTCATATGTATTCACGGCTGCACATTTGGCGTTGCTGACAGTGCTAGTATGCAAGCTTGTAACCAACAACTGCAGACTGGTTTGTCATGCCACTGCATGCAAGCCTGATCGGTGGAGACTTGCGGGACTGACCTGGCAGGAGGCAAGCTATGAAGATCGGCAAGTGAGATGGATGCTACAATGTCTTCCGAATTACCTACACTTCGTATCAGAGCTCCTTGTGTCGCCTAAGAGCGTTGCATGTGTAAGTGCATGCATGGCACGTTGATGTATGCTCGTTGACCAGAGTTTGGTGACTAATTTCATTGCAAATGTTATAGGCTGTCAAACTGTATAGTCAGGCCACGTTCAAACGCATCATCCAGCAATCTAACGCACAGGAGTGGGGTGCTGACATACAGCTAGCTTTTGCTGTGTGTCACATTGCTGTCAAAGAGGACACACAACGCAATCTGCATAAGCATGTGACAGTCGAACTGGCCACTGCCACAGGCTGCACGTCGAGACCTTTCGCTTGAGCAGTCAAACGATAACAGCATCAATCACCTTGCTGCTGAAAGCCTGCTCACTAGCGGTGGTTGCTAATAGCGGAGAATGCTACAGGCAGACGGTGTGCCTTCGGTGTAGCAGACCAAAGTGAGTGCTGCATTGTTCAGTACAACGGCGTGCAGCTTTGATAGTAAACACATCACTGATATGTGTTGGACCATCACAATGCAGGATTTGTACATTCTATCAGTGCTCAGTTGTTAAGTCAAGGCGTCATACACTTGTTGCATTGCTTTAGCATGTGTAAAGCACGTGGCATGCTGTCATGCTTGCAGCACAGTTGGCTCATGAATGTCTCGCTGGAACAGTGGGTCATTGTGCGCATGTCCCAAGTTCACAAGCAGCTGCGCCAGCCACCTGCGCCAACACAATCAACAATCTTCAGTGCCGCCGCTGTGCAAAGCAATTCAAATTAAAAAAAAACCAGAGGGTCTTGATTTCCAGCCTGCCAATCACGTCTTAGATGCAAGCATGCTCAACAGCTCAGGCTTCAGATCAAAGCTCACATGTACTGCAGCAGCTGGGCAAACAAGAGGCTTCAACCGCAACTCACATGCGTGTTTGTGTGTCCTCTTTGAGACATGCTGTGAAAGGCGGACTGAGCAGCTGCCCAGGAAGACACTGCCTCAGAGCCTCTCGTGCGCGACTGTTGTCAGATAGTCGCAGATAACATCTGATGATGTGCTTCAGCAGTCTGACACTAGGTGCTTCTGACAAGCTTTGCACCATGCTATTTAGTACAGCACTCACAGCAAAGAATCGCTCCGCTGTGGCACATATGTAGTTCAGACCAACCTGCATTGAGACAACAGGGTCAATTGAAAGGCAATGCAGCGCATCTGTGTAGCACATCGATACAAAGCAAGCTATACTGGCGACGACAGACTGGCTGTGTGGCATTGTATGGGACAGAAACCAGGTCGCAGCATGCTCACATTATCTAGCAGGATTTTCTGCACAATAAAGGTGGCCACTGTTTTGGACAGCTCACTGCCCATTTCCATTGTCCGCAAGCATAGAGGTATTATTTCTGTTGACAGCAGAAAGTTGATAACCTCGGTGTCATCTACCTGCACATGCTCCATACATTAGCATATCAGAGATTCCCTTGGGTGGAGTTCAGACTGCAGAGCAGAGGTGCATCGAACATATCATTTGTGACACGCCATGCATGACTGCAAGGCCAGTTAGCATGCATACTAACTGAAGCTTTGCACACCTTGACCAAAGCTCCAATCACACCAAGGCTGGTCAGACGCAAATACTCAAATGGCCGAGTTTTGCTTGAAGTGTTCAGGAAGGGATAAAGGAACAACGGCACATGTGCTGCAGAAAAAGAAAGGCACGTCAGCAGGAAACACCAGCTTGGTGTTTGCAAGGAGAAAAGCTGTACTCAGACTGCTAATATACCTTGCAGAAACAAACTTCTGGTTTCTAGATGTGATGCCACGCACTGAAGCAACGCCAAAGCATTGCAGACGCGATTGGATGCGTGCGCTGTGAGTGACGGTGGGGAAAGCAGAGGGTATATAGAGACAATCTCTTGGAGCAAGGCGGATATTGTTCCGAAACTATGCCACAGGAAAGGTGCTAGCTCGGGGAAAGACTCGCGCTTCTTGCTCAACTCGAGTAGAGCGTTCTCTCTGGTTGCTGGGTTGGTGAGATCTAGTACTAGTTGCTCCATGTCAGAGCAGCGGTGTCTATTGAACGAGTGATCATAGTTCAGTTGCCTGTATCATTTCACGGGCACATCCACGCGTCACTTTGTGCGTGAATGCGGGAATCCTCAAGATGAGTGACAACGTCCTTAGCTGCACTATCGCGCACTTTGCTGCGGGCTTGCAACTCACTGTTCTTGTGAGATGACTGATACAGTTGCCAGAAAAGCTTTCCCCGCTGGTGCGCCCTCGCAAGATAACGCGAATTAGCGCACCTGCTGCAAGCACAGACAGACAGACAGCCTCAAGTGATTTACCAGGTAGCGTACACTCAGCACTCTTGCGCAGAGTCAGCATTCTATGACGATTATAGCGTCGTGAGCTTTGATCGCTGTCCAGTTGATCAGACATCCGCACATTAACATCAAGGGGAGGCCTTTGGGCAGACTGTGTGATCACTAAGATCAGTTTGGCAAATGTTTTTGGTGTGCGGGTGGCTCACAATGGCCTATGCGCTGCTGTTGGTCTGATTGCAAAGAATATCAAATGTCCGTTCAAATGCAATAGGCGAAACAGTAACAATTTGCAACGAGAGAAGCAGGCACTTGCCTCAAGGAGACTACACAAAGTTCTCAGCACTTGCAGCTGTCATAACGTCAGCGAGGTATCCACTAGTGTGCATGACAATGGTGTTTGTCCATGGGACAGCAATTTAGGTGGGCAGAGTCCCCGCCACAGACGCAACACCTTTGACAAGCACTGACACCATGGCACAAGCACAAGCAGCATGACAGGTACACCTGCCTGCAAGCTGAGTGAATATGCAGTAGAAATGGAGGAGTTTTTTGTTGCTGGGGATGCAGCATAACAGCCTTCTTGGACTTGCCCCTCCAAAGGCTCATGCTGTGCTCAGGGAGGCATATCTTATGGCACAGCTTGATGATTGAACTCTCATGCAAGCACAGGATGAACAGTTGTCACAGGCTGTGAGACATGCTTTGCAGCAGCAGCACACATTCCAACAGCTTGTTCAGCAGGCAAAAGTAAGATTTGACTGTGCTTTGCAAAGCAACACTTCACGATGCTGCAGTCCCCAGTGTCCCCAGATCATGCCCTATTGCTAAGCCAGCTTGTTGCGCTGCAGGCTCATGCAACAGCTTCACAGCACCCCATTGCAGAGCTCAAAAGCAGTATCTCGCAGCACCTGGCAAGTCAATGTGTAAACTGCGCAATGTCCTCTTGTGTCAGGACAAGCCACAACAAGAGCTGACATGACTTGTGCCTTCCTGTGTAGCTTGCCTCGGGGGGTGCAAGTTACATCTGCAACACTGCATTTGCAGCAAAAGAGCAGTTGCAGCTCCCTCACAGCGCCTTTCCGACAATAACCCAGGCATCTGGCGGAAAACTGAGCCTTGATGTAGACAGGGAGTTGCGTCTACAGGGCTTGCCAACCGAATCTCTCCACAAAGCCAAGCAAGCCTGGCAGAAGCTGCTGCTGGAGCGCCTGCATTACCTGCAGTAAGACTCTGTGGCACAAGCTTGCATCACCAAGATGTCACACCTTCCCCCCCCCCCCTTTATAATCTTTGCTTAGCTTACTTGTAGCTTACTGGCATTGTCAGCAACAGCTTATGCAGCCTGAGCTGTGTAATCTGAAAGCATGCACTGCAGATACAGGTTGTATGTACAGCTGCACGACGTGTCTATGAAGTTACAAGTGGGGTCTTCTGGGTGCCTGTGTCATATCAGTCACATCTGCGGTTTGTGCAGGGCTAAGGTAAACTTGCCACTGGTCAGCCCTAACCAGTCTCAAGTCAAAATACAAACAGCGACAACTGAGGAGATTCCAGAGACTGCCTCAGCTAGAGTTGCTTCTGGTGATCAGCCATACTTAGCGAGTGTGCCATTGTTGCAAGAGAGCTATTTATTTGGCATAGCTGACTGGTATAGCCTGGTCACCACGCTGCTGAACAGCCATAGGGATAGCATCAGCACTGCCTTGAGCAAAGTAGACAACAGGACTGATGAGCTCACCATTGACGACCAGACAAAAGTGCCAAACTGGACTTCCTGGCCCTGGCTGCAACACTTTTTCCAGGGCTTGAATGCTCAGCACCGCCAGGTAGCACTTCCACCACCATGGCAGCAACTGTCATTGCAGTACGCCGGTTACATAAGCTTGAAGCCTGCACAGCACCATGTAGTTGCAGTATAACACGCAATCGTGCAGAGTTGTCCCTTAAAGGTTTGCGTGCATCTTGCAACCCATGTAGCTTTGCTACAGCTGGTTTTTTATATTGCTTACTACCGCACAATAGGCCAGCTGCAACAGACACAACAAACTGCTATGTGAGCAAATGTTTATCTGACAGGTAGGACTGGATGATCTGCTTCACCCCTGGTTCCAGCAGAGCAGCATCAAAAGTGGTGAGGCGTGCTTGGAAGCAGCAGCAATCCCACAGTGTCGTGCAGCCCTGCAGAGAGGGGCAGCCCCTGCCTTACGCCCTCGCTTATGGGCAGCTGCCCTGGCACTTGACCTTGAGCATGAGTTCTTGGGAGACAGCTTTGAGAACTTGTGCAGCCAGGTCGAAGAATGCAACCTGCTGACTGACCTATTGGTGAGTATGCTTGCCCCCCAGCAAGACTGTCAGCAACCTACATTGCATTGGCCAAACACGACAAGCACAGACCTGCACACCTCCTGCCAGCTGGTGTGTGATGAGTCCTGCATCGACAGCAATTTTGCATTGTCAAGCTGGTCTGAGCATGTGCTGCTGACGCATATGTTGTTGACTGCAGATTGAGCAGGACTTGGAAACTGTGGCCAACAGTGAGCACTTCTTCCTGTTTGAGGAAAGCTTACGGGCAGTGCTGCTGGCAGCAAGCAGGGATCCTTCCTTGGGGCCCTCTTGCCACCACAAGCCCTTCCCATGTCTGCTAGGCAAGACAGCATCTGGGGAGCCCCAGGGGGCATACCCTCCCAGCGGTCTGTTGCCATGTAGGTAATGCACTCCCTGCATGACTGCTGGATCTTTTGTGTACTACAAAGTCCATGATTCTTTGAGCTTTGCATTTGGGCATGGAAACCATCCAAGCCAGCCGCCGAGAAAGCTTGTAGACATGCTAATTGCATTTGCCTGACAAGATGCTACCTGCCCATGATATCCATAGCTACCATTCTGCCCAGTAGAGTTGCCATGTGCATGTTCAGCATGGAATGCCCTGTCTTGTGGTGGATTATCTGTATCAACTGTAAAACATGCTCACTGTGTGTATTGAAGAGTCATGCGCATGAACTTGCTAAAATTGGCATGCTCATGATGCAGAGGTCTGGTGGAGTATGCTGCGCCCCTGTGTTACCTGTACGCAGAGCAGGCCAGCTGTGCAGTCATGTTTTGTAGCATGTATGCACGCTTCTGGTGTCGTCTCCACACCATAGACGACACTGCGGGCAAGGATGCCACCTTGGTCAGCCTATGTGTGCTCTTCCTTCATTTACTAGAGGTACTGATCTTTCTCATGCACATGTGTAGCTCTGCACTGACGTGAATACAGACCCTGTGCACACGCTTGCTCAGATTCTTGTGCCCAAAATGGTTTTGATGGTGCGTAACTGGCAAGTGACTCACAGGCCAACATTCTAAACACACCCTGTCTGTTTTGCTGGATCTGTTTGGCATGTGCAGCAGTGAAAACGTAAAACACCATGACTGCATAAGCAATCGGCAGCACAGCAAGCCAGTGACACGCCCACACACAAAAGCTGGTGCATTCAGGAAGGTGAGGCTGAGGTGGCTGAGCATCTGAAAGCGGTGGGGTGCCCGCCTCTGCAGCTGGCCCTGCCTTGGATCATGACAGCTTTTGCCGGCCACCTGGCGGTAGGAGAGGTGCTGCTGCTGTGGGACCGCATTATTGGCTTTGACAGCCTGCTGCCCCTGCCACTGCTGGCTGTGGCTGTCATAGCCTTCAGACGCCAGGTCAGAGGCCAGACTCTGAGGCTTGCAACCCGCTCACTGCAGCCTGTGAAAATGTACGCAAGGCAGCAAACTTTAGTTGCAAGCTGTTGGCATAGCACACAGCACGCACATTTTGGCCTTATATTAACAATTGCAAGAAACAGGAAATGTTGGGTCAAGCAAAGCCATCAGAATCACATGTATGCTTGTGTCAAGGGTTGCAGAGTGGCTGGGGTGTAGTCTTGCACACGCTGAATCGTGTTGTGCCTTGCGCAGGTTCTGCTGGCAGCAGACAGCAGGGAGCAAATTATGAGCATCATGGAAGACTTGTCCCAGCTTAAAGTTGTGCCTCTTTTGCAGGGAATTTTGTTTGGTCGATAAGTATGGCTGTTTGTCGCTGCTGCTGTGGGCATATGCATCTCAAATCTGACATACACCAGTGCAACTACGGGCAACGCATTGTAGTGCGTCGCAACAGCGGGCTACCTCTGATCAGAGCAACTGCGACTAAGATATCAATGCTGCTGCAAAAGCTTTTGTCGCAATGCAAGTTGCATTTTGTTTTACTGCACTGCCCCTCAACAGCGGAGCACTGCTGTAAGGGCCTGCCTGCATGCTCAACATAACATCTGTGGAGCATGTGGGAACAAACGAGTGTCCATGTGTATAGTACATGTACAGTGGCAAGCTTGCAGCACCAGAACACTGCAGCTGTGCTAGCGTCCTTGAAGTCTGTCGTACTTTAGCACATGTAGCGTGCCACGTACTCAATTTACACACACTTTGCTGAAGATGTCCCAGCTGAGCAGCATGCGTGCTCATTCAAGCTCCATTGTCTATACGTATCAGTACACCCTTATGTTTCTTTCTCCTATGGGTGACTGTCAGGCGGAATGCACTTGTCTGCTCAGCACCTGAAAAGAAAAGAAAAGTTTACGCTTTTCAGCGATCATAACGGGAGCCTCCTAAGGCGGCAGCCCGGAGCTGCTCAGCACCTGTTGCAACTGCGATTATAAGGCAGCATGATGAGTTAACTAGCTTGGCACGCCGTGCCATCCGATGCCCACATCTTTTCCGCTCATTTTGCCATGGTCTTGCGTACATTGCGTAATTGTCATTAGGATCAAGTCTCGACTTCAACGCACGAGTCAAAACGTGATGTTGTGGTAGTTTTCTAGGAAACTGCAGACATGTGAACACCTCCACACGTGCCCGCGTGTGGTCTGGTTAATCAGTGTCGGAGTGTCAGAAGACACTGCGACACAGGCGGCGACACAAAGACTCGGAGACTAATTACAAGTGCGTTGCTGCCGGCTTCGTTGGCTTCGACCGCCTGGACACCGAAATAGTCCAGCTGTGAACGTTACCCTTGCCACTCAACTGGTGTTATAACTATCTCGGCCCCCTTGTGCGGCTCCACACTTCGGGTAATCAACTCTTTTAAAGCCTGTATGCCCTCTTTCAGTGCTGTTGAGATCGGTGGCCATGCTTCATTGTCCATCCTGCCCTGCTGTCTGAGCCGAGATCACTACGCGCACTCGAGCTCGCGGCAAGACAGTTGCATTCCATTCTGTATCAGTTGTTGGACACACGTCTGCCCGTGATGAAGTGCGATGTGTGCATAGATTTGTGATGTCTGCAATGGATACAGCATCTCGGTTGCTGTCGCACACGCTAGCGCTGGATTTGGTTCCAAGGTGGCCACAAAGCTAACTTTCAGACCAAACTTGTCGCGCGGCGTTTCCGATGTCGAATTGCTAACGACCATCAGCTTTTATTATGCTTGGCTTGATTGCGCAGGCAGCAGCACCATGTCGTACAAGGACGACCTGTCTTTGGCAAACCCGATGGACCCTGTTGTCAGGGAAGACTCTGCTAGCAGGGCTGCTGGCCACGTACCCTCAGCCGAGTTGGTGGATGACAAGATAGGTACACCCCGGCAGCAAGGCTCAAGCCTGCCACTCCTTGCCTCGTGCTTCAGATGGCCATGTTCAACAATATAGAACATGGCCATTGGTGCCTTTGACTGCTGCTGTTTCTGTTATGCAGGTAGTGAACAGAAGGGTGTGACAAAGGGGTGGGGAGGAGGTGCAGGCAGCTGGTTTGATGCATGGCTCACTTCAGCAGCAGCTCAGGTATCCACAAAAGCCACAGCATGTTGCATTGCCTCAAGTTGCTCCTGATTCCATTACCAATCTACCTTGGTAGTATGTCCAAGCTTGAGTATAATGTATTGATCGTCCTGAAATATCGGCTGACCAGGCATTGTGTGGGTATACAGATTGGGCAAGTCATGCTGGCCCTACCCAATGCAGTTGCCCTGACTGGCCTGCGAGCTGGAGTACCCTTGTTGTTCATGTACTCCCTGTTCTCCATCTTCACCATCCACCTACTGAATGCGCTGTACTGTGAGTACAAAGCCCGCAAGGTGAGCATCACGTGCCGAGTGCTACATGTCCAGCCATTGCTGCAGCGCTGCTGTTGCTGTCGCTGTGGCTGTTGTTGTAGCTGTTGCTGTTGCGACATGTATACATATCTGCAAGCATAGCATGCTTTGACCTAGGCTGCACTCATATAGATAAAGCTCCTGCATGTGGTGCTTTGTCAATTCAGAAGCAAGCTTTTACTGCCTTTTGAGGTAATGCTGACAGCAGCCAAATAAGTCCACTCACCAGAGCACAACTGGTGCTAGGCTCTGTCACATGTCGTGTCAATCCTGCAAATGCACTGGAACAGAAATCCTTATGGCATGTGCAGATCAAGGCAGGCACATGGGAGGGTGGGCACAATAAGAAAGCCACCCAGTATTTCAATGTCATTGGGTATCTAGTGAACAGATGGGTGGGCTACTTTGTGATGCTTATCACTATCATCTCCCTCTGCTCCACCGGCATTGCCCAGCTTGTTGCCATCAGCACAGGCCTGTACTACATGGACATTCACATCTCCAAGAGGTCAGCCATTGCCAATAGTCTGCAGTGCATCCTGCAGTACTGGCTTTACGATCTGTAAAGCCAGCAGTCCTTGACTGCATCACCTGTCTCCTAAGGAACCCATACATGCATCTTGTGCAAGCCAGCACATCCATCCAGCTGTCCATGACTGTTGGATGCGCTTGCCCGCTGTGATGCTGTCTGCATTTCAGCGTGATGCAAGCAATATGCCAGTGCAGAGCTTTGCTATGGTCTGCTGCAGGATATGGACTATCATCTTTGGAGCTGTGCTGACATGTACCATGACCTTCATCCCCAGCTTCCGACATTTCAGAATATACAACATCATTTCTCTGACTGGCACAGCCTACACAGCCTTGTACCTCATCATCACTGCATGTAAGCATTCCCCTCGCCATGCCTCACTTCCTAAATCCTGTCTGTCTTAGAAGTCACTTGTTGTCACTGCTGCTGCTTGCTGTACCTTCAAGGATGCAGTTGTCATGCTGGCTACTGATGCAAGGCAATCTTAATGTCCTAGCGCCAGCATGTCGCACTTGTCATGCTGCTACAGGTTGAGGCAATGTCCATGTCTGAGCGCCTTATCTACTGTTGCATGACATAGACTCTTCAAGAGGTCCTGCTTATCATGGATGAGATGTACCAACTTTGCTGGTGCACACTTTCAGGCAAGCTTGGTCTGAAGAGCAGCAGCGCCCATGTTGGTCCAACAAGCATGGAGAACCTGTTCTTGGGAGCTAACGTGTTCATGAATGCTTTTGGAGGCCACACCCTCTCATTGTGAGCCTTGCTACATATCATGTGTTGGCATACTGATAGGCTCCTGTCTACTTACCACCTGTTGACATCCTGGCAAGCGTATGTGATGTCTCAAGTACTCTGCATAAAATCGGTGTAAGCTAAGAAAGCCTGTGCTCTCCTTTCTCTCGGCATGCTGGGTCATTGCTGCCTGCATCCTGAGCATTTGCGCAGCTTGACAGCAGTGCTATCTGATTGAGCAGCTTGATAAGCTTCTGACGAATGATGACTTTGAGCCACCTTGTTCACATGATGACCTCTTTTGGTATGCAGCGAGGTGATTGATGCCATGTATGCCCCCAGCAGATATGACCATGTGTATCCCTTCAGCTACCTGTACACCTACTTTGTATCAGTCCCCCACTCTATTCTCATCCAGCTGGCAGC
>JAABUK010010472.1_pt1 | contig 12359 bp, 12 predicted proteins | sample 5559141 | NCBI WGS metagenome assembly JAABUK01 (sample SAMN10711869, study PRJNA513367) | rock metagenome | isolation source: Antarctica rocks | place: Antarctica: Victoria Land, Pudding Butte nord | collected 2016-01-03
TGAAGCGCTTACGGATCGGGTGAGGGTCAATCATCCGAACGGCATAACAAACCTTTCAAGCAACGGGAATCCACGAACGAGATGATCACATGCCACCCGATTCGGATGTTTCCGGACGAGCCCTAACCTGTCCTGCTGCGGTCTTGATCCATTCGCTGTCCAATCGGTTCTTTCAGCCCTCGAAAGGACACGCGACGCACCGGCGAGGACCAAGAGGATGGGGAGTGCTTGGAGATGACCGTCACGTCGAGAGCCATGTTCTAGGCTCCATACCGGTTCGGCGCACAGATGCGGCAGTACTAGCCGCACTAGTCTTTTGCTAAGGATTCAGCCCTATCACGGACACGTCATAACTGGGATGACCGGCCCGCTGTTCCGGTAAAGCCCCGCTCACGCGCCCAGATGATGGCGTCGCTGCGGCCATGGGCACCGATCTTTGCGTACAGCGTCGCGAGATGGTTGCGGACGGTATTGCGGGACAGGTCCAGAGCCTTCGCGATGCCGTCCCCGTTCATGCCCTGGCAAAGCAACCCCAGTACGTCCCGCTCCCGAGGGGTGAGGTCCGCCAGCTCGGTGCGGGCCGCCTCCGTGCGCTCGGGATGGCGGAGGTGCGCCAGCTTCTCGATGATCGTGCGGCTGAACCAGGACGTGTCCTGCATCACTGCCTCGATCGCCTCGAACAGCTCGGCCTCGGAGCGCTTGCGCTCCGTGATGTCCTGCAGGACGGACAGAATGCACCGTTCTCCCGCGATGGTGACGATCTCGGCCGAGGCGAGGCAGTCGAGGAACCATCCGGTCTTCGTCATTAGTCTGACGTCCTGGTTTCGAACATGGCCGGTTGCCCGCAAGGCCTCCTCAAAGCGTCGGCGCGCTGCTGACGTGCCCCACAGCTTCAAGTCGTCGGCGGTTTGGCCGATCGTCTCGGCTGCCGCGTGCCCCAGGGTATCGACGAACGCCTCGTTCACGTCGAGGATGCGGAAGCCGTCGAGCAGGCTGACCATCATGGGCACAGGGGCCAAACGGAACGCGGCGGCGAACCGCGCCTCGCTTTGCTCCCGGTCCTCGACCTCCCGCGTCACCTGCCTGTTGGCGTCCGCCAAGGCGCGGGTCCGCTCGCCGACCTGCACCTCAAGTCCCTCGTAGTGATTGCACAGAAGCTGCTGCGCCTGCCGGTTCGCGGTTACGTCCCGGACGACGCTGACCATGCGGACGGGAATACGATCCTTGGATGCGGGCTGGTCGGCGAAGTCAGTCCGGCCCTTGACGGCAATCCAGCGCACCGCCCCGTCGGCACGAGTGATCCGGCACTCGAACGCCAGGCCGCCCGTCGTCATGGCGTCGAGAAAGGCCGCCTCCGCTGTCGGGCGATCCTCCGCAATGACGTGATCCAAGAAGCTCGCCAGGTTCCACTCGATCACGGGATCGAGGTAGCCAAAGATCTGGTCGTGCCGGGACGAGCGGCGCGCACTGCCGTTCAGCAGGTCCAAGTCCCACGATCCCATCTCTGCCGCGTCGAGGGCGAGATGAAGACGTGCCTCCCCGTCGCGCACCTCCCCGATCACGCGCAGGCGGTCCACCGCCGCCGCGAGCAGGTTGGCGTAGCTGCGCAGGAAGGCGGTGTCGGTATCGGTAAACTGGCGGGGCTTGCGGCTGCCGATCTGCAAGATGCCGAACGGCGGCCGGCCCTGACCGCCGATGATGACGACGTTGGCCACCGCCTTGACGCCGTTCTCGATGAGGAACGGCGGATACTTGAACCGGGTCTCCGTCTCAATGTCGGGAGAGATCATCGGCTCTCCTGCCTTGAGAGCATGGCCCTCCGAGCTGTCGCCCGCGGCCTTGAGGATCACCTCGCCCACCACGCCGGGTCGCCAGCCCACGCCCGCACGCACCGACAACGATGTCCCATCCTCTTGCAGCTCCATGACCATGGCGAGATCAGTGCCCAGGGCATCCCCGACCAAACGGCAGGCCTCGGTGAGGATCTCGTCCAGGCCATCGGACCGCAGCGCAAGCTCCCCGAACCTAGCCAGGGCAGTCTGCTGCCTTAGAGGCGCCGAGTAGTCGGATGTATCCACATCGTTCACAGAGACACGTTCCGCATAGGGTCACGGGAGTGTCAAGAACCTGGGGCGCTACGCCGCAAGCTGGATTGCTTGGTGGCCGAAGCGTCCGTCCAGCACTGCGGCCCTGACCTGAAGCACGCGGTGGGCGCCGCGGGGCGACCAGCGCATCTGCCGTCGCTTGTTCATGCGTGTGTTCACCAGCTGATTGACGGTGCCCTCGGCCCGTGAGGTCGAGATCGGCTTGCCGGCCCGGGAGCGCTGGCCGTAGTCGATCAGCGCGCCCTCGTTGGTCTCGACGTAGGCGCGCAGCTCCGTGCAACGTGCGACCAGGCGCCTCATCCCCGCTTCCACTGCGGGGTCGTTTAGCATGGTGGCGTCCTTGGCCCCGCTTGCGATCCGGCCCAGAGCCTCGCACGCCTTTTCGGGGCCGCCGTTCCAGAGCAGGTGCCGCAATCGTTCCACGTCGATGTGCGCTTGCTCGAGCGGGGCAAGCGGCAGCGACTCGAGGGCACACAGGCCGCGCATGGCCTGCTCGACGTGCTGCACGCGCATGGAGAGATGGAACCAGTCCAGGATGGGCTGCACCGGGCCGCCCGTGGCCGAGCGCACCAGCGCCGGCAGCGCGGGGTCGCCGTCGCTGATCGCGGTCACCGGATCGCCCTCCCGCCAGCCCTGGTCCTGCAGCGCCGCGCAGTAATGCGTGGGGCTGCTCGGTCACGCTGCGCACCAAGGCAAAGCGTCGGGTGGCGTGGCCGTCGTGCTCCACCTTGCCGCAGATCGCCTCGAAGTTGCGAACCTGGTGACCGGGCACGGCACGTATGTAGGCGCCATCGAGCATGACGACGGGCCGGCTCGCGTCCGCCGCTGCGGCCTTGGCCGTATCGTCTCGGACAGCCGTGATCTCGGCTGCTGCCTGTCGGTCGGCCGCCTCGAGCTGCAGGGCGACGGCATGGGTGCGGCTGCGCAGGCTCTCATGGTTTGCCGGCGAGACGGGCAGCAACGCTTCCAGAATGCGCACTCCATCCCGGAACGAGGTGCGCGCACCCAACTCGGCCTGCACCCGCTCCAGCTCCGGCGTGTACCGCGCCGTCAACAGCGCACAAACCGGCGAAACCGTCCGTGCCAGCTCCTGGGTCGCAGAAGGGTGGCAGCGGCACATCTTGAACCGCGGCGCCTCGACCTCAACCGTGCCGAACAAGGTCTGCAGCCGGCGCGTGCGCCGGTCCTTGAGCGGCTGCAACACCCCGCATGCCGCACACACCCGGTGGTGGGCCGCATACTCCGCCACCCGACCGCACAGCATGCTTGCCTGCAGCTTGGCCAACAGTGCCTTTGTCTCGGACAACACAAGACCGATCTCCGCAAGCGTGCTGACCACCACCGGCCGGCTCAACGTCACCAGCTCCGTCGTCGTCACCTCGCCCTCGCTCGTCCTCGCCTCCAGCCGCACCGTCCACTGCATCACGCCTGCCGTCCTCATGTCAGGCATCAGCCACGCCGATCAGCCCGCCAAGGGCAAGCAGGCTGCCCCAGGTTCTTGACACTCCCCACAGCGTCCTCAATCCACAAGGTGAGGCTGCCCCTTCGGCGCAGGCCCGCCTCATAGGCCCGCCAGTTCCGCACCTTGAACGACATCTTCGGGATGTGGTGACGGCGATCGGCATTGTGCTTGTATGGCATCGGGGTGCTCGAACCAGAGAAGGAAGAGCATCCTACCACCCCTCAGATCGTCGAAGTGCACCAACGCCGAGCGGACGGCAAAACGCGTCGGGTCGAGGCCAAAGGCGCAAAGCACCTCGTGCAGCACACCTGGCGCTTGCAGCTTTTGGTCAGCGTAGAGCTTACATTCGACCTGTCCAACCGCGCTCGCATGCACTCGATGATGAGGCGGCGGTACTTCGAATTGCTGGTCCGGGTGGCAGGACGGTTGACATGCGTGTGACGGAACCAGAAGCTGCGTCCGCATAGATGCGGAAGGCCACCATGCCTCGATCTTTCACTTCTGTTATGGGTTGGCTCCGTCTTGCTTTGCTTAGCTGTCTTGGGCTGGCCGCGGTCGGATCAACCGTTCAGACGCGAGCCGCCGATCAGACCATAAAAATCGGCGTTCCTACGGGGCTTAGCGGTCCTGCTAGTGTAGTGGGGCCGTCCATCGTGCAGGCCGCAAAGCTCGCTGTTTTCGAGATCAATGCACATGGCGGGATTCTTGGCCATCAGATCGAGTTGGCTGTGGCCGATGACGGAAGCGGTGCCGATGGCGCAGTGAAGGCGTTCACCGCGCTCATCTTTCAGCAGAAGGTCAACGTAGTGATTGCGCCGGAGACGAGTGCTGCCCGCAATGCGGGGCTGCCGGTGGTCGCGCGCGGGAAGATACCGTTTATTTACGCATCGTATTACGAAGGGCACTCCTGTGCGCCAAACCTATTCGTCGATGCATGGGTGCCGGACCAGCAAGTGGCGCCGATCGTGGATTACTTCTTCAAGGAGAAGGGCGCCAAATCGTTTTTCCTCATCGGAAGCGACTATGCGTTCGGCCGCGGCATGCTCGGTTTCACGCGCGACTATATCCAGACGCATGGCGGCACTGTCTTGGGGGAGGAATACCTGCCCATGGATGCGACTGACTGGACTTCGGTGTTGAGCAAATTGCGCGCCGCCCATCCAGACGCGCTGATCACCTCGACCGCCGGAGGCGCGCCTAATGTGACGCTGACCAAGCAGCTACGAGGCGCCGGCATCAGCCTGCTGTATGGTAATCTGGCGGTGGATGAAGGCACTGCGAAGTCGATCGGTGCTGACGCCGCGGGCGTCTATATCTCGCAATCTTATCTGACTAGCCTGGCCAATCCCAGGAACAAGGCGTTCATTGACGGGCTACATACGATGTTCGGCGCCGGCACGGAAACCGCGAACGATCTATCCGAGCCGGAATATGACGGTATTTATTTGTACAAGGCGGCGGTCGAGAAGGCGGGATCGCTCGATGTCAGCAAGGTTGTTCAGGCCCTCCCCACAGTGTCGTTCGACGGGCCGCGCGGCACCGTCCAAATGTCCAAGCAGCACCACGCACCGCTAACAATGTATCTGGGTCAAGTGCAGTCGGACGGGACGGTGACGGTCATCCAAAGCTTTAAGAATGTCGATCCGGGCGATCAATGCCCGAAGCTGAACTAAGCCATGGCCTATGGGATCGATCACCCGGCCTGCTCCAAGATCGTGTTTGTAGGAGTACCGTCATGAAGTTCTCATCCATCTTAATCCGGCAGGCCGTGCTAGCAGGCGGGATGATAGCTTGCGGGGCGACCCTCGGCGCGGGTTCCGCGCAGGCTGCGGGAGAACCAGTCAAGATCGGTATGCCGATAGGGCTGAGCGGCGCGAACAGCGTTGTGGCGCCCTCGGTGGTCCAGGCGGGACAGCTCGCCGTGGCGGAGATCAATTCCAAGGGTGGTATCCTCGGACGCCAGGTGGAGCTATTGGTGGCCGATGACGGCAGCGGCGCCGACGGGGCAGTGAAGGCGTTCAACTCGCTGGTCTTCCAGCAGCACGCCAACGTCCTTATCACTATGGAAACGAGTGCCGCACGCAATGCGGGGCTGCCGGTGGTGGCGCGCGGGAAGGTGCCATTTATTTACACTTCTTCTTACGAAGGCCGATCCTGCAGCCCGTACCTGTATGTCGACGCCTGGGTACCCGATCAACAGGTGGCGCCGATCATCGACTACTTCAGCAAGGAGAAAGGAGCGAAGACTTTCTTTCTAGTGGGTAGCGATTATGCGTTCGGCCGTGGCATGCTGGGTTTCGCCCGCGACTACATCAAGGCGCATGGTGGAACGGTGCTCAGCGAAGAATATCTACCGATGGACGCCAGTGATTGGACATCGGTCCTGAGTAAGTTGCGCGCGGCGCATCCTGATGCACTGATCACCTCGACGGCGGGTGGCGCGCCCAATGTGACGTTGACCAAGCAGTTGCGGGCCTCGGGCATCGATGTGCTGTATGGCAATCTAGGCTTGGATGAAGGTACTGCGAAGGCCATCGGGGCTGATGCCACCGGCGTCTATATCTCGCAATCCTACCTGACCAGCTTGGACAATTCGAAGAACAAGGCCTTTATCGACGGGCTACGCAAGATGTTCGGCAACGACATGAAGACCCCGAACGATTTGTCCGAGCCGGAATACGACGGCATCTATCTGTATAAGGCCGCGGTGGAGAAGGCCGGCTCGTTCGATACGCAGGAGGTGCTGAAGGCGCTTCCCACGGTCTCGTTTGACGGCGCGCGCGGTATCATCCAAATGTCGAAGGATCATCATGCGCCGCTGACTATGTATTTGGGACAGGTGCAATCCGATGGAAGCGTCAAAGTCATTCAAAGCTTCAAGAACGTGGACCCTGGAGACCAGTGTCCCAAGCTGAGATAGGACAAGCCGTACATTCGATTGGCTTAGGAGCGCTTGCGTGCCCGATCAGTTCCTCGACATCATCACAACGGCGGGCATCCTTTACATTGTGGCGGTCGGATTACTGATCGTTCTCGGTGTGCTGAAGATTATCAACTTCGCTCATGGCGGGTTCCTGACCCTCGGCGGCTATGCCTCTCTAATCGTCACGGAGCTGCACTGGAGCCCATGGTTGTCGGAGCCAGTTGCCCTGGTGGCTGGAACCGTCCTCGGCGCCGTTGTAGAGCGCGTTATCGTCCGTCCACTTTATAGTCGGCCGCTCGACGCGATACTGGCGACTTGGGGACTCAGTATCGTCATCGTCCAGGTGATCACGATCGGTTTCGGCCGTGGCGTGCAGTTTGTTCAGAGCCCAGTCGAGGGCGCAGTCCCGCTTCTCGGGACGCATTACTCTTTGTATCGGCTGATCCTGCTTGGTGTGGCCATTGCACTGTCGCTGGCCATTGGCGCGGTAATGCAGGGTACTCGTCTTGGGTTGGTGACCCGGGCGGTGATCATGAACGAGTCGCTGGCCCGCAGTCTGGGCATCAACAGCGAACTGGTGCGATTCGTGACGTTCAGTGTGGGCGCCGGGCTGGCCAGCCTTGCGGGCGCGCTGATTACGCCGCTGCTTAGTGTGGACCCTTTGATGGGCGTGCCATGGCTTCTTAACGCCTTTATGCTCGTGCTGGTTTCCGGGACTTCGCTGGTCAGCCTGGCCGCCGCCGCAGTCGTGCTGGGCGGCGCCCAGGTGCTGATCAGCTCTTATAGCAGCCCGGTTCTGGGCGGATTGACCATTGTGGTGCTGGCGGCCTTGATCCTGCGCGTGCGCCCGCTGGGCTTCGCCCGTGGCTGACGCGGACGCTCGGGCGCCTCTGCCATCCCAGCGTCGGCGTCACGAGCTTGCGGTCGTGGCATTACTGGCCGTGCTGGCTCTGGTGGCGGTCGGCATCGGCCCCCTGGTGCTCGATACCTATTCGGTTAATATTCTTGTCCGATCGTTCCTTTACGGCTGCATCGCCGTCACACTCGACATCCTCTGGGGATTCACGGGCGTGCTGTCGTTCGGGCAGTCCGCGTTTTTCGCCATCGGCGCCTATGGGTGCGGGTTGCTGTTCTCGCACTACGGCCTGAGCTGGGAAACGGCGGTCGGCGGAATTTTCGGCGGTGCGGCGCTGGCGGCCGTGATGGCAGCCTTCGTGGGCTGGCTTGCCTTCGGCTATGGCGTAACACAGCTCTATGTGTCCGTCGTGACCCTCGTGCTGTCTGTCGTCGTCGTGCAAGTTCTGTATTCCGGCGGTGATTTCACCGGATCGAGCAGCGGATTGTCAGGCTTCGACACGTTCGACATGTCGATCGAGGCCTGGTTCTGGATCGCCGGCGTTTCCCTCGTGGTGTGCACGGCACTCGGCTGGATTCTCGTGCGCAGCGATGTGGGGCGGCTGCTGGTGGCGATCCGCGACAATGAGCAGCGCTGTACCTATTTCGGCATCAGCGGCCCTAGGGTCAAAATCGTCGTTTTGGTCGTGTCCGCGGTCGTCACCTCGCTCACGGGATATGCCTATGCCGCTTATACCGATGTGGTGGCGCCCGATCTCGGTGGGTTCCAGTTCGGCACCGAGCTGGTGATCTGGGTGGCGCTGGGCGGGCGCGGAACGCTGGTTGGCCCGGCCATAGCGGCGGTCGCGATCGACTTTGTCAGTGCCTACCTCAGCGGCAGCCTGCCGTTCGTATGGCAGCTGTTCATCGGTCTGCTATTCGTAGTCGTGATCGTCCTCATGCCGCAGGGGCTCGGCCCCGCAATCGCTGGGCTGTGCCGGCGAATTTGGCCCTGGGCGCCGGCAGTCCCAGGTGTGGCCCGGCTGGTGGCCGCTCCAGGCGAACGCATCGGACGTGGCCATACAGCTCCAGCAATCGAGCTGCGAAGCCTGGCGCGGCGCTACGGTAGCCTGCGCGTGCTGGAGAACATCTCTTTCGCCGCCCGACAGGGCGAGTTGGTGAGCTTGGTTGGCCCGAACGGTGCAGGCAAGACGACGCTGATCCGCTGCATCAGCGACGGGCACGAGCGCAGCGGCGGCCATGTGGCGATCCATGGCCGCGATATCGGACATATGCCGCCACAGCGGTGCGCGCGACTCGGAGTCGGGCGGAAATTCCAGGCGCCGAACGTGTTCGACAGCCTAACCGTAGCGGAGTCGCTGCGTATTGCGCGCACCCGGCTCGAGACGCCTTCGGTTTGGCGACGTGACGACGAGATCCATCTGCCGGAGGCGGCGCTGCAGGTGGTACGCGCCACCGGGCTCGACACGCACCTGACGACCGAGGTCCGTCATCTGTCGCACGGCATCAAACAGGCGCTCGAGCTCGCGATGGTGTTGGCAATGGAGCCGCGGCTGCTGCTGTTGGACGAGCCTACAGCCGGGCTGACCAAGCCGGAGCGGACAACGATCGGCAGTATCCTGATCGACCTTGTCGGCAACCACGACCTGTGCATTCTGATCATTGAGCACGACCTCGAATTCGTGCGCGAGATCAGCTCACGAATTATCGTCCTGCATCAGGGCCATCTCGTGCTGGACGGCAGCGTCGAGGAGGTCGTCTCCTCCGAACTTGTGCGCACGATTTATGTGGGTGAGCAGGACGCGGTGAGCGAGGCGAGCGCGTGAACATCTCCGCCCCTGCATTGGAGGTCGAAGGCCTGACCAGCGGCTATGGCGAGGCCATGGTAATCCGCGACGTGGGCGTCACGGTTCCGGCCGGGCAGATCCTCGCCATTCTCGGTAAGAACGGGATGGGCAAGAGCACGTTGCTGAAGACGGTGATGGGCTTCCTACCGGCTACCAAGGGCCGCGTGCGGGTGAGCGGGGAGGACGTGACCAACCTGGCGCCATACCGAATTGCCCGCCGCGCCATCGCGTATAGCCCGCAGGATCAGGCGATCTTCCAGGATCTCACCGTTGATGAGAACCTTCGGCTCGGGCTTGGAATGCAGACCGACTACGCGCAGGGGCTGGAACGGGTCAGCGGCTTCTTTCCATTCTTGGCCCAACGTCGCCGGCAGCGGGCGGGTACACTCAGTGGTGGCGAACAGAAGATGCTGCTGGTCGCACGCGCGCTCCTCTCGAAGCCGCGACTGATGTTGGTGGACGAGATCACCGAGGGGCTGCAACCATCGGTCATTCAGAAGCTCGCGGACGTTTTGCGGGTGGAGCGTGCTGCGCTCGGCATGGGGGTATTGCTCATCGAGCAGAACGTCCGCTTCGCGATGCAGGTGGCGGATCGCTACGCAGTGCTGAAGCGCGGCGAGATCGTTGATCAAGGTGCGACGAGCACACCGGGCATCGAGGCGCGCATCAACGAGTATCTAACAGTATGAGGGTAGGATGGGAATGAAGGGGCTGCAGGCCAACACCTTCTCCATTGCAGGGCGTTGCGAGCGAACCGGCATGTTGGGTGTGGCCGTCAGCACGGCTGTCCCTGCGGTGGGCTCGCTCTGCCCATTCGTAAAGCCAGGTGTAGGGGCGGTCTCGACCCAGTCCTGGGTCAATCCATATCTCGCGATCCGGGCGTTGGAGTTGCTGGCACAGGGTGTTCCGGCCGTGGACGCGCTGGCGCAGGTATTGGCAGGCGACGATGCCACGGAGGTGCGCCAGATTGGCCTGGTAGACGCGCAGGGGCGAGAGGCGGTCTGGTCGGGCGCGGACTGCACCGCGTGGTTCGGTCATCGCACCGGCGCGGGCTATACAATTCAGGGAAATATGCTGACAGGTTCGGAAACGCTGGACGCCATGCAGCGCGCCTTCACCGCAAGCGCGTCGCTCGAATTGGGCGAACGTCTACTAATGACGCTGGAAGCGGGGCAGGCGGCCGGGGGTGACAAGCGAGGCAAGCAGTCGGCGGCGCTACTTGTCTATGATACCGAGGACTATCCTTGGATCGATCTGCGCGTGGACGAGCACAGCTGTCCCGTCGCTGAATTGCGGCGCGTATTCAGCATCTATCTCCTGCAGGTCCGACCGTTTCTGGAAGGTATGCCCAAAAAGGGGCAACCCGCCCGCGCCGCACCCGCCAGCGTTACCAGCATGCTGATGACACCGCCGCCCTTTCGACCCGGTGGCGGCGGGAGCGCGTGACCCCCATCAATCTGCTCAATGACGTCACGGGAACGGAATTGAGCGAGGAGTGCTTGCGCGCGCTGCTTAACGAGGCTGCCGAGATATTGGCCGCCATCCGTAAGCTACGCTCGCTCGATCTTACAGATGTGCATCCGGCCGTCGTCTATGATCCGCTCCTGCCCTGGCGCGGGAACGAGCAGTGAGCGACGAGCTTGCTTTCCGGTCGATCGGGGCGCTCTCGCCCGATCTGCGCGATGGCCGCCTGTCACCGCGCGCGCTTCTCGAAGCCACGCTCGACCGCATCGGCCGGTTCGATCCGGAGCTGCAGAGCTTTATCCATCTTTCCGATACGGCGCGGGAAGCAGCCGATGCTGCCGGGCGGGAGATCGCGGAAGGCCGATGGCGCGGTCCGCTGCACGGCGTGCCGATCGCAGTAAAGGACAACTATTTAACCGCCGACATGCCGACCACGGCCGGCACCATGGCGCGCGGTATCACCTTTCCACTGCGGGACTCCACTGCAGCCCGCAAGTTGCGGGATGCTGGAGCAGTGCTGATTGGCAAGACACGTACCCACGAGTTTGCCTGGGGCACGATCACTCCACCTACGCGCAATCCGTGGGGCAAGGACCGAATTCCTGGCGGCTCCAGCGGCGGATCGGGCGCGGCGGTGGCTGCTGGGCTGTGTGCCGGGGCGCTGGGTTCCGATACCGGAGGATCAGTCCGCATTCCTGCCAGCCTGTGCGGCACGGTCGGGCTGAAGCCGACATTCGGACGGGTCAGCCGCACCGGCGTGGTGCCGCATAGCTGGTCGCTGGATCATGCCGGGCCGCTGACGCGCACTGTCGAGGACGCTGCGATCCTGCTGGATGCCATCTCCGGATACGATCCATCCGATCCGGGCTGTGCCGACCGCGCCGTGCCCAACTATCGCGCGGGACTGGATGGTGGCCCGGCGTCGAGGCTGCGGATTGCGGTCTGCCGCAACCACTTCTTCGGCCGTAATCAGCACGCAGTGGAGCAGGCGGTCGAACAGGCGATCGGCTGGTTTTCGGCGCAGGGTGCGACCATCAGCAACGTGACCATACCCAATCTCGAATATGGGTTAGGCGCGATCTTCGCCATTGAGCTCTCCTCGTCCAGTGCCTATCACGACGTTTCGCTGCGGGCCGGCCGAACGGAGGAGTTTACGCCGGATGTCCGCATGCTGGTCGAGCTCGGCCGGTTCGTGACCGGCCCCGACTATCTGAAGGCAGAGCAGTTCCGGCAGGTGCTGATGAAGGATTTCCGGACCGTGTTCCGGGACGCCGACCTGATAATTGGCCCGACGTTACCCATCACCGCGCCGCGCGTGGGTGACAGCATAGTGGAGCTGGCGGAGGGACAGGAAAGCACGTTGGCTGCGACATGGCGGCTGACCTACCCGTACAACCTGACCGGGCTACCAGCCATTTCGCTGCCTTGCGGCTTCGACGCGAACGGATTGCCGATCGGGCTGCAGATCGCTGCCCGCCCGTTCGACGAGGTGCTGATATTGCGAACCGCGCACGCTTATGAGGTTGCGCATGAGTGGAAAGACCGGCATCCCGACTAGATCGCGTTGACATTCATCGTGTCCAGATGAATGCGCCGATGATGGATAGCATGGACAGGAAGGCCCGGGATGTTTGTTCGTAGCGTGTTGCGATACGCCTGAAATGCTTGATCTTCAGGAAAAAGCGCTCGACGAGATTGCGCTC